>Ga0070734_10000067_pt1 | contig 295254 bp, 241 predicted proteins | sample Coa_R1_8_FD_66444 | JGI IMG/M metagenome (GOLD analysis project Ga0070734, IMG submission 66444) | Surface soil microbial communities from Centralia Pennsylvania, which are recovering from an underground coalmine fire - Coalmine... | ecosystem: Environmental > Terrestrial > Soil >...
CATGTACGTCGAATCCTTCATGAAGGAAATTTCGGCAGTTAGCGAGTATGATCCGGAAACCCATCAGGATCTCGCCATGTCCCGCTGCTTCCGCGAGATGCACAAGGAGTTCGCCAACCTCGCCCTTTGCCGGCAACGCGTCCAGAAAAAGATGGAAAACGCCATCCGCCAGCTCCAGAAGCTCCAAAAAGAGCGCAAAGCCGAAGAGCAGGCTCAGATGGAAGTGGCGATCAAGCTCCAGAAACTGCACAAAATGCAGCGCATCCCGTTCGATCCCCAGGAACACGAGTTCGTTTTTTCAATTTCCGAGATCGAGCGCGCCGCCGCCCGCCGCGACCTCCTGGCGGACGCCGAGGTCGCTCCTCGCGTCGATTACAATCGCGCCAAATTCCTCGCATATCGCAAAGAGCGGCCGCTCAATCCTTCCGAGGAGGTCGGCGAATAGCCATTCGCGCCTCCAACTCGGCATCGCGCCACTCCATCAAGCCAGACGTGTGCCTGTGTGCGGCCCGCCAGGGCCGGCATCTCAACGGGCGCTCTCTCACCATTCCTTTGTCGGGCCTCCCGCACCCTGTACTACCCTGGAAACAGAAATGATCGCCCAATTCCGCCAAATCTTCGGCAACGCCGAAGGCGTGCGCGTCTTCCGCGCGCCAGGGCGCGTCAACCTGATCGGTGAGCATACCGATTACAACCTGGGCTTCGTGCTACCGGTTGCGCTGCAATTGGCCACGTTTGTGGCTGCCGCCCCTTCCTCCGACGGCATGCTCCGTATTTACTCCGAGGATAAGCGCCAAATGCGTCAATGGGAAGCTGCCGGCATCGCCGACCTGCAGCGTTCGCGAGACTGGACGGACTACCCGATCGGTATTGCTCGGGAACTGCACCGCGCCAAATTCCCGATTGCGCCGGCGAACCTGCTGATCCGCAGCACCGTTCCGGAAGGCTCCGGATTGAGTTCCTCCGCCGCCCTGGAAGTTTCCACGGCCCTCGCGCTCTTGCGCGGGCGCGCTCTTCCACTCGTCGAGTTGGCGCGGCTGTGCCAGCGGGCCGAACACAATTTCGTCGGCATTCCGTGCGGCATCATGGATCAATACGTCTCCGTGTTCGGGCATGAGCACGCCGCTATCGAACTCGATTGCCGCAGCCTGGAACATAAGCTGGTCCCCCTGCCCGCCGGAATCTCATTCGTGGCTGTGAACACGATGGTGAAGCACGCGTTGGCCTCTTCTGCGTATAAGGATCGCGTCGCCGAATGCGCCGCCGCGGTGAAGGGCATCCAAGCCCAACATCCCGAAGTGAAGAGCTTGCGCGATGTCACGCTGGAAGAATTATCTGCTGCCGGACGCGCTCTTCCGGAGGTAGCCGTGCGGCGCGCCCGCCACGTGATCACCGAGAACGCGCGCGTGGAGCGCTTCGTGGAAGCGTCCGGGCGTAGCGATTTGCAGGCTATGGGCCGGTTGCTGGTGGAATCTCATCGCAGCCTGCAGCACGATTATGAAGTCAGTTGCGCGGAACTCGATCTCCTGGTGGATACGTCATTGACGATCGACGGCGTGTACGGCGCGCGCATGACCGGCGGCGGCTTCGGGGGCTGCATCGTGGCTATGCTCCGCAGCGACGCATTTTCCGCATACCGGGAAGCCATTGCCGCGGCTTACCGCCGGCATTTCCGGATCGCTCCGGAAATATATCTCTGCGAACCCGCGGATGGGGCCTCGGAAGTTAACAATTTTGAGACGATTCCGGCCGCGGCCTGACTATTGAGTCATACATTAGAGAATGCCTCCATGGTGGGGCAAGCCTCTGTTTTCGTTTGTCCTGCCATGGAAGGAACCCGCGTTACACTCTAGAGAGATGCCGCGCTGGGTGAACGTAGCGAATTTTTTTACATTGCTGCGGCTCGTCCTGGTTCCCTTCGTAATCCTGGCTATCCTGACCGGCGAGCATCGCCGCGCGCTGGTCCTGTTCGCTTGCGCCGCGATCACCGACATCATGGATGGCGCTACGGCCCGGCATTTCGGCGTGGCCACCCAGTCCGGAGCGTATCTCGACCCGATTGCGGACAAGTGCCTGTTGAGCGGCGTGTTCCTGGCGCTGGCAGTGGCTGGACTGATCCCCCATTGGTTCGTCGCCATCATCTTCGGGCGCGATTTGTACATCTTATTTGCCGTCGGATTTCTGCTTTGGCTGACCCCCGTGCGCAGCTTCCCGCCGAGCGTGTGGGGCAAGGCTTCCACCTTCGTTCAAATTGTTACGGCAGTCGTCTGGATGGCGCGCTACGTGCTTGCCATTCCAGCATTGGATGCGCTTTCCGCCGCAATCCTTTGGCCTTGCGCGGCTTTCACCCTTTGGAGCGGAATCCACTATACCTGGCGGGGTCTTCACCTCTCCCGCGCGCATTGACGGCGTGTCCAGGCGGGAGTAGTCTAGAGTTGACAGGGCGTTTTGGATGACTCGCTATTTGCCGGCACGGCACTACCTCTGGTTTGGCATTACCGCGGTTGTGGCGGCTGGTTTCTCGAGTTGGATTGCCTGGGGCTGGGCGCCCGCGTTCATTCCCGCCGGCCTTTTCCTGGCAAGCGCTGCGCTCCTGTTCGCCGCTGCCTTTCGTCCCGCCATCGAAGTACATGAAGGTTATCTCTCCATCGGCAAGCGCAACCTCCCGTGGATGGATATCCGGCGGCTGGATCGCACCGGCTGGATTTCCCCGCTGATTTTGCGGATCACCTTATACGATGATTCCCGGATGGTGCTGGTATATCCGGGCGATCTGGATTCCTGCAACAGCCTCCTGCGGCATCTGCGCCGTTTTTCCACGGACGCGCTCATCGATGGCATTCCGTACCGCCAGTACTGGGGCGAATTGCTGGCTCCCGGCGCCGAACGGAGGCAGGGCCCCCCGCCTCGCTATCGCGTGCTGCGGCCCGAAGATGAAGCCGAGGTGGAGCGCCTCTACCAGCGCTTGAAGACGGTCGGAAACCTGGACCAGAAAAATTCCACGGACGAGAAATAGTTCGTGGCGCGCCGCCAATCCCTCACTTTCAAATTTATCCTTGCCCTGGTGGTCGGAATAGCCGCGCTGTTGCTCACTTCGATGTGGTGGTTGCCCGCCATGGGTTCGGCGCTGGTCCGCAATGATCCGCCGGAAAAGGCCGATATCGCCGTAACTTTGGGGGGCGATACGTGGGGCATGCGCATCCTGACGGCCGCTGACTTGGAGCGTCAGGGGTACGTGCCCACTGTGTTGGTGAGCGGGCCTCCCGGATTCTACGATCAGCACGAGTGTGAGCCTGCCATCGCGTTTGCCGCGCGCCGTGGATATCCGGCGCAGTACTTCATCCCGTTTCCCCACGAGGCGCGTTCCACCGCGGAGGAGGCCGCCGTCATCCTGCCGGAACTGCGGCGCCGCGGCGTGCATCGCATGCTCCTGGTCACCAGCGACTACCATAGCCGGCGCGCTTTCGAAACCTTCCGCGCCGCCGCCCGCAAGATCGGTTATGACGTCGATATCCGCATGATCGCCGCTCCCGATAAGGAGTTTCACCCCACCTCCTGGTGGCGGACCCGTCAGGGGCAGAAGATCGAATTCATGGAGTGGACCAAGACGGTAGCCGCCGCCGTAGGTTTGTAGCATGTGGAAATCGCTGGGCACCATCCGCAAGTACTTGTGGCGTTATCGGTGGGGGATGGCGCTGGGCCTGCTCTGCCTGGTGCTGAAGGATGTGGCGCAGGCCGCCCAACCGCTGATGATCCGCGGCGCGATCGATGCCCTCACCAAATCCCTGGGCAGCCGCGCCTTCGTGCAGTTCGCCCTTTACCTGGTGGCGCTTTCGCTGGTCAAGGGCATTTTCCAGTACTGGATGCGCGTGATCATCATCGGCATCTCGCGCGATATCGAATACGACCTGCGCAACGACCTTTTCCAGCACCTGGTTGGCCTTTCCCCCGATTATTACCAGCGTACGCGCACCGGCGACATCATGGCGCGCGCCACCAACGATCTGAACGCCGTCCGTATGATGCTCGGCCCCGGCATCATGTACTGGACCGAAACCAGCCTCACCTTCGTGCTGGCCATTGCCGTGATGGTTTCCTCCGATTGGCGGCTGGCGATCTTGTCTATCCTTCCCGCGCCCGCCGTTAGCCTCGCAGTGATCTTCTTCGGCCGCATCATTCACGACCGGTTCGAGCGCATTCAGGCGATGTTTTCCGATATTTCGAGCCGCGTGCAGGAGAACCTCGCGGGTGTCCGCATGGTGCGGGCGTTCGCCCAGGAGCGCGCCGAGCTGCGGCGATTCGCCGAATTGAACCAGCAGTACATCGGGCAGAACCTGAGGCTCGTGCGGATTCAGGGGATCTTCCAGCCGCTGCTCGAAGCCTTGATCGGCTTCACATTCCTGGTGGTGCTGTATGCCGGCGGGCGGCAGGTTCTGCTGCACCGCATCTCTCTCGGCAGCTTCGTCATGTTTAACACTTACATGGGCATGCTGGTGTGGCCCATGATCGCATTGGGCTGGGTGGTGAACCTGATGCAGCGCGGCAGCGCTTCCCTCGGCCGCATCAACCAGATTCTGCACGAACAGCCCACTATCGCCCAGCCCGCAGTGCCTAAGCGGCTGGGGAGAGTGCGTGGAGAGATCGAATTCCGCGGCGTCACCATGGAGTACGGCGCCGGCCTCGCGCTGGATGGAGTCGATCTGCGAATTCCGGCCGCATCGACACTGGCGGTCGTCGGGCACACCGGTTCGGGCAAGAGCACGCTGGTCAGCCTCATCCCGCGGCTGATGGATCCGAGCTTCGGCGTCGTCTCCCTCGACGGCATCGACTTGCGCGACCTCGACCCTTCGGACCTGCGCGGGCACATCGGTTTCGTCCCGCAGGAAACCTTCCTCTTCAGCGCTACGATTGCGGAGAACATTGCCTTCGGAGTGGAGGACGCTACTGACGAGCAGATCCGCCGCGCTGCCGAGTTGGCAGGGCTCGCTACCGATATCGAGGGCTTCCCGGACGGATACGCCACCGTCGTCGGTGAACGCGGCATCACGCTTTCCGGCGGGCAGAAACAGCGCACGGCAATTGCCCGAGCGATCCTGCGAGATCCGCGCATCTTGATTCTGGACGATGCCCTGTCGAGCGTCGATACGCTTACCGAAGAGCGCATCCTGAACCACCTTGCCGAGGTAATGGAAGGCCGCACCGTGATTCTGATTTCCCACCGGGTCTCGACCGTCCGGCAAGCCGGCCGCATCGTCGTTCTCGAACGCGGCCGCATCGTCGAGCAGGGCACGCACTCCGAATTGCTGGAGCTGGGGGGCTACTACGCCGAGTTGGCACAAAAGCAGATGCTCGAAGAAGAGCTGGAAGCGATCTGAACCCATTCCGTCAAAATACCCGTACTTGGCAACCCAATTGCTCCATCCGTATTGGTATGTTTTCGACCGACCCACGTGAGTCGGCGGCCGAAGCCGGCTTGCGCTATGTGAGCGGGTCGGGCCCCTGCATTCAGCGCGTGCGATGTGGCAAAGCCTTCCGCTATCTCGGGCCTGATGGCAAACCGTTGCGCGATCCCAAGCATCTCGAGCGCGTCCGCTCGCTCGCCATCCCGCCGGCATGGCAGGACGTGTGGATCTGCGCGTCGCCGAACGGCCACTTGCAGGCCTTCGGGCGCGATGCCAAAGGGCGCAAGCAATACCGCTATCATCCGCTCTACCGCACCACGCGAGACCAGGCCAAATTCAGCCGGATGATCGCGTTCGGCACCGTATTGGCGCTCATCCATAAGGCGGTGGAGCGCGATCTGCAGCGGCGCGGGCTGCCCAAGCAGAAGGTGCTGGCGACTGTTGTGCGGTTGCTGGAAACCTCATTCATCCGGGTCGGAAACGAGGAATACGCGAAAGAGAATGATTCCTTCGGGCTCACCACCATGAAAGACCGGCATGTGCGCATCGATGGCGCCAGGCTGCTGTTCCGGTTCCGCGGCAAAAGCGGGCTGGAACATATGATCGAGCTCACCGACGAGCGCCTGGCCCGCATCGTCAAGCAGTGCCGCGATCTGCCCGGCTACGAGCTATTTCAGTATGTAACGGAAAACGGCGAAACGTGCGCCATAGATTCGGCGGACGTCAACCAGTACATCCGTGAAATCACAGGGCACGATTTCACGGCCAAAGACTTCCGGACGTGGTCGGGCACCGTGCTGGCGGTCCGGGAGCTGCAATCGTGCGGGCCGTGCCGCAGCGCGACTGCCGGAAAGCGCGCGGTCGTGGGCGCAATCAAGCGCGTAGCGCAGCGGCTCGGCAACCGCCCCGCGACCTGCCGGAAGTATTACATTCACCCGGCCGTTCTCGACGCTTATTTGGATGGATCGCTCTTCCCCGTGATCGAGGAAGGGGAACGGCAAGACAGCGCCTACGCGGGGTTAGGCCTGCGGCCTGACGAATATGCCGTCATGGTGCTCATAGCCAAATACCAGGAGAACCTCGCCCGAGGGTCCCGAGCCAAGGCCGCCTGAAGCGGTGGCACAAGGCTCTGCGTTGTGCTTGGCTTACGCCCCAACTCAGTGCGTCATCGAATAAATGATGTAGTTGATGCCCGTCCGAATGCCCAACTCCGAGTATTTCTCCGGGTAGTAAGGATCATCGGCGTACTCCCAGGAATCGCCCAAGTCCGAATTCATCACGATCGCCACCATGACGCGCCCTTTATCGTCATAGATGGCCCGCCAATAGGGTGTGTCGCCATCGTTCTGATAGCCGGGCCGATATCCCCCGACACCCCACGCTCCGGGCACCTGGTAGCGGTCGTTCATGTCGTAGATGGAGTGGAACAGTGGGTCGCCGTTCGGCACGTCAACGGCTTGCCGGTCGGGGAACACTTTGCGCATGCTGTCCCAGAAGACCGCCCACTCGGGCGTGCCCCAGAAATCGTCCACAAACAGGAAGCCGCCGCGCAGCAGGTATTCGCGCAGCTTCTGCGCTTGATTGTCGGAAAGCCGCCACTCGCCCACGCGGACGGCGTACAGCCACGGCCAGTCGTACACGTCGTTCCCATCGTTCAAATTCACTGGCTGCTCAGCAGAACGAGTATGCAGGCGCGTAAGGCGCCGGACGGCCAGGACGAAGTGCCGGTCGGCGCGCGGATAATCCTGCGTCCAGCTTGAGTAGCCGAGCGTCCAGCCGGAACCTCCGTTGCGGCTGCCGCTGCGGTCGAAGCGGGCGGTGGGCGCGGGCGGATACATCAACCGCGCAAATACCCATTCGGTTTTTTCCTGGGAATCGGCAGGGACCGGAAAATCGTTATACTCAATCCCGGGATACTCGCGAAACGGCATGGCCGCCCACAGCACGCCGAAAAACATCAACCCGCCGGTGACGCTCGCAGCCGTCTTCCTCAGAATCATGCCTTCGCACTGACGAGAATATCATGCTCATTCTTTTTCTGCTGATCGCAAGCGGTTTCGCCTTCGCCCAAAATAATGCATGCCAGACCACGCAGCCCGTCTCGACTCTCGGGTCTTCGCCGGTGGCAAATGCGCCCATCGTCTATGACCCGAATCAGAGCGTCTGTTGGCTCGCCAACGCCAATTTGGCCGGGGATGCGAGTATGCAATCAACATTAGGCGTCACGGGTATCAATCCCAACGGCACCATGGATTACGCCACTGCTTTGAAGTGGGTCGCGGCGCTGAATGCTTACAACAACGGTGCGGGGTACCTGGGGCACAACAACTGGCAGCTTCCCGCCGCTCCCATGGTGGATCGCACTTGCGGAGATACCGGCACCTTTGGCGGATCGTTCGGTCCGCAGTGTACCGCCAGCGCTTTGGGCAACCTGTATTCTGTGGGACTCAATCTGACGTTCCCGGCGAGTGTCGCTCCAGGTTTTGCCGCCACGGTTGGCCCGCTCCACAACTTGAAGGCTTCGTATTATTGGGCGCAGCAGAACAACGGGGGCACCAGCGGAACCAGCAACGGCGGGCAGGAGACGTTTTCGTTCGCCAACGGCATCCAGGGCGGCAACACCATCAACGACACTTACTTTTACACTCTCCCCATGGTTCCAGGCGCGATCGGCACTGCGCCAACCTGCCCCAGCGGCGGACCCGTGCTCGTTCCCTACACCAGCGGACCCGCCTCGGGTAACGCCGTCTATGACTGCAACACCGGGTATACCTGGCCGGCGGATACGAACCTGGCAGCGTCGAATGCTTTTGGCATCACGGGCAACCTCACGATCACCGATAACAATGCCCGCACCATTACCGCGCCCCAAATCAGCGGCGGCGCCATGCTGTTCGCCACCGCCACTAAATGGCTACAAGCAATGAACAGCGCCAGGTATCTCGGCTCGTCAGCCTGGCAGATGCCCGCCACGTCCTCAGTTCTCCACGATTTATTCACCGATCTGAATCTCGCTCCAGGCGATGCGCGGCTCATGTGGACCGGGACTCTCGGACCATTCCAGAATCTGCAACCCTTCTTCTATTGGGCATGCCAGAGAGATCAATCCGGCAACAGCCAGTCGCCGTGCACCGGCTACGCCCCGGCGGATGGGGCCTCCCAGTTACAGTGGAGCTATGACTTCGATTACGGCTTCCAGCCCACCAGCTCGCTGGTGCAGAAGTTTTTCGTGATGGTTTACTATCCGGCTGCTCCTGCAACCGGGCCGGTTATTTCGCTCATTGCCAACGCTGAGGGCGAATCTCTCAATATCGCGCCCAACACCTGGGTCGAAATCAAAGGCTCCAACCTGGCGCCGCCAGGCGATACGCGGATCTGGCAGGCTTCCGACTTCACGGGCAACGCCATGCCCACCAAGCTTGACGGCGTGAGCGTCACGGTCAACGGTAACAGCGCCTATCTTTATTACATTAGCCCGACGCAGATCAACATTCTCACACCGCCGGGCACGCTGCCGGCGTACCCGCAGATCGTGGTAACGAACAACGGTGCGGCGAGTGCTTCCGTGGCGGCGCTAGGTCAGTCCGTGTCGCCCTCATTTTTCGTATTCAACGATAACCAGCATGTGGCGGCCTTCCACGCCAACGGAACTCTGGTGGGCCCTGCGAGCTGGTCCGTGCCTGGCTATACCTTCGCGCCGGCGGCGCCGGGTGAAACCGTGTCTGTCTATGCCAATGGCTTCGGTACGACCTCGGTTCCGGTGGTAGCCGGCTCCAGGACGCAGGGTGGAGTGCTGTCGCCCCTGCCTTCAATTACCGTTGGTGGTGCGACCGCGGCCGTGCCGTTCGCGGGGTTAGTCTCGCCCGGATTGTTCCAGTTCAATTTCGTCGTTCCAGGGTCGGTGCCGGATGGGGACTTAATTATTAAAGCCACTTCCGCCGGCACGACCACTCAGCCTGGCACCGTTCTATCGGTCCATCATTGAACTGCCGGAGCCTTGCACTGATCTTTCTGGTGAAGTAGCATCTCGGAAAAGGAGTAAGGATGTGAGATACCGGTTCCCTGCCCTCATTGCCGCAGCTTCGGTACTATTGCTCGTCGCGCATACTGCCGGCGCGCAAACGCCTAAATCTTCTCCCGGGGCCAAACCCTGGGCCCAGCCGAAGACGCCGTGGGGGGATCCGGATTTGCAGGGGACCTGGACCAGCGACGATTGCATCGGTACTCCCATGAACCGCCCCGCTGAGTTCGGCGACCGCCTGTACTATACCGAGCAGGAACTCGCGCAACGAGCCGGCCGGATCGAGCAGCAGCACGAGACCGACCTGGCGGAAACAGTAGCTTCCGATGCGCGCGTGGGCACGGGCCCACCCAGCCACTGGGGCGAGCGTGCGCGGCGTCCTTGCAAGCAAACTTCGCTGGTAATCGATCCCCCGAATGGCCAGACGCCCGAATTGCTGCCTGAGGCCAAGACGCGTTTTTCCGGAGAGCCCGCCACCAATAACAACCCGAAAGCCGATTCCTGGGAAGACTTCAGCTACTACATCCGCTGTATCAGCCGCGGGGTAGTCGGTTCGATTTACCCGGTGGTTTATGGAAACGGGCAACAAATCGTACAAGCTCCCGGCTACGTGACCATTTTGCAGGAAATGGTGCATGAGGCCCGAGTGATTCCTCTGGACGGCCGCCCGCACGCGAGCCAGAAAATTCGAAGCTATATGGGCGACGCGCGAGGGCATTGGGACGGGAACACGCTGGTGGTTGAGACCACCAATTTACTCGGCAATAAGACCTCTGCCAGCGCGAATGGCTGGGGCACGCCCCTGAGCGATGCCGTGACGTTCGTCGAACGTTACACGCGTGTGGGACCGAACGAGATGCGGTACGAAGTGACGGTGAACGATCCGAAAACCTATGTGCGCCCGTTCAAGATCGGATTCCCGCTTACCCAGGAGCCCGGCTATCAGAACTTCGAGTACGCCTGCCATGAGGGCAACTACGCGATGTTCGATTCCCTGAGCGGCGCCCGCGCCCAGGAGCGCGCCGCCGCAAAGAAGCAGTAGCGCTGCCGGTCTTGCCGGCGGCGAATCGCACCGGCGACAAGATCGCCGGCGCTTCCAGTCGCTACGCCTGTGTCGAGCGGCTCCCGTAATTCTTTTCGTAATAGCTAAGGTATTCGCCGCTACGCACCCGCGCCACCCAGGCGCCGTTGGCGGCATACCAATCGATGGTCTGCGCCAAGCCCGTTTCGAAATCGGCCTGCGGTTGCCATCCCGTTTCGCGCATCAGCTTTTCGCTGGAAAGCGCATAACGGCGGTCGTGTCCCGGCCGGTCCGTCACGTAGCGAATCAGGCTTTCCGGCTTGCCGGTCAATTGCAGGACCCTGCGGACCACTTCCATGTTCGGCAGCGACCGGTTGCCGCCGATATTGTAAATCTCGCCGTCGCGGCCGCGCTCGAGCACGGCGCGGATGCCGCGGCAGTGGTCGTCCACATATAGCCAATCGCGCACCTGCATGCCATCGCCATATACCGGCAGCGGCTTATCTTCGCGAGCATTGGCAATCATGAGCGGGATCAGTTTCTCGGGAAATTGGTAGGGGCCGTAGTTGTTGGATGCGCGCGTGACCAGCACCGGCAGTTTATAGGTAACGAAATACGAGCGCGCCAGCAGGTCCGAGCCTGCTTTGGCGGCTGAATACGGGCTGCTGGGGTTGAGTGGATACTCCTCGTCGGCTTCGCGTGGCGCTTCCAGGCTGCCGTAGACCTCATCCGTCGAGACATGCACGAAGCGCGAGGTCTGGTATTTGCGGGCCGCTTCCAGCAGCGTGAAGCTGCCGAAAACATTGGTGCGGATGACGGGCTCGGGAGACAGGATACTGCGGTCCACATGCGATTCCGCTGCAAAATGCACCACTGCGTCGGGTCGCTCTTCCTCGAAAAGAGCATTCACCAGCGCCGCGTCGCAGATATCCGCGTGTACAAACCGGTAGCGTGGCAGTTCCGCGACGGCCGTCAGGTTCTCCAGATTCCCCGCATAGGTGAGCTTGTCGAGGTTGATGATGCGCCAGTCGGTTTCGGCAGCCAGCATGCGCACAAACGCGGAACCGATGAAACCGGCGCCGCCTGTAACGAGTATTTTCATGGGACGATCGGTGAACTATTCGTAGTGGGTGCTTCAAACGCCTTGCGAGCGCGGATTCGGTTTCCCGGCGCCCATGGCTTTGCTCAGCGCGTTGATCCGCCCGCGCGCCAGTTTTTGCTCTTTAGCTAGTTCCGCCAACGCTTTTTCCATGCGCGAGCGCTGTTCTTCTTGCTCGCGTAAGCGGTCACCATGTTCCCGCAGACGCTGCTCGTGATCGCCGGCTACTCCGGCCAAACGCTCCACAATGTCCGCCAGGCGGGTCAAGTTCTTCTCGATTCGATTGAGAGGGTTCTGCCCGTTGCCATCCATGCAGGTATTCCTACTGTATCATTTGCGGTGCCGGGCTTTTTCTCATACGCTCAAAACAATGACCTCTACGCGGCCCATTACTGCCCCGCGGACCCGCTTTCGCAGCGACCGAACCGGCAACTTTACCGAATCCGTGATCCGGGAAATGACGCGGCGGGCTCTGGAGCATCAAGCCATTAACCTGGCGCAGGGATTTCCGGATTTTGCCGCGCCCGAGGACCTCAAGCGGGCGGCGGCCGCAGCCATCCACGCCGATCATAACCAATACTCGATCACCTGGGGCGCTAAACCGTTACGTGACGCAATCGCTGCTAAATACCGACGGGTTTATGACTTGGAATTCGACCCGGAGCGTGAAATTACGGTCTGCTGCGGGGCTACGGAAGGTATGATCGCCGCCATGCTCGCCGTGGTCAATCCCGGTGATGAAGTCGTGGTGTTCGAACCCTTTTACGAAAACTACCATCCCGATACGCAGCTTTGCGGCGCGAAGACCCGCTACGTGACGCTGCACGCGCCCGACTGGCGCTTCGACCCTGCTGAATTGCGGCAAGTCTTCTCCCCTAAGACCAAGGCTATCGTCCTGAATTCACCCAACAACCCCACCGGAAAGGTATTCTCACGCGAAGAACTGACGGTGATCGCCGAACTGTGCCAGGAGTTCGATGCCCTCGCGATCAGCGATGAGATTTACGAGCACATCTTGTACGACGGCGCCGTACATATTCCTATTGCCTCGCTGCCCGGAATGCGCGAGCGCTCGGTGCTGGTCAACAGCATGTCCAAAACGTATTCGGTTACGGGTTGGCGTGTCGGCTGGGTTCTCGCCCCGCCGGACCTGACCGATGCCATTCGCAAAGTTCACGATTTTCTAACCGTGGGCGCCGCCTCACCCTTGCAGCAAGCGGGTGTGTATGCGCTGGCCTTGGGCCCGGATTATTACCGCCACTTGGCGGAAGAGTATCAAGGCCGGCGCGATCACCTGGTAACCAGTCTCCAAGCCGCCGGATTTCGATGTTTTATTCCACAGGGATCTTACTATGTAATCACGGACATTTCCGGGTTCGGGTTCTCTAACGATATCGAGTTTTCTACTTACCTAATTGAAAAGATTGGGATTGCGGCCGTGCCCGGATCGAGTTTTTACGCACAAACGGGCGGGGGACAGCAACAAATCCGCTTTTGTTTTTGCAAGAAATATGAGACGCTGGAGGCAGCCCGAGAAATGCTCAGCAGTCTTTTTGTCCCTTGAGCCAAGTTATCTCCGGGCGGGGGAAATCCGATGCTTCCGGAGTTTCTGCTTCCTGAAACCACGATCCGTGAAGCCGGCGCCGGGCTGGAAATCAGCCTAGGCGAGGAGCGGGGCAGCGTGTTTACGTTGACCCTGGGCATTACGCGAATCATCGAACAAGAAAGCCTTGACGTTTCTGTGTGGGGTTCCCCCGACGGCCTGGACTGGGGATCGAAACCACTCATCACCTTCCCGCAAAAGTTCTACTGCGGCACTTACCAACTGTTCCTCGATTTATCCGAGCGCCCCGAGATCCGCTTTCTCCGGGCAAAATGGCACGTGAACCGCTGGGGCAAGGGCGATTCCAAGCCGCTGTTCACGGCGTATCTCTTCATCAACGCCCTGCAGCCGGAGGCCGTTGCCGTAGGCGCGTGAGGCTCAGATTCATCTGGCTCCCTAAGTACACCCTTTCGTAAATACAGCCACCGATTGTCATTGGCCGGCTGTACCGCTCCCTGGCGGTCGCGGCTCGGCAGGTATGCGTTACTGAGTCCCCGACCGCAAGGGAGCGGTGCTCCGGAATCCGTGGGCGAATTTCTGAACGCATGTACTAAGAAAGACTACGGAGGCGTCAGCCCCAGATAGTCGTTGATCTCCTTGGCGTCGTAGGGCGCGAACAACTGGTTGGGTCCGTTGCCCGATACGTTTTCAGTGCCTTGCTGGAACACGACCTGGCCGCTGGAGTTGATCTCAATGACCCGCTGATTGAATTGATCGGCGATCAGCGTATTGCCGCTCTTCAGCCGCACCGCCCGGGTGGGAAGAGGGTTCGGATTGGAATTCGGATCGGTGTTGGTCTGGTACTGAAAAACGATGTGATCGTTCGCGTCCACCTGCACGATTCGGTTGTTGTTGGAATCAGTGATCAGCGTGTCGCCGTTTGGCAAGCGGCTGGCGAAAGCCACGCCATTCAGAGTTCCACCGGCCGTTAGCGTCTGAACAATCTGCTTGCTGGAGTTGATCTCGATCACCCGGTTGTTGCTCTCGTCCGCGATCAGAATATCGCCGTTCGCCAGTAATTCCGCACTGTTCGGATTGTTTAGCCCCTGGTTGTACTCGAAGACGATCTTCTTCGAAGCAATTGAAACCTCGATAATTCGTTGATTGCCCTGATCGGTAATCAGCACGCCACCGCTCGGCGGCACAACGCTCGATGACAGGAAAACCGCGCACACCGGAGCGTTGAGCTGATTGGGGCCCGAACCCGTGACACCCGCCTGGCCATATTGCCAGACGATCTGGCCGGTGGAGTCGTTTACCAAAAAGACACGGTTATCGGGGCAACCGGCGGCTTTGGGGCAAGGTGGCGTATTTGCCGGATATCCGGTACCTGAGATTAACGTGAACCCGCCCACGCGTTCGGCGTCATTGGGCGCCAGCACAGAGGAAGGACCGGGCGTAAAGGAACCGTTGCCGAACTGAAAAACCACGGCATGAGTCACCGGATTCACTTCAATGACGCGGTTATTGAATTGGTCAGCGATCAGGATGTTATTAGGAACCGCCACAAACTGGGCGTGCATGTTCACTGAAAGGAAGGCAACTGCCGCTGCCGCCAATAAGGTTCGCCGGTACATGGATTTCATCGCGTTCGCACCTCGATTTCCAGTGGAGTTAGGAGAATAGCCGGAAATCCATCATAGACCGAGCCCGGCTACCTTTGCCGTAACGAATGTAAAAAGTCACAGCCCAATCGGTACTAGCGAGATGCAGGACTGATAGTACTTATTGCACGTGCCCTTCGCGCACGTCTTTATTGTTCTCCTCGCAGGAATACTCCATCAGTTCCCACTTCGGCTTGAGCGTGAAAGTGCGCTTGTTCGACCATGGCTTGGTGTACGCTTTGGGATCATCTACCGTGACCTCATAGGAAATGTGCATGGCATCCGTGCGGGTGAATCGCTCGATCACGTGCAGTTGATCGCTGTGTGGATGGCCTATGGTATCGAGCCTGGTCCGGTCATTGAAGCCGATGGTGTCGATGACTAGCGTATCTCCTTCCCAGTGGCCTACGGAGTTACCCATCCAGGTGGAATCGGGATCCTTGGGGTGATCGCGGCCATCCGTCGGGATGACTTTGAACGTCTGCCAGGCTTCGAACAGGATGGCTACACGGTTGGGCTCCTGCATGATTTCGATCGGCATGGGCGTGTTCATCTGGCGCGTCCAACCCATCGGCAGGCAATGCGCCGTGTAATCGAACTTCGCCGGGTCATAACTCTTCCAACTCGCTTCACCCCACGCGGTAAAAGGCAGCGCACCGCCGGCCGCGCGCGACATGTCCGGCACATAGGGAATATCCCAGACGCCGCTAAGCGATGGCTTTCCGTCCAGCGCGCGCGGCGCAGGCCCGGCCGGTGCTTCCGGCGGCTTGGCGAGCCCGCTGCCCGGATTCTGTGCAGCCAAGGGAAGGGCCAACGCGGCCAAAGTAAGGATCAGGCGGTTTCTCATTTTGCGACCTCTTTGCAGGTGAAATTCTGGGCTTCGTCAATGCTGCCGTTGCCGTTGTACACGGCTTGTTGCGGGTAAGGGCATAGCGGGCGCGTGCGATCGACTTTGCCGCCCGTGCTATGCGAAGCGACGATGCGCTCTGGCGCTTTACCATGCTCCACCCACTGCTCCATCGTCCCGACCTTATCGAATACGTTCGGTCCTTCGCCGCCGCCGCAATGTCCCATTCCCGGTTCCAGAAAGAGCCGGATATTATTCGAGGTCTTCGCCGCTCCGCCCATCGTGTCGACCACCGTGTTGTAGTACTGGATGGTTGACAGGGCCGCGATGTTCGGATCGCTCCAACCGTGATACAGCAGCAGCTTGCCATTGTGCCCGAAAAACGATTTCAGATTTGGATCGGTGGCATTCATTACCGCGTTTTCAGGCTCGTTGGCGCGCGCGTTGTCGCGGTCGAAATCGAAAGTCCGCCAGTCCCAGTTGGGATCTTTGAAGACGACATATTTGTAATGGTCGAGCATCACCTGAGAAGGATCGGGGCCCGCCCCTAGAACCGCCCAACCCAACTCCGTACCGGGCACCAGAGATGGAAACAATTGCTGGCCGGTGCGCGGGTTCGTGGCCGGGCTGTAGATCTTACGGACGGCTTCCACTTGCGGGGCGGTGAGACACGACGCGTTGTCCGCGCCTTTGCACAGCAAGGCATTCGGATCAAAATGGCAGCGCGTTGGATTCTCGATCAGCCCGTCTTTGACACCATCCAACGCGTCGCAGGCCTCCAGGACGGCTTGGTGGACCAGCGGGTACTTGCTTGCGGGAATGCGGCTGGCCGGATCTTTGAGCTCGGAAAACGCGATCCAGAGGGCCAGCGCGGTACGGTTGGCGGGAGCGCCCGCGATGATGCCATCGTAATCGTTGGGAAATTTCTGGGCTTCCTTGAGACCCTGGCGGCCGCCGGTCGAGCAACCGTTCCAGTAGGATTCCTTCGGCGCACTGCCATAGAAGGCGTTGACGATCGCTTTGGCCTTCAGCGTCATTTCGTGCTCGGAGCGCCATCCGAAATCGATCAGCTTCTCGGGATGTCCGAAGGCGAACTCGCCGCGTCCGCCGGTGTGCCCGGTGTCCGTGGAAGCCGTCGCATAACCAGCGTTCAGCGCTGCTGCCATCTCGGAGTAGCTGATGACGCCTGCCCATCCGCCATTGCCGACGGCTTGAAATTTCCCGTTCCAGCCGGACTGCGGCAGCCAGACCTCGATTTTGATATCGGAATCGCTGCTCGGTTTCAGCGTGGCCGCTACCCGGCAGAGTGCCGGCAAGTTTTTATAAGGGTTCTGCCCGCCACGGCCCGGAGGTAATGGAAGCTGGCCCGCCGGGACGGTTTGCGCCAAAGTGATCGTGGTATCCGGCAGCGCGAGAGAGCTCAAACTCTCGCACGTCGCCGCTTCGGCGGCTAAGGGAACGAATACAAACAGAAATCCGATACTGAATTTCACGGCGCCCTCCCGACAGGCTCGATTTGCCGGTCATTATATCGCGTGGGACGGGCGCTTAGGCTGCGGGATTCTGTCCCCCCCGACCGGCCGCAGGCCGGCTCCGCGCTCCACGCGCCGTCAGTACAATTGCATCGTGACGGTCACCGTCGCCCGGACTTCCACATTTCCCGGTTCGACCGGCGTAGGGGCAGCCGCCGCCATCGCGGCCGCTTGCCGCATGATGGGGCGGATCACCGCGGGGCTACCCTGTTCCAACCGCAACACGGCGCCCGCCTTCCGGCCCATGCCTTCAGCCATCGCCTCTGCATTTGCCCGTGCCTGCTGTGCCGCCTGCCGCAGAGCCTGGGCGCGGGCCGGCGCTTCGTCTTTCAGGGTGAATTGCAGGCCTTGAATGCGGTTTGCCCCACCCTGCGTGGCCGCATCGACAATCTTTCCAATTCCGGCAATATCCGAAGAGTTCACCTCCACCGTATTACTGGCGGTGTAGCCGGTAATCGAGGGCGCGCCGCCATCCCGCGGGTATTGGTAATTCGGGGTGAGCGAATAGCCCGAAGTGTGGATTTCTCCCGCTGTGCCTAGCGCGGCCCGCAGTTTATCCAGGGTCGCTTTGGTTTGCGTAGCGTTCTGGGTGGCGGCGGCCTGGGCCGTCGAAGCCTGGGTGACCACGCCAATATCCAGCTTGGCCAAATCGGGCTTGGTTTCCACCACCGCCTCCCCGGTGGCTTGCACGGAAGGCGGCGGCGCGGCGGGTAGCGCTTGTGCCGCTACATACATCGGAAGTGCGAAAGCGACCGCCAGGAATCCACGATTCATAGCTGTGCTCCTTTGATTTATCATTGCAGGATCTGTTCGTCCCATACCATTGACGCGAAACCGGTCGATTTCGCCCTGCGTATTTCACGAGGTCCCCATATTTTTATCGGAATAATACACTTGCGCGAAGTGCCTGTTGCCTTTTAAGATAATTAAGTAGGCTTTTCCGATTTCCGTGGGGGAGAAGAATGATCTATTCTCGTTCGGCCGAGTACGCGATCCGGGCTTTTGTGCACCTGGCCCAGGTGCCCGAGGGCCGCTTCGCCATGGTGAAGAATATCGCGGAGCAAGAAGATATTCCGGCCCATTTTCTGGCAAAGATTCTGCAACAGTTAGCCCGCAAGGGTCTGCTGCGCTCCAGTAAAGGCCCCACGGGCGGATTCGCCCTGCGGGTCGATCCGGGCGATATCCGCCTCCTGGATATCGTCGAAGCGCTCGACGGCCTCGCGCCCTATCAGCAGTGCGCCAGCGGACTATCGGAGTGCTCCGATGATATGCCTTGTTCCATGCACGATAGCTGGGTGGCTCTGCGCTCGCGTATCATGGATTATCTAGGGCGGAACACCATCGCCGACCTGGCCAAAGCGCTGGAGATCAAGAAGAAGAACCTGGCTCAGACCAAACAGCGCAAAAGCCGGCGCGCGGCGGCCACCAAGCGGTAAACTGGAAGTTCCAGTCCGTCCAAAACTGAATCCGGAGGAACGATGGGAAATTCTGTCCTCGTCCCCATGGTGGTCGAGCAGACCTCGCGGGGCGAACGCGCATACGACATCTACTCGCGGTTGCTGAAAGAGAACATTATCTTCCTGGGAACGCCGATCGACGATCAGGTGGCAAACCTGATCATCGCCCAGTTGCTTTTTCTGGAAGCCGAAGATCCGGAAAAGGATATTTCGATCTATATCAATTCGCCGGGCGGCTCGATCACGGCCGGCTTGGCGATCCTGGATACGATGGCGTTCATTCGTCCCGACATTGTGACCATTTGCGTGGGGCAAGCTGCATCAATGGCCGCCGTGTTGCTCGCCAAAGGAACAAAAGGCAAGCGCTTCAGCCTGCCGAATTCCCGTATTATGATTCACCAGCCCTCCATGCAGGGATTGGCCGGGCAGGCGGCGGATATCGATATTTACGCCCGCGAGATCCTCCGCATGCGCGAGATTCTCAATACGATGCTCGCCGATGCCACCGGCCAGCCAGTGGACCGAATCGCCAAGGACGTGGATCGGGACTATATCATGGAACCCGAAAACGCCGTCCAATATGGCATGATTGACCGCGTAATTGCCAGCCGCGACCTGGCCCCCGTACCCGTAAAAGGTTAGGCAAAATGCCGTCGGAAGTCGCAACCCTGGCCGGGGGCTGCTTTTGGTGCCTGGAAGCGGTGTACCAGGAGATGGAAGGCGTGCTCTCGGTCGAGTCCGGCTATATGGGCGGGCACGTCGAGAAGCCAACCTACCAGGACGTCTGTACCGGCACGACCGGCCATGCCGAGGTGGTGCAACTCACCTTCGATCCGGGTGAAACTTCCTACCGGGCCATCCTGGAAGTCTTCTTCACCATCCACGACCCGACCACGCCCGACCGGCAAGGCAACGACGTGGGCACGCAATACCGCTCGGTGATCTTCTACCACGATGACGCGCAGCGGGCCACGGCCGAGGAACTCATCCGCGAACTGAATGCCGAAGGCATTTGGCGCGACCCCATCGTCACTCAGGTGGTGCCAGCGGAGGAGTTTTACAAGGCGGAAGACTACCACCAGAATTACTTCCGCGAGCATCCCCGGCAGCCCTATTGTTCGTTCGTAGTGGCGCCCAAGGTCCACAAGTTCCGCGAGAAATTCACCGCCAAACTTCGAAAATAGGTTTGGTGGGTGTGGGGCAGACGATCGCTTTTTGTCGTCGGCCAACCTGCCGAAGAGCACCGACCACAAACGACTGCTCTTGACCACGCAGCTCGACCAGCGGAAACCGGAGGAGCAGACGCCCATCACCGTCGTCCTCAATTGGCAGGCCGATCTGAAGAAGTAACGCTGGGAAGGGCACGCGGCGGCAGCCGCGTCCTCTGACGCTCGCCCTAGGCGCGGCTTTCGCCGCACGTCCGCGGCCCTATGCGCTCGACCGCGCGAATCTGGGCTGCTGCCGCGCCCTGGTCGCCTGTTCAAACGCGTAACTCAATTTCAGCATCACGGGCTCGCTCCACGCCGGCCCAAAAAACGAAATCCCCACTGGCAGGCCTTTCACCAGCCCGGCTGGAACGGTAATATGCGGGTAGCCGGCTACCGCAGCCGGTTTCGTGCACACCGGCCAGTCCTCCGTTCCGGGCATTGGATTGTTGTGCGGGGCGGGACCGGCCGTGGGGGCAACAATCGCATCCAGTCTGTATTTCCTTAGCACAGCATCGATCCCCTCGACCCGCGAGAGCTTCACGCAGCGCGCCCGTGCGTCCAGGTAGGCTTTCTCGCTGAGCGGACCCTTGGCCTGTGCCCGTTCCAAGAGCTCCTGCTGAAAGTACGGCATCTCCTCGCCGCTGCGTTGCTGGTTGAAGGCAATGACGTCGGCGAGTGAGCGCACACCCTCCCCTGGCCGCTGGGTCAGATACGCATTCAGGCCGGCTTTGAACTCATAGAGAAAAACCTCGAGCTCATCCTCGTCATAAGCGCCATGGGTCGGAAGGTTGGCCGGGTCCACCAAGATCGCTCCGTGGTGTTTCATTTCAGCCAGGCAGTTCTCAAACAGGCGATTGACTGCGGCATCGGTTCCAAAATAGTTCCGTTCCACTCCCAAGCGCATACCCTTGAGACCGCGGGCATCCAGATACTTCGTGTAGTCCACGCCGGCTTTCCCCGTCATGGCGCTGAGCAGGATTGCGGCGTCGCGCACGGTGCGAGCCATGGGACCTGGTGTGTCCTGGCTATGGGATATCGGAATAATGCCCGAGCGGCTCAACAACCCCACAGTTGGCTTGATTCCGACAATCCCATTGACCGACGCGGGCGCCGTTACCGACCCATCGCTCTCCGTTCCAACGCCCAGCGCGGAAAAATTGGAGGACACAGCCGCTGCCGAACCGGAACTCGATCCGCTCGCGTTCCGGTCCAGCACATAGGGATTGTGCGTCAGCCCGCCGCGGCCGCTCCAGCCGCTGATCGAGGACGTGGAGCGGAATCCCGCCCACTCGCTCAGGTTGGTTTTGCCCAGGAGCACCGCTCCGGACGCGCGTAGGGCCTGCACGACGGTGGCGTCGCGCGCGGTCGCGCGATTCACGAGCGCCAGCGAACCGCAGGTGGTGCTCATGCGGTCGGCCGTATCGATATTGTCTTTCATCAGGAACGGCACGCCGTGCAACGGCCCGCGCACGTGTCCGGAGCTCCGTTCCCGATCCAGCGCCTCGGCGATTCGCAGCGCGTCCGGATTGACTTCGATGATGGCGTTGACCTTGGGGCCCCGTCTATCCAGCGAGTCGATCCGTTCCAGGTACCACTCCACGGCGGCGCGCGCGGTAAGCGATCCGTCGCGATAGCCACGCTCGAGCTCGGCGATCGTAACCTCTTCGAGCCGGAGAGGCCGAGCGTGAGCCGCCCGGGCGGCAGGTAAGGCCAACAGTGCGTTCCGTAGAAACTGGCGCCGGTCCATTACCAGATGACGTTGTTTTGGGACGCAAGGTTATCCGTTTGACCTCACCTCGCGGCACAAACGAAATTCTTTGCATCGTCGGGGCTACCCGTGCCGGTGTACTTAGCGATTTGCGGATACGGACAGAGCGGCCGCGTCATCTCCGCGCGGCCCTGCTGGTTCGCCGCCCGAGCGGCCACGATTTGAGCCGGCGCCTCTCCTTTTTCGCGCCAATTCTCCATCGCACCCAGGAAATCCGCTCGATCGGGACCGACGCCGCCTCCACAATGTCCCATCCCCGGCATCAGAAACAGGCGCATCCAGTCATCCTGGTTTCCGCCCAATTTCGCGCCGACCGCGGAAAAATAGTTGATCGTGTTTTGCGGCGCTGGGCCAGGATCGGCCCACCCGTGGTAGAGCAGAAGCTTTCCACCACGCGCCTGGAACTTCGCGAGGTCGGGGTCGGTGGATTCGAGGAATGCCGCGTTCTTCATAGCCAGAGCGAGGTCTCGATCGAGATCGAACGACATAACGTCCCAGTTCGCGTCCTGATGTCCGACATAGCGCGGCATATCCGTATACAGAGGATTCATGGGCGATCCGGGAACCGGCATACGGTACTGCGATTCAAAACCCGGAGCGCTGCCTGGATAAACCACTTCGCCGGTCTTGGCTTTCACGGGCTCCCACGCGCGCCTGGCGGTCCCCACCTGAGCGGCCGTCAGGCAGTCAGGAGCATCGCCCGCTTTGCACTGCAGCTCCTTGGGATCGAAACGGCACGTTTGGGGATCGGAAATGATGCCGTCCTCCACGCCGTCTTTGGCATCGCATGCCGCGACGACAGCACTGGCAAAGAGCGTGACCTTATTCTGCGGCAGAATGCGCGCGGGATCTCGCAGCATCTCCACCTGGCGCGCCACCGATTGTATGTTCAGGTGGACCATATTGTTGACCGGGGCGCCCGCAATGATGGCGTCAAAATCGGCCGGGTAGCGCTGCGCCTCCATCAGCCCCTGACGGCCTCCCGTCGAGCAGCCCTGGTAATAGGAAAGCTGCGGCGCACGGCTATAGAAGGCCTGGATGATCGCTTTCGATTGGACCGCCATTTCGTGCATGGAGCGATATCCGAAATCAATCAGCTTCTCGGGATGATCGACGGCAAACGATGCGCTGCCACCTTTGTGGCCGGTGTCATTGGAGGCTGTCGCGTAACCCTTGGCCAGTCCCGCCGCCATGGCGGCTGTTTCTATGTTCCCCGCCCAGCCGCCATTGCCCACCGCGAGGAATTTGCCATTCCAGTTCTCGGATGGCATCCACAGCTCCATTTCAATGTGGGAATCGGCAGCCGGCGCCAGCGTCGCCTGTACGCGGCAAAACGCTGGAAGCTTTTGAAATGGATTCGCGCCGCGCCCCGCTCGCCCGCCGGGCTGAGTAAACGCGCCGGCCTCTACCACCTGAGCGGAGGTGATGACTGTTTTTTCGAGCTTGAGGGACGCGAGGTTCTCACACGCACCGGCAGCATAGGCGGCCGACGCCAGGACTGCGATGAACACGCGAACGTACATGCATCCTCCTGTCTGGGTTGATCTTGATACGGTATCAATTCCTCGGGCGGTTTGTCTCGCGTTATCCTTCGGATGATTCCCGCATCCACACGGCTCGCATGGTAGGAAAGCGCACTGAGCGGTTGCGGCAATTTGGCTCATAGGAGGTACTTTGAAGGTCTCGCTTTTTATCTTCCTTCTGCTGGTTCCCTCTCTCGACAAAATGTTGGCCCAGCAGAAACTCCTCGGCGGGTTGGTGAATTGTTTTCCACTGCCCCCGATCAACCCATCGAGCGGCTTCCTCGCAAACTTCGATAATCCTTGCTATGCGACGCCCATGAATACCAGCAGAGGCGGCCACGAACTCGCCGGCGATCTCAACACCGTTTACGAACTCACTTTCTACAAGGTGACGCCGGGGTATGAACTTGTCATTACCGGAACATATCCGAACGCACGTTTTTTTTCGATTGCTGTTTACGACGGCCACGGAGTACAAACGGCGGGACTTTTCGACAACCAAATCCCACCGCTCAAGAGCTCCATGTCGAATCCGTTTCTGCTCAATGCGACCTACACTCCCAACCAGCTTTACGGCGCGACTATTGGGTGGGGTAGCCCTCTACCCACTACCGTCTCACCCGGATGTTCCACCAGCGGCACCACAATCGACCAGAATTTCCTCGATGCCTCTCAAATCCATCAGGGCCTTAGTTGGAACGGATACCCCGGGCTCCCTGCGAACTTTCCCGTACACATGACCGGACCCAATCCGGGCGGGTATGTGATCGTGCGCAGTTACTATGACATCTCATTGGAACCGCCACCGGTGCTGATTGTTCGCAACCTCACTACCGGATGCGCCGTTCCCGTAAGGGATACGAACGGGATCATCACGAACGATCCTTTTAAGGGAAACAATTGGGGGGACAGTTCGCAGACCTCCGCTCATAAGGAATTCGCTCAATCGATCCAGCCGAAAGAGTGCTTTCCTCCGGATCCGCAGAATGGGGTGCAATGGGGCCGGTCCCCCAATTACATACCCGGCTATAATGCCGGCGCGGCCTATTTGCACTTCTACCTGACGCCCTCGCAGGTGAAGTCCATTCGATCGGGAAATCAATTCATTCAGATGCGCTTCCAGATTCCGGTCGTGCCCGACACCCCTTGCACTACCGGCGCATGCTCTCTCACAGGCCAGGAGCAGCTTCGATATCGCTCCATCTCGTTCCTCAATGGGCACAAGACCCTCGCCTCTCTCAAGGACGATGACTTCGTCAAAGACCCATATGGAAACGTTGACTTAATCGTGGGCATGGGAACTCCGCCACCGAGCTATGTCACGCCGGAGAACTACTACACCTATTTTGATTTATCCAGGATATCCGGATACGAGAATCTATCGGTGGTGACGATGCGGGATATTCTCCCCAACCCGACATTCCAGTGCTCCAGCTTTAACGTTCCGTTCTTTTATTCCGAATACAACCCGGAGGGCGGATATATGGGCAACTACGTCCCCACGGTAGGCTTCCCGGTGGCGAGCCAGATTCCCCAGCTCGCGGCACCGATAACGCGACCGAACACTTGCTCAGCCCTCGTCACGCAGCAGCCGATGGTTTGCAGCTCCGGGTTTTGAGCGCACCCGGTTGGTGAGCAGGTCTTCGATCTGCCGGCCGCACCGGGGAACTGTTAGTGGTTTGAGACCCTCATGGGGCGGATCTTTGGCCCCGGCGGGCAGATCGGCCGCCAGCCAATCACACGTGAAGCTGGCGTAGAATAATCTGGTTGCTGTTGCCAGCCTTCCGCTACGGTTGGGATACCTCCGGTAACGCGAACGGCTTTGAACCAGAAGGGGGAAGATATGACCGTTGTACGAAAAATCTTTGGGACAAGCGTTGCAATCGCGGTCGCTTTGACGATCGGCGCGCCGCCGCCGGCCCTTGCGCAAACACCTGCGGCAGCGCCGGCCCAAGGCGGCGGAGGCGCGCAGGGTGGGGGGCGCGGGGGCCGAGGCGGCGCGCCGCTGTACACCCCTGCAGCCGGTGCGAAGGACCTGAAAGCCGTCCTTTTCAACTGGGGCTGGTATATGGGCATGCTCCGCAGCACGGAGGAGCGAGACCTGATCATGACGCTCGAATACCAGGGCAAGGGCACCATGCAAGTGGATGGGCAGCCCTGCAATGTGACCAAGTATCGAACCAGCATCAGCTATCAGAAATCGGGTGAACGAATCCAGATCACGGGGACGCGGCCCAACGGCCAGTCGTGCTCCAATATCGAAGTCCTCAGTGGAGCGTACGCGTGGGACGAAGACATTCCCGGCGCCGAACTTGTTGCGGGCAAAGGCAAGGCGACCCCAAAGCCGGCGACTGTCGAGGAACGGATGATTCGCCTGTGGGCCGGTCCGCAGGGCGCGTTCAAGGGTGCGATGGCGGGGATCAGCGATCCGCCAGAAATGGCGCCCCGGCCGCAACTCGTACCGGCTGACGTATCGAAGGCCGGGAAGACCTCCGTCGCGTGGGAAGGCGGAAAACCTGAAGTGACGTTCCCGATTCCGGGCGTCCCCAACGCAATCGCGACCGCGACGCTTAACGACAAGTTCATGCCGGAGCGCGTGGTAGTGAAGAATGGGGCGAACACTTACGAGTTCACTTACAGCGATTATAAGGACTGGAACAACCCGCTCAACCCGGCCGAGGCGTTTTACGCGGGCAAGATGACGGAACGCAAAAACGGCACCGTGGTCCGGGACATTACGACGACGGTGACGGAAACGGGACAGATGTATGTCGTGATGCCAGTTCCGGCAAGTGTCACGGCGGCGATCAAGCCAACCAATCAGCCGCCCAACTGGACTCTGAATGTGGATGCCAAGCCGCCGGCGACGCAGACTGCATCCGCCGTCACGCCGCGGCTGCCCAATGGGAAGCCGGATATGACAGGAGTCTGGAATCCTCCCCCTCTGCAGATCGCGGGTAATGGAAACCGCCGATGCGGTCCAACACAGGTGAAAGGCGGGGGAATCAGCCCCGAGACGGGTTGCCAAACGGGGCAAGACAACTTCTGGGTGGAATACGAGTGGATCTCGCCCTCGCGGTTCGGCCCGAGCCATCCCATTTACAAACCCGAGTATTGGGACAAGGTTCAGGAACTCGATCAGTGGACGAACAAGGACGATCCAATCATGACGTGCCAGCCGATGGGGATTCCGCGGGAGGGCACACCCCGCCGTATCTACCAAACGGTCAATGACATCACCATGCTGTATACGACGAGCGATTATGGAGGGGGAAACCGGGAATTTCGGGTGATTCCAACGGACGGCCGCAAGCATGATCCGAAGAAGGCGATCGAGGCCACCTACATGGGGTATACGGTCGGGCACTGGGAAGGCGACACGCTGGTGCTCGACTCCATCTCATTCACCGATACGACGTGGTTGGGACGAGGAGGCCTCTTCCATTCCGCTGACATGCACGTCATCGAGAAATTCACGCGTAAGGGCGATGAGATCCTTTACGAAATCACTGTCGAAGACCCCGATGTGCTCGTGGAACCGTGGGTGATGCCGCCGCGAACGCTGCGGCTCAACACAAATCCCGAAGCCGGACTTGTGCCGGAGCGCGCATATTGCGAAGTCTACGAGACGAAGGACATCAGCGGCCAAGCGCGCCACTAACCGTTCTTCCAGAACGAAAACTTCAGCCCGTTCCGGAGGCACTCCGGGACGGGCTGTTTGTTTATGCGGGATATAGGGGGATGATTCGGCCGGCAGGGGCGCCGGGCGAGTGGCGAGTACAAGGGGAGAGATGCGAGTTTAGCGGCCAAGCGTTAAGGCTTCACTTTCATCACGATGAACGTCAGATCGTCATACTGCGCGGCGGTGGCGATCCAACTTTTCAGCTCGGTCGCGATGTGCGACGCCATCTCGGAGACCGGCAGGTGTGCCGAAGAGCGCAGCAACTCTTTCAGGCGATCCTCGCCGAATTCTTCGTCATTGGGGCTGAGAGCCTCGGGTACGCCGTCCGTGAATGCCATCAGCACATCTCCGGGGCGCAAATCGATGGCGCATTCGCTGTAGTCGCATTGCGGAAAAAGGCCGATCACGGTGCCGCCGGCGGGCAGTTCTTCAATCGAGCGGTCCGTCCCACAGCGCAGCAGGCACGGCGGGTTGTGACCGGCATTCACGTAGCGGAGGCGGCGAGCGCCTTCATCGATCTCGGCATAGAAGAATGTCGCGTAGGCATTCGAACCGGTGGAGCGATGCAAATAGCGATTCATCTTGGCAGCGAGGGCCCCGAGAGACATGTTCCCTTCCGCGGCGAGGATTCGGAGAGAGGCCTGCACGACGGACATAATCAATGCGGCGGCTATTCCCTTCCCTGCCACGTCCGCCAGCGCGATACCGATGCGCTGCGAGCCAAGGTCGAGAAAGTCATAGTAGTCCCCGCCCACCGCGCGCGGGTAAAGACATGCCGGCCAGCGTTACCTCTGCAGCCGCGGGAGGGTTGTCCGGGAACAGCCGTTTCTGCACTTCCGAGGCGAGTTGGAGGTCTCGATTGAGCTTCTCCTGGTCAACGATCCGCTCCGTGAGACGGGCATTCTCTATCATGAGCGCAAATTGTCCGGCGCAATTCTGGAGCGCTTGCTTTTCGGACGCACTGTAGGCATGGCGCCCCACGGGCGAGCCGAGCAGCAGGATGCCCGTTATCTCGTTCTTCGCCAGCAGAGGAACTGCGAGCGCGATGTTCATCGCGCGAATGCGTTCGACCTCGGTAACCTGCTTGGGCCTCTCGGCGAAGGCCCATCGCTCCCACGCATTGAAATCTTGCGGCGAGAGCGGTAGCGGAAACGGAAAGCCGCACAGCCGGCGAACCAGGAGACCTCCGGCGGGAATCGTCCCGGCCTCGGCCCGGTCGGCCGGCGTCCTGGCGATGCAGCGGTAGCCACTAGAGCTCTTTTCGAACAGAAGCACCGACTCACTTTGCAGCGTTTCGCGCAAGACGCCAAGCGCCCGCTGCACCGCCTCCCGATAGGATTCGGAACGGCGGCTGGAATCCACGAAGCCCGCCATCAAGGAGCTTTCCGAGATGGTTCGGCTGTCTTCCGCGCCCGCAAGCATCCCCGACATTCGGCGCGCTAACTTCCGGCCCGCGCTGCCCCACACCGATCCGGGGTCGTCCCGAATCGCCGCCAGCGGCGAAACCAGAGTCGCCCGCCATGCGGGGAAAAAACAGGCAATCGCCGCGAATCCCGCAATAATAGCAGTGGCGAGGAGGAACGGCCGCGGATCATCGATGTGAATATCGAAGATCTCCGATTTCAGCAGTAGCGCCGATAAAGCGGCTGCGACACCGCCGATCGCGATTCCGTACGCGGCCATCCTCAACCCGTCGCCGATCACGAGCCGCAAAACGTCGCCGCCGCCCGCGCCCAGCGCTATCCGCGTACCGATCTCGACGGTGCGATGCCGCACAGCGTAGGAGGCCACGCCATAGACTCCCAGGGCAGCCATCAGCAATGCAGCCAGCGCAAAGAACCCCGTGAGGAACGACTGTAGCCGTTCGTTCGCCAGCGAGGCGAGAACCACTTCGCGTAAAGTCCGCGTCTCGTCGACCGGCTGCGCGGGATTGATGTTTCGAATCGCTTTGCGGATATCCGGCAGGAGAGTCGATTCCGGTAGCAATGAGCGCACCACGAACCGCGTGGGATTCATCGCCACGATCGTAGGCGGCAAATAGACCTCCGGATCGGTGACCTCAGCTAGCCCGCGATTCCGGGTGTCTCCGGCGATACCCACCACACGGCCTCGGCCGCCATCCTGTTTGCCCAAACGGACGTAGGCTCCCAGTGCGTCGCGACCGGGCCAGTATCGTTTTGCGGTCGAGTCGCCGATAACGATCTCCAGCGGTTCGCCCAAGCGAAGGCGATCGTCGAAGGTGGTTCCACGAAGCAGGGGAATGCGCATCGTCTGGAAGTATCCGGAACTCGCAATCCGCATGGCCGCCGCGGGAAGCTGCGCGGGGTCGGGATGGCCTTCCGGGAAGAGTCCGATGGTGAAGCAGCAGCCGTCGAGTGGAATGGTACTGACCAATGCAGCGCTCTCAACCCCGGGAACGGCTTCGACCGCCTGCAGCAGACGCTGCTGATAAGCGACGAGGTGCGCCACATCCGAGTATTCCGCCTCGTTGATTTTTAGGCTTATTGTCAGCACGCCCTGGGGGTCGAATCCCGGGGATGTTTGGAGCAGGCGGTTCAGGTGCGCGAGGAGCACCGCGCTTACGGAGAGCAGCGTGAACGCGACTGCGATCTCCGCCACTACCAGCGACCGGGAAAATCGCCGGCTTCGCGAGGGTGCCGATGCGCGCGCTCCGTCGCTGAGCGCTTCATTGTGAGGTGTACGCGCCGCCTGCCAGAGCGGCGCCAGGCTGAACATCAAACTGGAGAGAATCGCGACGGCGATGGCGAAACCGGCCGCCGCCCAATCCATTCCGATAGTGTCCGCTCGCGGAATGTGCTCGGAGGCGATCGCGAGAACCAGGCGGATCAGGATGATGCTACAGGCGACCCCGGCGGTTGCGCCAGCCATAGCTATGACAAGCCCCTCCATGAAATACTGCAACGCGAGCTGCCGCGGAGTTGCGCCGAGCGCGATGCGGACGGCCGTCTCGCGGGCGCGAGCAACGTAACGGGCGAGCAGCAGCCCTGCCACATTGGCGCAGGTGATCAGTAACAGCGCGCCGGCTCCGCCCAACAACAACAGCAGCGCGGGACGGATCTCCTTGACAACCGACTCGACCAGGCCGACGACGACGGCGGTGTATTCGCGGTGTCCTATGGGATCGGCTCTGGCGATTTCCGCCGCCACTCGCTTTACATCGGTATCGGCTTGCGCGAGGGTGACCCCAGGTTTCATCCGGGCGTAACAGAAGTAGATCGCAAAAGCGCGGGTTAGCTGGTTGCCCTGAGGGTTGACTGGCAGCCATACTTCGGTAGTGGCATCGCGGATGGGCAATCGAAACCAGGCGGGCATCACTCCGAGCACCGTGTATTGCTTCCCATCCATGGTCAGCAGGCGGCCGACAATCGCGGGATCGCTCCCCAGGCGCTTCCACAAGCTGAACGCGATCACCGCCAGATCCGTGCGGCCCTGTTCCGCGGCGGCTTCACCGAACCATCGGCCGATTATTGGCGAAACTCCGAGGCTTGCCACTAGTGGCGGGCTTACCTCGATACCGCTGATGTGTTGCGGCTCGCCGGGGGCGGTGAGGCTGAATTCCCGCGGTAAGTACATGCCGAAAGCGTCGAAGCTGCGAGTTCTTTGCTGGAACTCGAGAAGGTTCAGCCAAGAGGTCGACGCCCACCGAAACTTGCCGGTCTCGTTTTGGCGGGAGCTGAAGATCGTGACGAAACGGTCGCCGCCCTGCCAGGGCACCGGCCTCAGAAGCACCGCGTTCACTACCGTGTAGATCGCGGTTGCTGAGCCGATGCCCACTGCTAACGCGATCACGGCGAGCAGGGCGACGGCCTTGGCGCTCTTCCACGACCTCCACCCGTGCAGGATTAAGGCGAACATGCGGAGTATCTTATCGCGGCGGCACTCGGCATGCCCCGCGTATTGCCGATACTGGGACCCGGCTTGGTCCAACGCAGGAAATTTAGGCCCCTGCGGAAATGAGATAAAAGAGTGGCAGGTTAACTTCGCGACAGCGGTCACTAAACCTAATAATATTTTTATCCCTTTTATTCCTAAATGGTTAGCGGAAGCCGGCGGGATGCGGCGAAACCGTTTTCAGGGGGGTGTAGGGCAGAATGAAGGCAGAGAGAGGGGCTGCTGCTGTAGAGGGGCAGCGGCAACCCCTCGGGTCGAAGGCCATGGCAGCGCGCCGTCGTGCAAAGTTCGTACGATGCGGGCGCCTGCAGCCAAGCATGGCGCTTCGCCGGAACGGCCGCTCCTGGCCGGGTTGCGCGGCGGCAACCTTGGCAAACGGAAGCGGCCGGTCCGATTCGGTGCGGGGCAGGAATTCGGGGCCTGCCCCGCGCTACAAAGCGCGGAGTATGATTACTTCATGCAGCGGCTCCGGTACGTTTTGACGCTGGTTCTAGCCGCTGCCGCATTGGCCTTGGCCGCGTATGCACAGGATGCTCCCGCGGGCAAGGTGGAAGGAACTGTACTCAATACGGCTACAGGAGCGGGTGTCGCGGGAGCGAGAGTGGTTCTTTCCGGTAACCAAAAGACCCGGTACGAGGCCACGTCAGACCCCGCAGGACAGTTCCAGATCGGCGGTGTGGCTGCGGGGACCTATCGGGCAAGCGCCGAAAAGGACGGATTCGCGTCTTCGCCGTTCGAACTCTCTTCATTTTTGAACTCGACGTGGAGCGTCGAAAGCGGGCCCGATCGGGTAAAAGTAGACCTCAAGCTCACCCCGCTCAACACGGTCGCCGGGCGGATATTTGGCCCCGACGGAAAGCCCCTGGCCGGTGCGGAGGTCAGCCTCGACCCCAACATTACCGCCGATAGCGCCGTGACTAATGCGGAAGGCCGGTTTGCATTAACCGAAATCCGGCCGGGGTCCTATATATTGCTGGCTAAGCCTCCGGCTGGAACAAAGGCCGAAGAAGCCAAGGACGGAACCAGAACCGCGATGGTACCTACGTATTATCCTTCCACCGCCGAAGTCTCGCTGGCGCAGCGAATCGTGTTACGCGGCGAAGGAGGTCCGCCTTACGAGATCCAGATGCAGACCACGGAGGTGCATCGGGTGCGCGGTATCGTCGTGAACGAGGCAGGAAACCTGTGCGCCGGGCGGAGTTGATTGCATCGCAAATCTCTGCGGAAAGCTCTGGAGTGGCGGGGCTCGCGATGCGCACCGGCGAACCCTCTACCTTCGCAATCGGCATTCAAGAGCGGCCGCGCGGCACTGCTGAGGCCAGCGTTATTACCGGCGAGGACGGCCGCTTCGAATTTGCCGCCCTCCGCACGGGCGATTGGCGACTCACTGTAGAGACCGATGAGATGCGAGGCGCGGGCAATGTGTTGGTGAGGCGCGGAGATGTAGAGGATCTGCAAATCCGTATCGCGGCGCCATTCCGTTTGACCGGCACGGTCGAAGGCAAGCCTGAAGACATGCGTGCCAGTGCGCTCCTACTGGTGGAGGCGGATGGCAATGAATTTGTTCGCAGCGGCTTTTTGGATTCCGGCCGGTTTTCATTTGACAATATTTTGCCCGGCCGCTATAGGATTCTACCTGGCGCGGGTTTATCGGCGCAGATTTTCCTGGGCCCATGGAAACCTCCGGGCAAGCCTTTTCGGTCGGCGCCGGCGAGCCGCCGCTCCGTTCTCAAGGCATCGGCTGGAACCGTTCGTGGCACGGCCGAGGAAGGTGAGGGCGCGACCGTGGTCCTGATCCCGCAGCGAATCGACGGAATCGCCATCGGGCAAACGGCAAAGTGCGGGCCGGGCGGATCGTTTGAGCCGAAGGCTGTATCGCCGGGGGACTACTACATTGCGGCAGTTGGCCGCATCGATGGTCTGTGGCCTTCAGCGACGAATTTGAGCCTGGTGCGATCGCAAGGGATGAGCGTAAAGGTGGAGGAAGGGTCCGCGACGTCGGTCAGCGTGACCGTGATCGCGGTGCCAGGATCTGGCCGATGAGCCGCCGGCGGCGCTATCCCAGGCGGCTCATCAATGCCTGAATCTTTTGCTTATCCTCTTTAGTTGGGTTATCCTTCAGGGCCTGCTGGAGTTCCTGCAAGGCTTTAGGGCGATCGCCTTTCTGCGAGAAGGCCATGCCGAGGTGGTAGTGGAAGATGGCCGTGTTGGGCTGCTTGCTGACCAGTTCCTTGAAGATATCCACCGCGTCATCGCTGAGGTTTTTGCGCAGATAAATCAATCCGAGAGTATCGGACACCTCGGCCAGGTTCGGGAGTAACTGCTTGGCCTTTTGCGCGTAGGTGAGGGCCTGGTCCAGATCACCGCCGGTATCCGCGAGCAGGAACGCGAGATTATTCAAAGCCACTCCGTTGTTCGGATCGGCCTTGAGCGCCGCCTGATAAGCCTGCTGCGCTTCGTTGCGGCGTCCCGCGCCGTCGAACGCCAGCCCGAGGGTGCTCAACACCACCGGATTGTCGGGTAGGATTTTGCGGGCTTCTTCCAATGAGCTGATGGCATTGGGGAGGTCACCCTTGCGGCGGTAGGTTTCGCCCAGGCGGACGTATACATCGGCGCGCGCCTTGGTATTGGCCGGCATCGAATTTAATACCGTTTGGAATTGTTCGATAGCCAGGTCAAACTTGGCATCCAATACCGCGGCCGTCGCCAGCGTCAGATGCAGATCCGGCCGGTTGGGCTGTTTGGCCACTTCCGCCTGGAGCATGGAAACGGCATCTTCGGATTTGTTCTCGCCGATGTACGTCTCGACGACCCCCAGCAAGCCACGCGAATCGCCGGGGTTCAACTGATAGGACTTCCGAAAAGCTTCCTCGGCCTCTTTATATTTGCGGTCGCCGAGTTCGACCAAACCGAGCTGGTAGTGAATGTCGGGAGAGCTGGGGAAACGTTTCAACATCTCCAGGAGCATGGCGCGGGATTCCGTGAAACGGTTCTCACCCATGAGCGCGGCTGATTCGATGAGCTGGGCGTTGATGTTGCTCCGATCGTAATTGAGCGCCTGCTCAGCGGTGCGGTAGGCGCCATCCCATTCGCGGTGCTGCAATTGCAACTGGGCTAACGACAAGCGGGCCAGCACGTAATCCGGCCGGATGTCCACGGCCCTCTGAAATTCCTGGCGGGCCTGTTCCCATTCATTGCGCGCTTCGTGGGCGCGCCCGAGGTTGAAGTGGGCTACGGGGTTGCTGGGCGAACGCCCCACCACCGATTGCAGTTCCGTCATAGCGCGGTTGATGTCGCCTTTATCGAGCAGCAGCGTGGCGGAAACGCTACGCGCGTCGGTATCGTTCGGGTCGGCTCGAAGAATGTCCGCTACGACCTGGGAGGCCTCCTCGCGCTTTCCCTGACGCATCAGCACTTCAATCACGCGCTTCTGATAGGTGGCCTTCTGCCTGGCGTCTTTGGCCATCCCGTCGCGAAACTCCCTCAGGGCGTTATCGTTCTCGCCCATGCGCAGGTAAAAATCCCCCACCGCGAGATACGCGGTCGGAAAATCCTTGGAATGCGTTTTGATCTCTTCCAGCACTTTGACCATGTTGTCGCGCTGGTGCTGGTTATAGTAGTGCGCGGCGAGCATGGTCAGGAAGCCATACTGTTTGGGGAGATTTTGAAACCCGAGTTTCAGTATCTGCTCAGCCTGATCCGGCTTGCCGCTGAGCATCAGCAGGCGGTAAAGCTCGGTATAGGCGTATTCGAGGCCTTTGTTTTTGTCGATCAGGCTGCGGTAGAGCTTCTCGGAATCGGCCATGTTGCCTTCTGCGGCTAGCGACCGCGCCAGCTGCATGTTGATGCCGGTATCGCCGGGTTTGAGGCTATCCGCCTTGCGGTACTCCGCAATGGCCTGGTCGAGGAACGTTCGCGCTTCGGTGCGCTGCGCGACGCGCAGCATGTCGGCCGAACGCACATAGGCAAGGTCGCCGCTGAGGCGGTGGCCGTCGAAGGAATTCGGGTCGCGCTTCAACAGTTGCTTGACAAACCCGTCGGTCTCTTCCAGGTATTGCCGCCCGGGCGAGGCCGCGAGGTAGATTTCGGAGAGCTTGATAACGGCGTCCCAGTGGTCGGGAGAATCGGCGGGGAGCAGTTCGATGGCCCGGCGCAATTCCTGGACGGCGGGCGCCAATTCGCTCAGGTGGATATAGGTGAGGCCCAGCTTGTAGTGCGCCGGCCCGTATCGCAGATCTTTTTGCAAAGCATTGCGATACATGATGGAGGCCTCTTTGTATTTGGCCCGATCATAGTACTTGTTGCCGCTATCGAGGTAGCGCTTCTTAGCTACGTTTGGATCGCGGTTGCAGGAAACCAGCGCCAACATGGCCGCCAGCAGAATCGGCACTACACGGAGAACACGCATGGGAAGATTACCGCCTGTGCTTCCTACACTCTATACCAACCGCTTAATTGTGAACCATATAGCTTTTGGGAGATTGGCGAGAGTGGTTACATTATAGCAGCGGGTATGGGGTCTTCTCTTCCAACTGGGGCTGGACAGGCAATCCGGGGTAGTACTACTGAAGTGGGTATCCGTGAATTAACTCGAAGGTGCGGGACCAGCGGGTCTTGGTAAAAAAGTGGGCGACTACGTCAACGATGTGATCGACACCGATGTTCGGATTGGTGAGATCCTCGGTGGGCGCTTCGAAGGACCAATAGATGACCACCGGCGTGCCGACCAGGTTTTCGCGGGGCACGAATCCCCAGTAGCGGCTATCGGACGAGTTGTCGCGGTTGTCTCCCATGGCGAAAAGGTAACCTGGCGGGACCACCACCTCACCGTTTTCGACGTGGTGTTCGAGCATGTCGACGGCGCTCGGCGGTAACGGCGAATTGGGCTGGCTGGGAAAGTTATCGCGGTAGCTGTCGATGTAGTTGGTCTTGTGAACAACGTAGGGCTCCTCTACCGGGTGTCCGTTGAGGATGAGTTTTTTATCGACCAGGCGGATGTGATCACCGGGGATGCCGATGGCACGCTTGACGTAATCTTCGCGGATATCGAGGGGATAGCGAAACACGATGACGTCGCCACGCCGCACTTCGCGATAGGGCAGCACGTGTTTGGAAAGGCTGCCATCCGGAGAAAAGGTGAGCTTATCGACTAAAACGTGATCGCCGATGAGCAGGGTATCCTCCATGGAGGCACTGGGAATCACGAAGGCCTGTACCAGGGTGGTCGTGCCGAACAACAGCAGGACAATGGTGACGGTCCATTCCGCCACAAACCCGCGATGCACGTCGCGGGTCATTTCCGAATACCGTTTATAGAAGTTGGGCAAGCACACATTGTAGCGGATGACGCAGGTGGCCAGACGCGCGGGTCTGGTACAATCGCCCCAGAGGGGGGTTTGCTTGAAGGCCACTCTAGAATTGCCCCAGACCCTAGGCGCGCTTCGCCAAAGTTCCTTTTCCGAAGCCAAGTTAGCCAACCGGTCCGTTAAGGACGAACTCCGAAATAATCTAATTTGCAAAATACAACGCGGGGAAGAATTGTTCCCCGGAATCCTGGGATACGAGGACACCGTCGTACCCCAGGTAGTGAACGCGATCCTCTCCCGCCACAATTTCATACTTCTGGGACTGCGCGGGCAGGCGAAGACCAGACTCATACGCATGCTTACAGGGCTGTTGGACGAGACAACGCCCTACGTGGAAGGCTGCGAGATACACGATATTCCCTACGACCCCATCTGCCGCCGCTGCCGCAATCTGATCGACACGCAGGGCGATGACACTCCTATCGCGTGGCTGCGCCGCGAGCAGCGCTATGTGGAAAAACTGGCTACCCCGGATGTCACCATCGCAGACATGATCGGCGATATCGACCCGATCAAGGCGGCACGGCGCGGACAAGATATCTCCGACGAACTGACCGTGCACTACGGGCTGCTACCGCGGGCGAATCGCGGCATCTTTGCGATTAACGAACTGCCCGACCTGGCCGGCAAAATCCAAGTGGGCCTGTTCAACATCATGCAGGAAGGGGATGTGCAGATTAAGGGCTACCCTGTCCGGCTGCCGCTCGACCTCATGCTGGTGTTCACGGCGAACCCGGAAGATTACACGGCCCGCGGCAAAATCATTACTCCCCTGAAAGACCGCATCGGCAGCGAAATCCGCACGCATTACCCGGCGAGCCTGGAGCAAGGTATCGCTATTACGGAGCAGGAGGCATGGCTCCAGCGCCAATCGCCGGTGGAAGTGCGCGTGCCCGACTACATGCGGCACGTGGTAGAACAACTCGCATTTCTGGCGCGCGAAGACAAACGAGTGGACAAACGTTCAGGCGTTTCCCAGCGGCTGCCCATTTCCGCGCTGGAAAACGTCGTTTCCAACGCCGAACGGCGGGCGTTAAAGGCTAAGGAGCCGGTAGCTGTGCCGCGCATCATTGATCTATACTCCGCGCTGCCGGCCATCACTGGCAAGCTCGAGTTGGAATATGAAGGCGAGTTGAAAGGCGGCGATACGGTGGCCCGCGAACTCATCCGCACGGCTGTCGGCAAGATTTACGACCAGTACTTCGAAGGCGCCAACATGTCGCAGATCATCCAATGGTTCGACTTGGGCGGTTCGCTGAAACTGGATGAAAACGTGGATTCCGCGACCATGGTGAAGCAGCTTGCCGGAATTCAGGGCTTGATGGAGAAGTTGAAGACTCTGCGGTTGACGGCCAACGAGCCGGATGCGGTGCGTGCATCGGCAGCGGAGTTCATCCTGGAGGGGCTGCACGCGCATCGGCGCATCAGCCGCAGTGAAGAGCGTGGTTTCGCCGCCGAGGAGAAGCGGCGCGAAAGCAGGGAAGAAGGCGGCGGGCGGGGAGAACGGCCGAATTTCCGAAGGCAATACAACTGAAGGAAGTCATCAGTAGTCAGTGATCAGTAATCAGTCAAACCAAGACCGCAGCGGCCGCTGATTACTGATAACTGACTACTGATTACTGAGAACTCTTTATGAAATGGATCCGCTATTCGCGCTACACCGGTGAAGATCTGGGGATCGGCGCCGAAGATCTGCTGCAGGCGCTTGCCGATTTTCTTCTCGAGAGCGGTTTCAACACCCAGTACATGCCCTTCAGTGAGTGGAACCAGCACACGCTGGAGGATCTGAAAAAAGCCATCCAGCAGGCGCTCGAGCAGGGAAAGCTGTTCGACGACGAGAGCCTGCAGGAGATGATGGAGCGGCTCCAGAACATGACTCCGGAGCAGATGGACAAGCTTCTGGATAACCTGGTCCAAAAGATGGTGGATGAAGGCCAGATTAGCATCGAAGAGCCGAGCGACCAGAAAGCCTCCGCCCCAGGCGTGGGAAACGGGAAGGACACCAAGGTCAAATTTGAAGTCACGGACAAATCGCTGGATTTTTTGGGATTCAAGACGCTCAAGGACCTGCTGGGGTCGCTCGGAAAATCGAGCTTTGGGCGGCACGACACGCGCGATCTGGCCACCGGGATCGAAGCGTCGGGTTCCAGTAAGCAATACGAGTTCGGGGACACGCTGAACCTGAACGTCAGTGAAACGCTATTCTCGGCGATCCGGCGCGAAGGCGCTAAAGTGCCTCTGGATATGGATTACTCGGACTTGCAGGTGCACCAGTGCGAATACCAGAGCTCCTGCGCCACGGTCCTGATGCTGGACTGCAGCCACAGCATGATCCTGTATGGCGAGGATCGCTTCACACCCGCCAAGAAAGTGGCCCTGGCGCTGGCCCACCTGATCCGAACGCAATACCCCGGCGACAGCCTGCGCTGCGTCTTGTTTCACGACAGCGCGGAAGAGTTGGCCATCAGCCAGCTCGCCCGCGTGCAGGTCGGGCCGTATTACACCAATACCCGCGACGGATTGATCCTGGCGCAGCGCCTGCTGAACCAGGAAAAGAAAGACATGCGGCAGATCATCATGATCACCGATGGGAAGCCGAGTTGCCTCACCCTCGAAGACGGCCGCATGTATAAGAACGCCTTCGGACTCGATCCCCTGGTGATCAGCCGCACCCTGGAAGAAGTGAACCGCTGCAAGAAGCAGGGGATTCTCATCAATACCTTCATGCTGGCCAGCGATTATGGGTTGGTGAACTTCGTGCAAAAGGTAACGGAGATCTGCCGCGGAAAAGCCTACTTCACGACCCCCTTCACGCTAGGCCAATACCTGCTGATGGATTACATGAACCGCAAGACGCGGACCATTCACTAGTGGACCGTGTAGTCCGCTCCCTTGCGGTCGCGGCTCGGTAACATTGCGTGCTTGCCACCTCGAGACCCCCTGCAGCAGACGAGCTTACATGTGAGCGATACGTTCGCGGATTGATACGGACATTGATGCGGCTGCGCTGCGTCTCTTACGGCATGACCAGCGTGCCGTTCCGCTTGGGAACTTCGCCGACGGGGATCCGCGCGACTTCCTTGCGCGACGCCGTGTCGATGGCCGACACCGAATTCGAGCCGGAATTGGCAATGTAGAGCAGCTTCCCATCCGGCGTGAAGGTCATCCAATCGGGCACTTCGCCGGTGGGTACATACGCTTGCACTTTCAGATCGGGTAGCGAATACAGAAACACGCCATTATTCGGGGAACTATTGACCCAGAGACTTTTGTTATCGGGCGTGACACCGATACCGTGAGACGGGGCGCCGCCTTCCGCGTGGCCGCCGCCGGGCTTGTTGGGATTCTGAATGCGGGCGACTTCCTCATGCGATTTGAAATTCACTACGGCAAAACCGTCATATCCGGAAAGCTGCACGAAGATGCGGTTGGTGGACCCGTCCGCGGCCTTTTCGAAAGCCATGGGCCGCACGCCGAGATTGAATGGCAGTTGCCAAGCGACCTGTAACGTATCCTCGTCGATCACGGTCAGCATCTTGCCGGCGACGGACCCGGCGATTACGTACTTGCCATCGGGCGTGACGTAGGTATTGTGTACGGCGCCTTTCACCGGAATGCTCTTTATGTTCTTCAGGGAGTTGGTGTCGATGACGTCCACGGCTCCGGGCGCCACGGCAATGGCTACGAAGACGCGCTTGCCGTCCTTGGAAACGGAGATATTGTTCGGATGCCCGCTGAGAGGCGCTTTGCCGAGCAGTTTGCCGGTCTTCGCATCAGTCGCCCAGAGGGTGCTCTCGGCCTCGCAACTGATGTATGCCTTCGTGCCGTCGGGCGACAGGGCCACGCCGTGCGGCACTTCGATGCCTTGGATCTTCTGCACGACCTTATTGCTGGCAGGGTCGATAATATCGACATCATCGCCGGCGCTGTTGGTCTGGTAGATGCGCACCGAACTGGCGGCCAGCGGCAGCGCAAGCACAAGAGGAAGACACATCCGCTTCATGGTGGATAAGCTTATCGGGCAGGAATGGCAAAGTCAAGGCTGTAACATGCTATGCATGCTATGCGAAGCCGATAACCAGCCAAAAAGCGTTCGCCGGTTTCCGGAGGCGCGCAGCGCCCCAAAGCCCACCCGGAATTTCTTATAAACCGGGGATTGACATAGAATAACGGATGCAACCGTCTTCAGAAGAGCATGCGGCTGAAGCTCACCTCTCTCGCAATGGCATTATTGGCGGTGTTGGCTGCTCCTGCACACGCGCAGCGCCCGCCCGGCGTGAACCTGCCGCCGCCGGTCACGGTCATTACCTCGGAGGCAATGGAGCGCACCTATTTCCAGTCCTACTGTATGACCTGCCACCAGGGCACGGCTGCGCCGGCTGGCATGCGAATTGACCGGCTGGATACGGCGCATGTCGAAAGAGACGCGGAGAAGTGGGAAAGGATTGTGTGGAAGGTGCGCGCCGGCATGATGCCCCCGGCGGGCCGCCCCAGGCCCGACGCAAAAACCTTAGAAGCCATGATCGCCTGGCTGGAAAATGAACTGGACCGCAACGCGAGCGGTACGTTTCCGTCTCCGGGCAGCCATCGCTTGAACCGCACCGAGTACACCAACGCGATTCGCGATCTGCTGGACCTGGAGATCGACGCATCCAAGTATCTTCCACCGGACGATTCGACGCGCGGCTTCGATAATGTCGCGGCCGCCCTTTCACTCTCGCCCGCGCTGCTGGAAGGGTATACTTCGGCCGCGGGCAAGGTCAGCCGCCTGGCAATTGGCGACACGACCAGTCCGACTCAAGCGGTGTACCGGGTCCCGGAAGACACATCGCAGGATTACTACATCGAAGGCATGCCGTTCGGCACGCGCGGAGGCATTTTTGTCTCCCACGAGTTTCCCGCCGATGGTGAGTACGCCATCAAAATCACGCCGATCAGTAAGGGCAACATGGGAAACACCAATCCGTTTGGCGAAATTCCCAACGAAAAACTGGAATTTCTGGTGGATGGCGCGCGCATCCAATTATTCAACTGGGATTCCGATCGGACTCGCGAAGATGGCACCCTGAACGCGAAATTCAAGACCACAGCCGGGCTGCACACGGTGGCAGTGACGTTCCTCGCCACCAATTACGCGCCTGGCAGCGACCTCGATCAGCACTTTCTCCGCAGCACGATCGAAACGGGCGGGCTACCCGGATTCAAGTTCTTCCCGCATGTCGGCAAAATTCGGATCGACGGGCCCTTCAATCCCGCCGGCGCTGGTGACACCGCCAGCCGCCGCAAGATTTTCGTGTGCCATCCGGCCGGTGCGGCGCAGGAAACGGCCTGCGCGCAAAAAATCGTTACTACGCTGGCGCGTCACGCCTACCGCCGCCCGGCGACGGCGCTGGACACCGAGACGCTGATGAGCTTCTATCAGCAGGGGCGCAACCAGGGCGGAGACTTCGATCATGGTATCGAGATGGCGTTACGGCGCATCCTGGTGGACCCGGAATTTATATTTCGCGTGGAGATCCCGCCGCCGAACGCACAACCGGGCCAAAGGTATCGCCTGAGCGATCGCGAACTGGCATCGCGGCTTTCGTTTTTCCTGTGGAGCAGCATTCCCGACGACGAACTGATCGATTTGGCCAGCCAGAACAAGCTGCACGATCCGGCAGTGCTGGAACGCGAGGTGAAGCGGATGCTGGCGGACCCCCGCTCGGATCAACTGGTCATCAACTTCGCCGGGCAATGGCTCAACCTCCGCGCTTTGCAGACGCAGATTCCCACTACCGCCTTCTATCCGGATTTCGATGACAACCTGCGCCAGGCCATGCGCAAAGAGACCGTTCTATTCGTCGACAGCGTGGTGCATGAGGACCGCAGCGTGCTCGACCTGCTGGATGCCAACTATACTTTTGTGAACGAGCGGCTGGCCAAGCATTACGGAATCCCGAATGTCTATGGAAGCAATTTTCGGCGCATCGAGCTAGCGCCGGAATTCGACATGCGGCGCGGCTTGCTGGGCAAGGGGAGCATCGAGACGATCTCCTCCGCGCCCGACCGGACGTCCCCCGTGGGCCGCGGAAAGACCATCATGCAGATTTTCCTGGGAGTCGAACCGCCGCCACCGCCGCCGGATGTGAAGATTGAACTCAAGTCGGACGATCTCCGCGGAGGTCCGGTTCCTTCCATGCGCCAGCAGATGGAAATGCACCGCAAGAACGAGCCCTGCGCCACGTGCCACAAGATTATGGACCCGATCGGCTTCTCGCTGGAGAATTTCGATGCCATCGGCCACTGGCGGACGAAGGATGGCGACAGCGCGATCGATGCTTCGGGCGTGCTGGTGGATGGCGCCCGGCTCGATGGCGTTAAAGGCATGCGCGATGCCCTGCTCCGTTACACGCCGCAGTTCGTGCGGGTTCTGACGGACAAGCTGATGATTTACGCGCTGGGCCGCGGAACCGAATACTACGACAGGGCGTTGATGCGCTCCATCGTGCACGAAGCGGAGCGCAACCAGTACCGCTTCTCTTCATTCGTGCTGGGGATTGTGAAGAGCGATGCGTTCCAGATGAATACGAAAGCGAGCAGCGACTAGGGAGGAATAATGCCAGCATTTATCACCAAAAAACATATTCCGCGGCGCGCGTTTTTACGCGCCGCCGGTGTCGCTGTGAGCCTGCCGTTGCTCGATGCCATGCTTCCGGCGCAGACTCCTTTGCGGAAGACGGCTGCGGCCGGAACCACCCGCTTCACCGGTATTTTTGTCCCGCATGGCATGGCTCCCGGGTATTGGATCCCCGAAAAGCCGGCGCTTGAGGCTGACGCCCTCCCTTTTATCCTCGAGCCGCTGAAACCGTTCGTCGATCAAACGGTTGTGCTGAGCGGCTTGTGGAGCAAGTCGGCTGAGCCGCCGCCCGGAGTAACCGGGGCGGACCACTGGGTGGCGGCAGCGTATCTGTGCGCGGCGAAACCTAAGAAGACGACAGGGGCCGATATCCAGGACGGCACCACGATCGATCAGCTCATCGCGCAAAAAATCGGCCAGGAAACGCTCCTCCCTTCGCTGCAACTGGCCATCGAGGATCCCGGCGCCAACTCCAGCAACTGCGGAGAAGGGTATAGCTGCGCTTACACGAACTCCATCTCGTGGGCGTCGCCGACCCAACCCTTGCCCATGGAACTAAACCCGCAAGTGGTGTTCGAGCGTTTGTTCGGGGACGGCAGCACGCCGGAAGAGCGCGCCGCCCGCCGCGAACAGGACCGCAGCTTGCTCGATTCCGTCACCCAAAGCCTGGCGCGGCTGAAGAAGCAACTGGAACCCGCCGATCGGGCGAAGCTGGACGAATACACCGATGATATCCGCGAGATCGAACGGCGCCTGGCAATCGCCAAGAAAGCTTCCGGGACCGTATCGAGCGAAGGTATCGCCGTTCCGGCGGGCATTCCGGAGTCTTTCGATGAGCACGTAAAGCTGCACTTTGACCTACAGACCCTGGCATTCAAGGCCGATATTACGCGCGTTTCGGCAGTACTCTATGCCCGCGACCTCACGGGCCGCAGCTATCCGGAAAGCGGCAGCACCTCTGGTTTTCACGGTGCATCGCACCACGCGGAGAACCCGGACAAGATCAAGGATTATTCCAAGATCAACCGTTACCATGTCGCGTGCCTCGCCTATTATCTGGACAAGCTGAGGAAGACGCCGGATGGCGACGGAACGCTGCTCGATCACACCCTAGTGATGTACGGGTCGAATATGGGCGATTCGAACCAGCACTTGCATTATGACGTGCCGCATATTCTGGCAGGAGGCGCGTCGGGCCAACTCAAAGGCGGACGGCATTTGCAATATCCGATCAAAACCATCACCACCGGCAACCTGCTGCTCAGCGTACTCGGGATGTACGGCATTCATCAGGAAAGCATTGGCGATAGCGACGGAGTGTTAACGGGCCTGGTTTAGCGGGGAGCGGAAATGCGGCTGATCTTTTTCTTTGGTGTAACGACGGCTTTCACCTGGTCCGCTTTCGGGGCTTCCACGAGCCTGGTGGCCGATGCGGCGCAAAAAGGCGACCGGGCTGCATTGCGCGCCCTCGTTCAGCAAAAGGTAGATGTGAACATCGCGCAGGCTGATGGTGCTACTGCTATCCAGTGGGCTGCTTACCGCAATGACACGGAAATGGCGGATTTGCTAATCGCCGCAGGCGCGGACGTGAAAGCGGCCAACCACGATGGCGCGACGGCCCTCTTCCTTGCCTCGGTCGTGGGCAGCGCCCCGATGATCGAGCGTCTGCTCAAAGCCGGCGCTGATCCCAATGAACCGGAGCCGAACGGTGCGGTGCCGATTATGTTCGCGGCGCGCAGCGGCAACGTCGCGGCGATTCAAGTCTTGCTCGATCACCACGCGAATGTGAGCGCGACCGAGCCCATCCGGGGCACGACTCCGTTAATGTGGGCGGCCGAACAGGGGCACCCGGAAGCCATGAGGCTACTCATCGAGCATGGCGCAAATGTAGCGGCGGTTTCGGCTCCCGACACAAAGGGGAACAAGGCCTACGTCGCGCCGACGGAGCGGCAAAGGGCGATTGCCGACGGGATCGCCCTCGATGGCTCCTACATCGGACGGCGGCCTGGACGTGCAGCCACCGCAACGCCGAAGCCGCGCACCGCAGACGATGTCGCTGCTGCCGATGCCGCTGCCGCAGAGGCTTCCTTCGGCCGCACGCGGGATAAGGACGGCGGAGGTTTGACAGCCCTGGTTTATGCGGCCCGTGAAGATTGCCTGGAATGCGCCAAGATTCTGCTGGAGCACGGCGCCAAAGTCAACCAGACCACCCGGTACGGCTGGACTCCGCTGCTCACCGCCACGCAAAACCGGCACTACCAACTGGCCGCCTATCTGCTCGATCATGGCGCGGACCCGAACATTGCGAACCATGGCGGCTGGCGGCCCTTGTACATCGCTACCGACAATCGCAACATTGAAGGCGGCGACTATCCTGTGCGCAAGCCGGACATGGACCACTTGGAAATTATCAAGCTGCTGCTGGCCCATGGCGCAGACGTGAATGCACGCGTCTGCGGGGTGCAATCCACTCCCGAAAAATGCGTGGGAGACAGCACCGAAACGCGGACCAATTTCACCATGCAGTGGCTCTATGAAGACGGCGCGACACCGTTTTTGCGGGCGGCGCAATCGGGCGACATAGTTTTGATGAAACTGCTGCTGGCGCATGGCGCGGATCCCAAAATTCCGACCACCAACAACGACACGGCTCTTTCGGTGGCGGCAGGCATCGGCTGGGTGGAAGGCGTTACTTATGAGTGGTCTGAAGCGCAAAACCTGGAAGCTGTAAAAATGCTGCTGGACCTGGGCCTCGATCCCAATGTGCGCGACGGCGATGGGCGCGAGCCTCTGCACGGAGCAGCGCACAAAGGGCGCAACCCAGTGGTGCAATTACTGGTGGATCGCGGCGCGAAACTCGACGCGCACGATGATGGCAGCCGCGACAGCATTTCCGGAGCAATGTACGGCCACACCTGGACGCCCATCGAATACGCCCGCGGCCTGGTCCGTGTGGGCGTGCAATCGGCCATTGCCCATCCCGCGACCGAAGCCTTGCTCCAACAATTGCTGGAAAAGAACGGACTGCCGGTGCCCCCACCTTTGCAGGCTTCCATCTGCCTGGCACAGATTTGTAAGTAAGGATTGACGCGATAGAGTGAGTGGTCATGCGGATCATTGGATCGATCCTTCTGGCCAGTATGGCTCTCGCCCAGGCACCGCCATTCCGTCCAGTCGCGAGCGTATCTGACATTATGGTGGCGATCACGCTGCCCTATTCGGATGCGCTGCTCTACATCCAGCGAAATCCTCCCAAGAACGACAGAGATTGGGAAATCTTGCAGCGGCAGGCGCTCATACTGGCCGAATCGGGGAACCTTTTGATGATCGAAGGCCGTGCCCGCGATGGCGGAGAGTGGATGAAGGATGCCCGCCTGCTGGTGGAAGCCGGCGCTGCCGCAGTGAAAGCCACTAAGGCTAAAGACATCCAGGCCGTGCTCGCCTTGAACGAGCAGATCGTTGACTCCTGCCTCATCTGCCACCGCCAGTTCCGCCCCCGGAATTCACGGAAGGGAGGCAATCGGCGATAATCGTTTACCGATTACACGTCGGTAGCTAGTCCGCAGAGTCTGCCGATACAGATACTTGCCGGTATCACCGATAATCACTGACTTCCCACTGACTTCCCATTGACCTTGACCGCGGTTTGATATAGACTCACCCAAGTTTTATTTATTGGCCTTTGGGTTCCTTAGCTTCCGGATGCCAGAGAAGGCTTCCGTGAGCAGTGGCGGGGAGGATGACCATGGGTGTTTGGAAGCGTGGATTTTGTTTTTGCGCGATCGCGGTTGCCTTATGGGCACAGTCGGATCGCGGAACGATTACGGGCACCATCGTCGACCCGGCAGGCGCGATCATTGCCAACGCTGTTGTGGAGGCCACCAATGCGGCCACCGATGTTGCCTACTCGGGAGCCTCATCGGCAACCGGCAACTACACACTGGCCCAACTCCCGGCGGGCACCTACAACTTGTCGGTGACTGTACCGGGCTTCAAGAAATATCTCCGGCCGGGCATCATTGTCGAAGTCGCCTCTATTGTGCGCGTCGACGCCACGCTGGAGGTAGGCGCCGCGACGGAATCGGTTACGGTGCAGGCGGAAGCTCCTTTGCTGAAAACGGAGAGCGGAGAAATCAGCTACAACGTAGCCACGAATACATTAAATGAGCTTCCCATCCTGACGCTTTCCGGCTCACAGAACACGCAATCGAACCCAAGCGGCCTGGGCAATATTCGGAATCCGCTGGCGGCCGTGAATCTCCTGCCGGGCGCGCGTTTCTCCACGGATTACGTCATGCGGATTAATGGCATGCCGTCCAGTTCCCAATCGATCAACCTGGAGGGGCAGGACGCCACCAACGGCTTCTACCAATCGCGAACCCAAATCAACCAGGCGGGCGTCGAGGCGATTCAGGAGGTGGCGATTCAAACCAGTAGTTTCGCCGCCGAGTATGGCAAGGCGGGCGGCGGTTATTTCAACTACACCATGAAGTCCGGGACCAATCAGTTTCACGGAAGCGGCTACGACTATTTCGTGAACGAAGCCCTAAATGCGGGCCTGCCGTTTACCAATGCGGGCACCGTCAATCCAGCCAAAAACGGCCAGCACGTTCGCAATCCGATTCGGCAAAACGATTTCGGTTTCACGCTGGGCGGCCCGATCGCTATTCCGAAGATCTATAACGGCCACGACAAAACGTTCTTCTTTTTTAACTTCGAGCAATTCCGGCAGAGCACATTCACCAGCAATACGGTGGCGATCGTGCCGACCCCCGCGCAACGCAATGGCGATTTCAGCGCGGCCCTCAATCCGAATGTTCCGTGCAACGGCCCGGATCCGGCGGGCCAGATGGTTTGTCTCAATCAGGTCTTCGACCCCAACTCGCAGAGGACCGTCAGCGGCAGCCAGGTGCGGAGTCCCTTTCCCAATAACGTGATTCCGATCAGCCGGATCGATCCTACCGCGGCAATCGTCCAGAACATGGTTCCGCTGCCGAATACGCCCGGGCTGGTCAACTATACGGCTCCCGGGTACTCGAACTTCCGGCACACCACGATTCCCTCGGTCAAGATCGATCACAACATCAGCAGCAACATGAAGCTCGCCGGATTCTATTCGGCCACCAAGACGCTTTCGCCACAGAACAACGGCTTCCCGCAACCGTTCAGCACCCTGCAATCGGAGAATTACCTGGCGCAGACGATTCGCATCAATTTCGACGACACGCTCACACCAACTTTGCTGCTACACTTTGGCGCGGGCCTGCTGCATATGTCCTATCCGCAGAACGGCCCTACTTACGACCAGGCGGCAAACCACCTGTTTCCCCAAGGCGTCCCCTACCCGGCGCAAAACTTCATTTACCTATCGGGTATGTACAGCACGCTCGGCGGTGGATGGAGCGGCGGCGGCGGATACCCCACCAACACGAGTACGGGGTATTTCTTTAACGCTCCTTCGCAATATGACATTAAGCCGACCTTTAACACGACGGCTACGTGGGTGAAAGGAAACCACACCTACAAGCTAGGGGGTAGTGCATTGTTTGAGGGGCTACCAACTGTAACGACAGGCCGCGCTCAAGGAGAATACGAGTTCTCACCAATCGAGACCAGCGATCCGTGGCAATTCGGGCTGCCGTTCACGACTACGGCAAGCAGCGGGTTTGGTTATGCTAGCTTCTTTCTGGGCTTGGCGGACGGGAACCAGATAGGCCGGGTTGCCGATTTACGGCTGGGCTATCACGCCTATTCACTTTACTTGCAGGATAGTTGGAAGATCACTCGGAAGTTGACCTTCGAATACGGACTGCGCTGGGATTACGCGAATTTGTGGACCGAGGAACACGGCCGGATGCAAAGCGCCGGGTTCGCCACACCGAATCCGACGGTAGGCGGCCGGTTGGGAGCCCCGCAATACGAGGCTACCTGTCAGTGCAAATTTGCCAACACTTACCCGTACTCGATCGGACCTCATCTGGGAGTGGCATACCAGATCACGCCGAAGACGGTGTTTCGAGCCGGCGGCGCCATTTCCTATGGATCCGAATCGGACGACGCCGGAGTGAACCACAGCGCGGCGGACTATCTTTCGCTGGGAACCCCAGCGTACGGAGCGCCGGCTTCAGTGTTGAAATATGGTGACACGTATGGTCCCGGCAACGCCTTTGGGAATCCGGTATTGACGTGGCCGAATTCGTTTCTCGGCACACCGTACTCTCCCGCTCCAACAGCTTCCGGCGTGATCCCTCCCGCGGCGCCTTTCATCTCGATCGCGAGGAATGCCGGCCGGTTGCCGCGCATCTTTCAGTGGAGCATTGGTTTCCAAAGGGAGCTAACTCCCAACCTGGTGGTGGATGCGGCGTACGTGGGCAATCGTGGCGCCTGGTGGGTGTCACCGGAAATCTCCTCGCTGAATTACAATGCGCTCACACCGCAAGGCCTCCAATCGCAGTACGGGATCGACGTGACCAACCCGGCTGACGCGAAGCTACTCAATACCCCGATCAATTCGCCTTTGGTGATCGCTCGGTTCCCTTGGCTGGCGAATCCCAACAGTGTTTATCCTGGTTTCCCCGCGACGCAAACATTGGGTCAAGCGTTGCGGCCGTACCCTCAGTGGCTTGGGATTCCGCCCTTCCTGGGGCCCCCAGCGGGAGATACGTGGTATGACTCGCTTCAGGTTAAAGCGACCAAGCGGTTTTCGCACGGATTGAGTGCTCAGGGTGCCTTTACCTGGGAGAAGGAACTCACCCTCGGGACTAACGCCAACACCGCCTATCTCACGCCATCGCCTCCGCTCATCAACGACGTGTTCAACCGGGGGCTCAACAAAGAGATTTCCGGATTCAGCCTGCCGCATGAGCTAGTCCTTTCGTTCAGCTATTTGACACCTAAGCTGAAAGCCGACAGCAGCGGTTTCAAAGCTCTCTCGTGGGTGGCTCGCGATTGGACGGTGAGTTCCGTTCTGCGGTATCAAAGCGGCCAAATCCTGCAGAGCCCAGATTCGGCGAACGGCCTGCTGGCGAATCTGCAGCGAGGCCCATCGAATAACCCCGCGATATGGGGCGGTGGCTATACATTCCTGAATCGCGTAGGAGGGCAGCCCCTGTTCCTGGTGGATCCGAACTCCAAATTCGATCCCACCCAGCAACTGGTGCTGAACCCCAAGGCATGGGTAGAACCGCCGTACGGGACCTTCGGGACCTCCGCACCCTATTACAACGACTTTCGTTGGCAGAGGCAGCCAGCCGAAAGCCTGGCTCTCGCGAGGACTTTCCGTATCAAAGAAAAAGCCTCGCTGCAGATCCGGGGCGAATTCCAGAATATTTTCAACCGGCTGTTCTATTCTCTGCCCAGCGATAGCGGAGCAACCACGATCACCACTCCCGTGGGCCATGCCAATCCGGGCGGGACCTTGTCTTCCGGGTACGGCTATGTCAGTTGGTTGCAGGGCGCCGGCTCGCAGCCGCGCAGCGGCCAATTGGTAGCGCGGTTCCAGTTCTAAGCCCGGCCACCGCCGATACGCGAAGCTACTCCTACTTCTATGCGCGGAACCGCAACCGGCAAGGGAGCGGCCCGCTGTGAGAGTGCTCTTCGGCGCCCGCAATAGGTATCGCGCTGCGCTTCTCCCGGCATCGCCCGCCACGACTCCGGGTTCGCGAAGCCTCCCCCATGGCAGCTTGACTGCAACATTTGATTCGGAGGAGCCGGGATCCCGCACGGCTCACAACACATCATGCAAACGCAGATTTTTCCGGAACACGAGCTGCTTCAGCGATCCCACCAGGAAATCGCGCTGCAGGCGCAAGCCGGCGATCTCGCGGCGGCCCTGCGCAAACGCCTGACTGGCGAAGTTCGCTTCGATGCTGGCTCCCGCTCGCTCTACGCGGGAGACCTTTCCATTTATTCGCCAGCTCCCATCGGCGTAGTAATTCCACGGACAAGGGACGAGGTCATTGCCACTGTAGACGAGTGCCGACAACGTAACATTCCGATTCTCACCAATTTCCAGCGGCCGGCGGAACAATTCGCGAGTAGTTCTCGCGCCGAAGATTCCCAATTCCCCGGTTGTGCCGACGATCTTGAGCAAGCCGTCGAGCATAATTCATCTATAAAAAACAGCAGGCAGACCTAAGTCCACGGTCGTGTGTCATACAACACCAAGGCTGAGAGTTAACCGCGCAGTGAGAGCGGCCGGTGCACCAAGCCCGGGACCTGATCGGATTGGGAGGCGTTAAGCGTTCGGCAACAGCGGCAGCTTCAGTTTGAATTTGCGAGCCGTTTCTTCGGCAACTGGATATCCTGCATCCGCGTGCCGCATGACCCCGCTCGCCGGGTCATTGAATAGTACACGCTCGATCCGCCGCGCGGCAGCATCCGTCCCGTCGCAAACGATCACCAGGCCGGCATGTTGCGAATAGCCCATACCGACCCCGCCGCCGTGATGAAAACTTACCCACGTCGCGCCCCCTGCTGTGCTGAGTAGGGCGTTTAGCACCGCCCAGTCCGACACCGCATCGGAACCATCGCGCATTCCTTCAGTTTCGCGATTCGGGCTGGCCACCGACCCGGCATCGAGATGGTCGCGCCCAATCACGATCGGGGCGCGAAGTTCGCCGCGCCGAACCATTTCATTAAACGCCAGTCCTGCCTTATCCCGTTCACCCAATCCAAGCCAACAGATGCGCGCCGGCAGCCCCTGAAAGGCAATCCGCTCGCGTGACATATCGAGCCAACGATGTACACGCCGATTCTCGGGAAAGAGCTCCTTAATTTTCGCGTCGGTCTTGTAGATGTCCTCGGGATCGCCGGAAAGCGCCACCCACCGGAACGGGCCTTTGCCTTCACAAAACAGCGGCCGCACATAAGCCGGCACGAAGCCGGGAAAATCGAACGCGTTCGAGACGCCATATTCGAGCGCCGCCTGACGGATGTTGTTGCCGTAATCCACCACGGGAATCCCCATCTCGTGGAAATCGAGCATGGCGCGCACATGGACGGCGCAGGAGCGGCCGGCGGCATCGCGCACCTCTCGCTGCCGTGCTGTATCTTGTGCTGCCGCTTTCCATTCCGCCACGTTCCAGCCGATCGGCAGATATCCGTTCACCAGGTCGTGAGCGGAAGTCTGGTCGGTCACCAGATCCGGCCGGATACCGCCCGCTTTTGCGCGCTGCGCCACTTCGGGGAGAATCTCGGCGGCATTGCCCAGGAGTCCAATCGATACTGACTCCCGCCGCGAACGGTGGAATTCTACCTCGCGCAGAGCTTCCTCCAGATTTGCTGCCTGCTGATCGAGGTAACGCGTGCGCAGGCGAAAATCGATGCGCGACTGTTGACATTCGATCACCAGCGACACGGCTCCGGCGAATGTGGCGGCTAGCGGCTGCGCTCCGCCCATACCGCCCAGGCCGGCAGTCAAGATCCAGCGTCCGGCCATGTCGCCGCCGTAGTGCAACCGGCCGGCTTCGGCAAAGGTTTCATAGGTGCCCTGCACGATGCCCTGCGAACCGATATAGATCCAGCTTCCGGCCGTCATCTGGCCGTACATCATCAGGCCCTTGCGGTCCAACTCATGGAACTTCTCCCAGGTGGCCCATGCGGGCACCAGGTTGGAGTTGGCGATCAGTACACGGGGTGCGTCAGGATGTGTGCGGAAAACACCGACCGGCTTTCCTGATTGGACCAGCAAGGTCTCATCGGCTTCGAGCACACGCAGCCGCTCCAGGATTTCGTCGAAGCAAGGCCAGTTGCGGGCCGCCCGCCCAATTCCGCCGTACACTACCAGGCTCGCGGGGTTCTCCGCCACCTCCGGATCCAGATTGTTCTGGATCATCCGGTAGGCAGCCTCGGTTAACCAGCTTTTACAGGTGATCGCCGTGCCTCGCGGTGCGCGCACATGCCGCGTGGGGTCCGTACGCAGCAATTCCATTGATGAGCTCTCAGGCATTCTGCTTCCCTTTTAACTCACCGCTGCCGCTTTTTCCAGGGCCTTCGGCAACCCCCTGTTCCCGACTGTGTTGCCATTAGATATTCTGGTGAGTCATATCGCAACCGAATGACCGGCGAACTGCTTGCCGTGGTCAACTGCGGCCAATTGATTACTCTGGCGGGACCCGCCCGCCCGCGCACCGGCGTGGAGATGCGGGAGCTTGCGATCATTCCCGGGGGCGCAATGCTCATACGGGACGGCCGGATCGAGCAGATTGGTCCCGAGATGGAGATCGCTCCCCACGTCACTTCCGGACATTACGTTGTGGATGCGAACGGTCGCGTGGTGCTGCCGGGCTTTGTCGATGCTCATACACATCCGGTCTTTGCCGGGAACCGCATCGAGGAATACGAGTTGCGCGCCGCCGGAGCCACGTACGAAGAGATTGCGGCAGCGGGGGGCGGGATTCGCTCCACAGTCCGAAAGACCCGAGATGCCTCCGAGGGGGAGTTACTGGACTCCAGCCGCCGGCACGCGCGCTGGTTTCTGCGTGGTGGCACTACCACTATCGAAGCAAAATCGGGATACGGCCTCTCATTGGATGCCGAGTGCAAAATGCTGCGCGTCATTCGGCGCCTGCGCGAGGAGCGAAACTTGCGGCTGGTTCCTACGTTTCTTGGCGCGCATGAGACACCGGACGAATTCCGGGGCCGCTCCGAAGAGTATGTCACTCTGGTGGTGGAGGAGATGCTCCCAGCAGTGGCCGGCGAAGGACTCGCCGAGTATTGCGACGTGTTCTGCGAGCCCACCCTGTTCCCTGTCGATGCGGCGCGGCGTATTCTGACGGCAGCGCGCGCGCAAGGGTTGGGAATTCGCCTGCATGCCAATCAACTCACGCGATCGGGCGCGGCCGAACTGGCGGCCAGCATGGGTGCGGCCACCGCTGATCATCTCGAACAAATCGACGATACCGGCATTCGCGCGCTCGCGGCGGCCAAGGTACAACCGGTCCTGCTGCCGGCATCCGCATATACGCTTGGCTCGAAACAGTTCCCGCCTGCGCGCGCCATGATCGACGCCGGGCTGGCAGTCGTACTGGCGACTGACTTCAATCCGGGTTCATCGCCCACTCCTTCCATGCCGTTCGTGCTCTCGCTCGCTTCCACTCAGATGAAGATGTCGCCCGCCGAAGCGCTCACTGCGGCCACCATCAATGCGGCTTACAGCTTGCGACGCGGCGATCAGATTGGGTCTCTCGAGCCAGGCAAGCAGGCTGATTTTGTGATCCACGACTGCACCGACTATCGTGAGATCGCCTATTTCACCGGCCTAGAGCCTGCTTCAGCTACGTATGTGGGCGGCCGCTTGGTCTACTCCCGCCGGGACTGCTATGGCGGCTGAGTTCGAATTCGGCTGGCTGCCCGACTTGCTGTACCGCGACGGCCATTTCGCGAACAACGTGGCCATGTTTGCGGATCAGCAGGGCCGGATTACGCGCTTCTCCGATTCACCCGAGGATCTGCGGGCCGCCAGCCGCCTGCCGGGGCGAGCCATCCTCCCCGGCCTCGTCAACGCCCACTCGCATTCATTCCAACGGGCCATCCGGGCGCGAACGGAACACCGCACCAGAGCCGTCAAGGATACGTTCTGGACGTGGCGCGATGCGATGTATCAGGCAGCCATGCGCCTCTCACCCGAGGACATCTATGATGTCGCGCGCATGGCGTTCCTCGAGATGCTGGCCTCTGGCATCACCACCGTGGGCGAATTTCACTATCTGCACCATCAACCCGATGGCACTCCCTACCTAGAGCGCAACCTGCTGGCAACGCAGGTGCTGGGCGCTGCCTGCGAAACCGGGTTGCGCATCGCGCTGCTGCGTACCGCATACGCTCGTGCTGGTTGGCAGAGAGAGTCTAATCCGGGCCAAGCCCGCTTCATTACTCCCTCTCCTGACGACTTCGTCGCCGATACCGAAGCTTTGCGCGAATTCCTAGCCCGCACTATGCCGGGCGATTTCGCTTGGGTCGGCGTCGCACCGCACAGTCTGCGAGCGGTTCCGCTCCCTTACGTGCTCGAAACAGTCCGCTACGCACGCGCCCAGAATCTACCGATCCAGATGCACGTCGCCGAGCAGCCGGGCGAAATCGAAGCCTGCGAGGCGGAATACGCAGTGCGTCCTGTAGCTTTACTGGGAAGGCAAGGCATTCTCGACGAGCGATTCACCGCTGTCCACGCCATTCACATTACAGAACCCGAAATTGCCGCCCTGGCCGCAGCGCGAGCGCATATCTGCGCATGCGGCACCACAGAGCGTAACCTCGGTGATGGGATCGGACCCGCCGAGCAATGGACCTCCGCGGGTGTGGCCACCTGCTTCGGGACCGACAGCAATGTGCAGATCGATTTGCTTGAGGACGCACGCCAGTTGGAATATCATCTCCGCCTAAAGCGTCTCGAACGCGCGGTGCTGGCGCCGGACACTGAGCCCGAAACACTGGCGCAACGCCTGTTCCGTTGCGCCACCGAGACGGGCGCGCGCAGCCTGGCCGCTCCTGGAGGTGTGTTGGCGGCCGGCCGCCCCGCCGACTTCTTCACTGTGGATCTCGAGGACCCCTCTCTGGCCGGCGCGGACACAGAGTCCCTCTTGAGCCACATCATATTCGCCGCCGGGCGGCCCGCGATCCGGGAAGTGTTTGTGGGCGGCAAGGCCATCATTCAGGAGGGCCGGCACGCCCTCCAACCGGAAATCGTCGAACGCTTTGCGGCCGTCCAGCGTAGGGTTTGGGGGCCCGCTCGATGAAGACCGCCGCGGATTTCCTGCTGGACCTCGTGGCGATCCCCTCGGTTTCCGAAATGAGCAACCAACCGGTGCTGGATTACGTGACGGCTGCTCTCGATCCGCGCCACTGGAGCATTCGAACATATCCCTACGCCGATTCCTCTGGAACTCCCAAGGCCAACCTGGTAGCGTTCACGCGCAATGTTTCTGAGCCGCACACTGAGCTAGCATTCGTCTGCCATTCCGACACAGTCCCGTTCGAGAAATCTTGGGATGCCGCTGTGCATCCTGTTCTGCAGGACGGCCGCGTTTATGGTCGAGGCAGTTGCGATGTCAAAGGATTCCTGGCGTGCGTTCTGGCAGCCGTAGGTCACATCGACTTCGAGCCGCTGGCGAAACCGGTGGCTGTAATCGTCACTGCTGATGAAGAAGTCGGTTGCGTGGGTGCAAAACGCCTTGCCGCCGAGCGCGCCTTTTCGACTCGCTATCTAGTCATAGGGGAACCGACCGGATTGCGCCCTGTGCATGCGGGGAAGGGATATGCTCTCGCCACTATTACCGTCCACGGCAAAGAAGCCCACAGCGCTTTTCCGTGCGCAGGCCGATCGGCCATCTTCGATGCGGCGCGCGTCCTCGCCGCGCTCGAACGGATCGCCGCCGAACTGCGGTTGGAACAAGACCGCTCATTCGACCCTCCGTTTACCACGCTGAATGTCGGACTGATTGAAGGCGGTACCGCTAAGAACATCGTTCCGGGCGAATGCCGTTTAATCGTGGAATGGCGCCCTCTCCCCGGCACCGACCCGAGCCTCGTTTCGGAAAGGATCCGAAGGCAACTCGCTGCCTTGCAGAAAGACGTGCCGGGGCTTGCAGCCGAACTCGATGTTATGCGAATGGACCAGCCGTTTACGCCCTCGCCGTCGCTTCATTTGCTCGATCTGGTTACCGCAATGACCCGCAATGATGCCGCCACAATCGCCTTCGGGTCGGAGGCTGCGCATCTTCGCGGTTTGGCAGAAGAAGTGATCGTGTTCGGCCCTGGCGATATGGAAACGGCTCACAAGACCGGCGAGTTTGTGCCGGTGAGTGAGTTGGAATCGTGCGTAGCTTGCTTATGCAAGCTGATGGACAGGTTAGTAATGGCCTAGCTGTATAGCCCGCGGCCTCACTTGCTTCGCCTTTGCACTCCCCTTCTTCGGCGGGATGCTTTCGTCTGCCCGGTTCAGATCACATCCGCGACGTCGAGGTTATTGGTCCCGTTCATCATCATGTGGATCGTGCTTTTGAAGACCGGGTTGCCAGTTTCGTCCAGCTTGAGGTACGCCCACGAATTCATGATGCTGGAGAACTGGCGCTGAAGGGTCTTACACTCTTCTGACTCAGCGTGCCGGTTCTTTGACTTTCACGATTTGACCGGCACTGACGTTCTTCAATTCCTGCACGATTCCCGAGGGCCAGCGGATCTCCACGATTTCGGCCGCCTGGTTGCTTCCCAGCCCGAAGTGGACCGGCCCAGCACTGGAGGAGGCATAGCCGGCGGCGAAGGCCACATGGTTGTACTGCGCCTTGCCGCCGGCCACGACTTTGATCCTGGCGCCGATGCCATCGCGGTTACTTTTGGTCCCTTCCAGCGCGAACTCTAACGAGTGATTACCTCTCGGACTATCATTGATCCACACCTCGGCGGGAGCACTCAGGGCAGTGACGACGAGATCCAGCCTCCCGTCATGGTTCAGATCGCCTACCGCCGAGCCGCGGTGCCGGCGAGCCGGCTCCGCCGTCAGGCCGGCTTCCGCGGTCAGGCCCCGAAATTTCATTCCGCCCAGATTCTGAAACACACTGTTGTTCTGCTCTACGGCAATCTTCGAGGCGTAAGCCAGGGACTGCACATGGCCGCGCGTCACAAAGAGATCTTTCCATCCGTCGTTATCGAAATCGGCGATGGTGGGCGAATAGCCCGCCATCGGGGCGCTGAGGCGCGCCATGCCGCTGGTTTCGGTCACGTCCACGAACCCGCCTTTCCCGGAATTGCGGAATAGCGGAAAGAGTTCGTTCTCCAACGCCACGAAGGCGATCTCCGGAAAGCCGTCATTGTCCAGGTCGCGGGCGTCCACTCCCATTCCCGAAATGAACTGGCCGTTCTCCGTCAACGCCACGCCTCGCTCAAAAGCCTGCTCCTCAAATTTGCCATTGCCGGTGTTATGGAAGAACGAATTGTAGACTTTATCATTGGCTACGAAGATATCCATGCGGCCGTCCAGGTCAAAATCCGCAATGCCCACGCCCATCCCTTTTCCTGGGTGGCTGCGGATTCCCCATTCCGCGGAGACATCGCGGAATGTCCCGTCGCCATTGTTGAGAAACAACTGGTTGGGAGTCGGTTTATAGAACTTGGGATGGCAGTAGTCGTGCTGGCCCGGTCCAGCTTCGCACCTGGGCTCTGTGTTGATGTCCCAGGCGAGATAGTTGACCACGAACAGATCCAACAGCCCGTCGTTGTTCACGTCCAGCCACGCTCCGCCTACTGACCAAAGAGGCCCGTACTGCGTATCCGGCTTGTCGAGCCCCGCTTTGGCCGTGACGTCCGTGAACGTTCCGTCTCGATTGTTGTGATAAAGGTGATTGCCATGCACGCCGCCGACGAAAATATCCTTGTACCCGTCGTTGTCGTAGTCGCCTATGGCGACGCCATTGTCGAAGCCCACCCCTGCGAGCCCGGCTTTTTCGGTAACGTCTTTGAAGTGGCCCTGGCCGTCGTTCTCGAATAGCCGGTTGGAATACCTGGCGGACGTCTTTTTCAGGGTTCGGATATCGGCGCCATTGGCGAAGAAGATATCCAGGTTGCCGTCATTGTTGTAGTCGAAAATGGCCACTCCACCGGCCATGGTCTCCGGAGCGTGGCGTTCCGGAGTCTCGGAACTATCCAACCGGAAATCGATCGAACGATAGACAAAATGAATCGGCGAAACGGTGCCCTGACCCGCAGCGATCCAAATCGCACCCGCGGACAGAGCCGCGACCGTCAGGAGGCGTTCCCTCCGTTTCACTGCCGCTCCCGTCCTGGAACGTTGATGAGTGGTTCAGGTTTTTCCGGGGTGGCCAGTTGTTTCACTTGCGCGAACTCCGCTTCCGCCTCCTGCCGGCGCCCTAGCGAGAGCCATAGCCGGCCCAGTCGGTAATGCGCATCTGGCTTGGAGGGATCGATGCGAATCGCTTCCCGGAAATGAGCCGCAGCTTGATCGGAATCATTCCGCGCTGCCAGGAGAATGCCAAGGTCGAGGTGAGCCAGCCGGATATTCCTATCGAGCTCCAAGGCCCGCCGCAGGTGCTGCTCGGCGCCTGCCTCACGATCCAGGTGCATTTCAGCATCGGCCAGGTAAGTGAGGGCTTGAGTGTGTAGCGGCTGATCGGCTAATTCGGCCTCAAACGCGCGCCGGGCATCCTCAAACCGCTTCTGTTTCCAACAAAGGTAGCCCAAGCCAAAGCGCGCCTCGGGCTCGTGAGGGATCGCTTTCGCGGCGGCTTCGAATTCCGCGATCGCCTGCTCTTCCTGATTGGCGGCATCCAGGACTTCGCCCAGCAGCATATGGACGGCGGCGGAATCCGGGTCTTTGGCTAGCAAATGCTGAAACTCGTCTTTTGCCAGCTCATACTGCTGTGACCACAGGTAACTCTGCGCCAGCTTGAAGCGCAACTCGGTGTTTTCCGGCTCTTGCCGGGAAGCTAGTTTGAGCTGGGCCGCTGCGTCGGCGAACCGCCGGGTGCCGTAATAGCTCATCCCCAGCAGAACACGGCCCTGGAAGCCTCCCGAGTCGGCCTTAACGGCCGCTTCGAAGCAGGGGATGGCATCGGTAAAGCGGTTCAGTTTGAAATAGGCGAGCCCCAGATTCAACTCCAAACCCGGCATAGACGGGTCGAGCTTCAGAGCCGCCCGATAGCGTGGGATCGCCTGTTCATAGTTGCCCTCGCGCGCCAGAGCCAGCCCCGTATTTGCCTCCGTGGCGGCGGGCGGGTCGGTAGCAGACCACAGGCGCGCGGTAAGGAGAAGCATCAGTGCGGCCTTCATGAATTCCGGACAACGCCCTCTCGAACCGTATGGTAACTCGATGGCGCGGATTTGTGGAACATGCGCTGGACACTTTCCGCGCCACATGTTACCTGGAAAGCAGGCATGTTTCGTAGAATCGCCTGGGGACTGTCCGCGGCCTGCGGCGTGGCGGCGGGTCTCGTCTTGCTTGTGAGCGCGCACCGGAACACGAGCGAGGATCTTATCTCGCAGCACCGTAACCTGGGGAAAGCTTTCTATGAAAACCCCACCACGCAAAAATTGGCTGTGGAGGAGTTTCGCCAGGCTCTGGCCTTAAATCCGCGCTCCGCACGGGAGCGTTTGAATTATGGCCTCTCGTTGTTGAAGGCTGGAGAAACCGATCGCGGGATCACGGAACTCCAGGCCGTTCAGCGGCAAGATCCGTTACTGCCACACACTTGGTTCAATCTAGGCGTGGCTTTCAAGGTTCAGCAGCGGCGCGCGGAAGCGATCACCCAGTTCCAGGGACTGCTGCGGCTGGCGCCGAACGAGCCGATCTCTCATTACAATCTGGGCGTACTGTACCGGCAAGCCGGTAAGCTCCCCGAGGCAATTGCCGAGTTTGAAACGGCTTCCCGGCTAGACCCCGGCTTCGCCGCCCCGCGGTTTCAGCTTTTCAGTGCATACCGGGAGGTGAATCGTACAGCCGACGCGGATCGCGTGATCGCTCAGTTCCGCGCTATTAAGGAAAAACAGGACCAGCCGGACACCGATAACGAAGACGTCAACTGGAGCACATACGCCGAGATTTACGATCCGCCCGCCGATCATGCGATTCCCGCGGTCGCGGCAGCCAAAGCACTCTATCGGATGCGAACTCTCGAAGGCACGGCCGATCCAAGAACAGCCGGCATCCTGGTGCTGGATTTTGACGGAGACGGGAAGCCGGACGCTTTGATATGGTCGGATTCCGGAATCCTGCTCTACCGCAGCGGCAGCGAACGGGTGGAACGCGGCCTTTCCGGGTTGCGGCATGTGCTCGCGGTGGCGGCAGGTGATTATGACAACGACGGACTGATTGATTTGTGCGTGGTCACGCCGGATGGCGCGCTGTTGTTTCACAACGATCGGGCTACCGGCTTTCAGCGCCAGCCGCTGCCCGGTTCCGGCGCTGGTTTCCGCAGCGCCGCCTGGATCGATTATGACCACGACCGCGATCTGGACTTGGTCCTGCTCGGCGAACGGAACGTGCTCCTGCGCAACGATGGAAGCGCCGGCTGGGAAGACCGTACGCGCGATTTTCCTTTCGCCGCGGGAACCGCCGTGCAAGCTCGGGTATTCCGTCTTCTGCCGGACGATACCAAGGCGTTCGATCTGCTGGTCTCGTATGCGAACGGGATGAGCATCGTCTACCGGGACCGGCTGAATGGCCGTTATGAAGCGACCTCCGCCAGCGCCCTGCCCGCGCCAGAACCTGTCGAGGCGGATTTCCGCGGCGACGGGCGCCTCGATCGTCTACAGGTAACGCCCACAGGTGCGGTCCAATACGCCGAAGAGGAAGGCAGGCCGGGCCCGTGGATAACCATCGCCCTGCAAGGCGTCAAAAACCTCAAAATTCCTACCGGCGCGGAAGTTGAGGTCAAAACCGGGACCTATTACGCGCGGAAACGCTACGACGCGGCGCCCCTCACCTTCCACCTAGGCGACTACGAGACCATCGATACCATCCGTATCACGTGGCCCAACGGCATGATTCAGAACGAGACACGCCAACTCGCGCGCCGCCGGATGGATATCAAAGAAGCGCCGCGCCTTTCCGGTTCGTGCCCCATGATCTTCACATGGAACGGCCGCGCATTCGAATTCATCACTGACGTGCTCGGCGTGGCGCCACTGGGCGCCAGCTCGGGCGATGGCAGCTATTTTCCGGTCGATCACGATGAGTATGTTTCGATCCCGGGTCAATCGTTGACCCCGCGCGATGGGCGGTACGACATCCACATCACGGAAGAGCTGAACGAGGTGTCTTATCTCGACCAGGTGCGGCTGATGGCGCTCGATCATCCGGCCGGCACGGAGGTATTCACGAACGAGAAATGGAAGGGGCCGCCGTATCCCGAGTTCCGTTTGTTTGGCGTGAAGCACCGGCTGTATCCGCTCACGGCTCGCGACGGTAGCGGCCGCAATGTGCTTCCGGCCCTTCTGGCCCGCGACCACATTTACGCGGATGGCTTCACGCGAGACGTCGCCGGGATCGCGGAAATGCACGCGCTCGATCTGGATTTCGGTCCGGACGCCGCGCGTGGCAACCACGCCATCTTGGTCCTTACTGGCTGGGTGGATTGGGCCGACGGCAGCACCTTCCTGAAAGCCGCCCAAACGCGGCAGCCGCTGGTGTCTCCTTCGCTTCAGGTGAGGGACGCATCCGGACACTGGAAGACCGTGATTGAGGACATGGGAATGCCATCGGGTAAGACCAAGACCATCGCGGTCGATCTGACGGGCAAGTTTCTCTCGGCCTCGCGCGAAATTCGCATCCTCACCAATATGTGCGTGTACTGGGACGAGATCTTTCTGGGCGAAGATTCCGCCGCGCCTTCAGCGCGGATCACCCCCACGTTGCTGACCGGCGCGCAACTGCACTTTCGCGGCTTCTCGCGGATCGCGGTCGATCCGCAGCGGAAGCAGCCGGAGGCATTCGATTACGGAACGGTCTCGCCGCTCTCAAACTGGAATCCCACGCCCGGCATGTACACGCGGTATGGTGACGTTCAGGAACTCGTGAAGGATGTAGATGACCGGCTGGTAGTGATGGGCTCCGGCGACGAACTGCAACTGTCATATGATGCCAATCGATTTCCGCCGCTGCCGCCCGGCTGGACCCGCGACTTCCTGCTCCTGGTGGACGGCTGGGCCAAAGACGCCGATGCCAATACGGCCTATTCCCAAAATGTGGAGCCGCTTCCATTTCATGGAATGAGCAGCTATCCATACCCGGCTAAGGAATCGTTCCCTGTTGACAAATTCCACAGTGAGTATCGACGTGCTTACAACACACGTCCGGCATTAGGCCTAATCAGATCATTAAACCCGTAGTATCGCTCCCTCACGGTAGCGGCTCCGCGCTAATGGCGTCTCAATTGCAGGCTTGCTGATTTCTTAGCAAGGAACTCGAAGCCGTGGACTGGCGAAAGATTCGGATAACTAGGGCTGCTTTCCTCATAATGGGTGTTTCCGCGGTCTATCCGTGTGGGGCATTATGCGCAACCGTTGCGAAACGCGACGCTTCGCTCGCATACGTCTTTACCGCGGCTCCCGGGTATGAGCCTACGGCATGGGTCGATGGCCGCGAACGGTTTCCTGTGGGCGCAAAGCTGATAGCGGTCGTCGGCGGGATGGCGCGGCTGCTGGCGCCGGGGTTTTACGGTTCGGCTGATCCGACGCCGTCTTACGATGGGGCGCGCGTATTGTTTTCGGGCAAGCCCGCGGCCGCAGACCATTGGCAAGTCTGGGAAGTGACCCTCTCGGGCGGCGCTCCCCGCCAAATAACCCATTGCGACGCCGATTGTGTCCGTCCACTCTATCTTCCGGATGGCGAGATTGTCTATACACGCGCGGCAAACATCGAGATTGCGGGCAAAACTGGCCGCCTGACCTTCGCTCCCGGCCGGTATTTGACGGACGACATTCTGCGCGACGGCCGCATTCTGTTTGAGGCGGTGCACGGCTCGCGCAGTCGGGAACTGTTCACGGTTTACCCGGACGGAACGGGGGTGGAATCGTTGCGGTGCGATCATGGACCCGACCGCGGCGAGGCCCGGCAAATCGGCTCTGGGGACTACATATTCGTCGCGGGCGGCCGCCTGGCGCGGATCACCTCGGCTTTGGCGCAACAGATCGATGTAGCTCAGCCGGAGCGGGAGCCTACCGGCCCGATAGCCGAACTTTCGGCAGGGATATGGCTCATAAGCCTGCGCGACAACTCGTCGCATTTCGGCCTGTATCGTTGGGACGTGGCAACCGGCCAGATCACTCCCCTGGAAACGCCCACGGATGCTTCGGCCGTACAACCGGCGGTGATTGCGAAGCGGACGCCGCCCAAGCAGTTTCCCTCCGCGCTGGTGCCGTCGCGCACGGCAGGGAATTTGCTCTGCCTGAATGCGCGGGCCTCGCGAACGCCAATGGACGGGGCGAGTGCACGGGGGGTGAAGGTCTACTCAACGGAGGGTCTGCTCGGACAAACAGCGGTCGAAGCAGATGGGTCGTTTTACATCCAAGTACCGGCGGACCGGCCAATTCGCATCGAACTGGTGGATGCTGCCGGCAAAACCGTGCGCGCGGAGCATAACTGGTTCTGGATGCGACCGGCCGAGCAGCGGATCTGCGTCGGGTGCCACACCGGTCCGGAGCGCGCGCCGGAAAACAAGGTTCCCGAGATCCTGCTGAAGACCGTTGTGCCGATAAAGATGCTGGAGGTGCAGCCATGAGGGTCCGGGCGGGGCAGACTTTCAGTCTGCCGGCCGGATTTTCATCCGGCCGACCGGCCTCGGGCCGGTGCTTTGTTCCAATCTCGGAGCAGGCGATCCGGTCCCTTTGGGCAGGCGAATCGCCTGCCCCACCCGTAGCCGTGCGAGGTGCAGCCATGAAATACCGCTCCCTGGCGGTCGCGGCTCTGTTTAGTGTTGCGGCCCAAGCAGCGGGCCCGATTCAGTTCGAAGATGCTACGGCGCAGTCCGGCATTCAGTTCACGCATTCGATCGGCGCGGAGAAGCTGGGATCCCTGCTGGAAAGCACGGGAGCGGGCTGCGCCTGGTTGGATTACAACAACGACGGCAAGCCGGATTTGTTTGTGGTCAGCGGGCGCCCTCTCGATCCTTCCATGCATCCGTATCCGCTGCGTAAGCCGCCCGCCGAGATCCCGCACAATCACTTGTACCGAAATGACGGCAACGGTAAGTTCACCGATGTCACCGAGCAGGCGGGCGTGGCGGGAGACGGATTCGGCTTCGCGGTGGTTGCCGCCGATTTCGATAACGACGGCCGCACCGACCTGCTAGTCACCAGCTACGGCCAGGTCAACTTATATCGCAACAAAGGTGACGGCAGTTTTGAAGACGTCACGAAAAAAGCCGGGTTGAACGTTACCGGCTGGGCCATTGGCGCCGCGTGGCTCGATTATGATCGCGACGGCTGCATCGACCTGTTCATCGGACGATATGTGAAGTTCGATCCGGCTTACCGGAACTATTACGCCGCCGACAATTACCCCGGGCCGCTCGACTACGAGGCCGATTCCAACCTGCTATTCCACAACACCTGCAAGGGCACGTTCGAAGATGTGAGCGCGAAATCGGGCATCGCGAAATATAAAGGCCGCACCATGGGCGTCACCGCAGCCGATTTTGATGGCGACGGCTATCCCGATATCTATGTCGCCAATGACAAGACAGAGAATTTCCTGTTCCACAACCAGCGCGACGGGACATTTCAAGAAATGGCCGTGGAGACGGGCGTGGCTTTCGGGCAGAATGGCGAATCCACCTCCGCCATGGGACCTGCGTTCTTCGAAATCGAGAACGAGGGCCGCGCGGATCTCTGGGTGAGCGACTCCAAATACAACCGGCTTCTGAAAAACGACGGCAAACTCGGTTTTCAAGATGTAACGCAGCCAGCCGGCATCTCCCAATGGGCTGCGCAATATACGAGTTGGGGGACCGGAGCGCACGATTTCGATAATGACGGATTCCGGGACATTGCCATTTTCCACGGCGGCCTGATCCACATGGTTCCGCAGGAGCATTCGGTATTTCGCAACCTGGGCAACGGGAAATTCGAGGATGTTTCCGCCACGGCGGGTCCGCCGTTTCAAGTCAAAAGCGTGGGCCGCGGTGCTTGCTTCGCCGATTACGACAACGACGGCAAGATGGACGCTTTTCTAGTGAACTTAGGTGGACCAGGAGTTTTGCTGCACAACGTGACCAAGGACTCCGGACACTGGCTGACGATCAAGCTCGCAGGGATGAAGAGCAATCGGGACGGAATCGGCGCAACGGTGGAAGTCGTGGCCAACGGGCAAAAGCAAAAGGCAGAGCGTGTGGCCGGGTCCGGCTATCTGAGCCAGGACGATTGGCGGCTGCACTTTGGACTGGGTGCGGCAACCCGGGCCGAAGAGATTATCGTTACCTGGCCCAGCGGCAAGCAGGCCGCATTCGAGAACGCGGCCGCCGACCAGATCATCACGATCGGGGAGAGATAAGGCGTGCGAAGTAAATCAAACCGAGTGGGGCGGCCCTTCTGGGCTGCCGCCGCGCTTCCGCGCGGCGCGCCGGGCGGAAGCCCAGCGGCAGGGCTGAGGCCCTGGCCTCACGGGACGCTGATTGGATTTCTACTTGCATCGTTTATTCTTTCCGCCCAGTCCATCCCCAAGCCGGGCCGGTACGACAGCCCCGTGGACGTCGCCGTCTCGCCCGACGGGCGCAGGCTATACATCGTCTGTGAAGGCACCGATGAACTCGTGGTGGCCGACGCCGCCTCAAAAACTCTGCTGGCCCGTGTTGCGGTCGGCCGGAATCCACGGGGCATCGCGCTGACCGCCGATGGCAAGCAGATTTATGTTACGAACGCCTGGGCCGACACAGTCAGCGAAATCGACACCGCGAAGCTGAGCGTCACCCGAACCTTTGCGGCCGGATTCGAGCCCAGCGGCGTGGTGGTCGATACCGCCCGCCACGTTCTATATGTGGCCAATCGGATCAGTAACGATATTTCGCTCATCGACCTGGAAGCCGGACGCGAGGTCAAGCGACTACCAGGTGGCCGCGGCGCCAGTTACCTGGCGGGCAACGGCTCTCGCGTCTACATCACCCACATCTATCCCAATCTCGGGAAATACCGAACACCGCCGGAGTCGGAACTCACGGAAGTCGATGCCGCGCACCAGATCGTGGAGGCGCGGCCGCGGTTGCATAACATCGGGGGGCTGTTCCACGTAGCCCTATCCGCAGATGGGCGCATCGGGGTTGCCGCAGCGCTGCGTCCCAAGAATTTGATCCCACTGGCGCACGTGGAGCACGGGTGGGCTTTCAGCGACACGCTGGTAGTGTTCGGCGAGGACGCTGGCGGCGTGGTGCAGCTTCCTTTGGATGAGCTGGAGCGTTACTTCTCGCTGCCCTTCGGCGTGGCCATTGCACCGGACAAATCCCGCGTCTATGTCTCGGCGAGCGGTTCAGACGAAGTTGCCATTATTGATCTTTCGCATCTGATCGCCGTCGCGCGCGGACCCGATCGCAACGAACTGGCCACCGATCTCTCGGCATCCTCCCGCTATGTGCTCGCGCGCATCCCCGTAGGCAGGAATCCCCGCAGCATTGCGCTATCGCCGGACGGCAGCATGCTGTACGTGCCCAACCGGCTGGATGACACCATCTCGATCGTGGATACGGGGCATTGCAAGGTCGTGGGAAACATCTCGCTGGGCGGGCCCACTATCGTCGATCCACGCCGGAAGGGCGAACAACTGTTTTATTCCTCGAAGTTCGCGTTCCAGGGCCAGTTCGGCTGTGCCAACTGCCATCTCGATTCCACCTTCGACGGCCTCGCCTGGGATCTGGAACCGGACGGCTTCGGCGTGGATATCGTGGACAACCGCGCCATTGAAGACGTCGCCAACACAGCACCCTACAAGTGGAACGGCGGCAACCCCGATTTGTACACGGAATGCGGGCCACGCACGGAACGATTCTTTTTCCGCTCGGAGGGATTTCGTGGCGAGAATCTGGCCGATCTCGTGACCTACATCGGTTCAATCCCGTTACGGCCCAATCGCTACCGGCTGCCGAATGGGGAACTCACTCCGGCGCAGGAGCGCGGAAAAACCATTTTCGAGAGAAGCAGACGCAAGGACGGCTCGCCCATTGCCGAGAAAGAGCGCTGCTCGGTCTGCCACTCCGGCCCGTACCATACTAACCAGCAATTGGCGGATGTGGGCACCGGCAAGCCGACGGACCGCTCGCCACTAATCGATGTGCCGCACCTGACCAACATCGCGCTTAGCGCGCCATACCTGCACGATGGATCCGCGAAAACGCTGGAAGAGATCTGGACCGTGTTCAATCCGAAAGATACACACGGGGTGACCAATGACTTGGCCAAAGATGAGCTGAACGACTTGATCGAGTATCTGAAAACTCTATGAGACTGGCACTTCTATTGGCGTTCATCGGTGCCCTCGCGGCAGCGGAGATGCCCCGTTTTCGGTGGGAGAATTTCACCACCGCCCAGGGACTGCCCGACAATCGCGTTTACAGTGTCTGCGTCGATGGCGACCGCATCTGGGCCGGCACCGACAACGGCCTCGCGCTTTTCGAGAAGGGCAAGTGGCGCGTTTTCACACCGAGTGATGGACTGGCGCATCGCGCGGTCCTGTATGTCACGCTCGATAAGCGCACGCACGACGTGTGGGCCGCCACCATGGGCGGCTTGAGCCGTTATTCCGCGGGCCGGTTCGACACATTTACCCAGCTCAACAGCGGCCTCGCCAACGACGTGGTTTACGGCGTCTCGGTGTTGGGCGATTTCGTGTGGGTCGCAACCGCGGCCGGTGCGAGCCGCCTGAACACCAAGACCGGCGAGTGGAGCCTCTTCAACGAACGCAACACTCCCATGTACGAGATTTGGACGTACTCCGTCACCGCCGCCGAAGACAAGGTCTACTACGCGGTATGGGGCGGCGGAGTGCTAGAGTATGACGTCGCGACCCAGCACTGGAAGGACTACAACGATCCCGACGGCGAGACCGAACTTGTGCTGTTCAAAGACCAGGGGCTGATTCACGAGATCACCACTTCGGTGAGCTACGTGAACAAGATTCTTTGGGTTGCAACTTATTTCGGGGTGAGCCGGTACGACGGCCGCAACTGGCGCAATTTCCTGGATTTCGATAGCGGTCTGCCGAGCAACTTCCTCAACCAGGTGAAATCGGTGGATGGCACGCGCACCTGGTTCTCAACCGATAAAGGTTTGGCGTACTTTGACGGCGAGAACTGGGCCACCTACCGGCCGGCTTTAGACACGCACGCGCCCGAGATGCTGGTGCGCGACGCTCACGGGAAAACAACCAAAGTGATGGTGGACACCGCCCCCGCGCACAATTACGTGTTCGGTGTGGATTTTCAGGGCAATGACATTTGGGTGGCCACGGCGAAGGGATTGAGCCACGGAATCCGGATGGAACAGGAGACAGCAAAGAAATGACCTTAACCGAAGTACTCGACGAGATCGGCGGCGCTACCAAGGTGGAAAAGCGTGCCATTAGCGCGCCTAGCGTGCTGAACGAAGCTTTCGATTACCCGCGTCCCAGTTCGTTCTCGCGCGCGCTCCGCATCGATCTGAACGGCCTTGCCATCCTTTTGATCTCGGGCACCGCCAGCGTGGACGAGAACGGGAATACCGTGCACGCCGGCGATTTCCGCGCGCAAATCCGGCGCACCTACCTCAACATTACAGAACTGCTGGCGGCGGCGGGCGCCACCTGGAAAGACATCGTCCGGACCACCTGTTATCTGCGGGACATTGAGCGGGACTACGCGGTGTTCAACGAAGAGCGCACTTCGTTTTACGCCGAGCAGGAACTCGATCCGCTGCCTGCCTCGACCGGCATCCAGGCGATTCTCTGCCGGCCAGACCTGCTGGTGGAGATCGAAGCGATCGCTATGTTCATTCCTCAGCGAAAGGAATAGGGCATGCACTGTGAATCCTGTGGGGCAGCCCTTCCGGGCTGCCGCCGCGCTTCCGCGCGGCGCGCCGGGCGGAACCCCGGCGGCGGGCCGAAAGGCCCGGCCCCACATACCGTGGCAATTGTCGTAAGCGTGGTGCTGACTTCGCACGCGTGGGCGCAGACCTGTTCCTGCGGCGCGGCACCGCCGGGGCCGCCGCCAGCGCGGACGCTCGAGCCCTACGGGGGCGTTCCCCGCGATCTGCGGCCGTTTTCGCGCTACACGAAACCGTATTACGAGAATTACACCACGGAGGTCGAATATAACGGTGCGGCGCGGGATGTCGCCGCGGTAAGACCAGAAGACGTTTCCGAAGTTGCGATCGGTTTTCTGGGCCCCATCCAGGATCACAAAGACCAGACCCTTGGCCTAGCCATGCTCCACGGTGCGCAGATGGCCATCGACGAAGCCAATGCGCGCGGCGGCTACGGCGGTAAGCCTTTCAGCCTCAAGATTCATAACGACGGAGCGCTGTGGGGCTCTTCGAGCAACGAGATCGTGAAGATGGTTTACGACGAGAAGGTCTGGGCCATGCTCGGCTCCATCAGTGGCGATTCCACGCACATTGCGTTGCGCGTTTCGCTGAAGGCCGAGTTGCCGATCGTCAACAGCGCCGCTACCGACCCCACCATACCCGAAACCATCATTCCCTGGATCCTTACCACGATCCAGGATGACCGAGTGCAATCCTACACGCTGGCGCGGCGCATCTCCACCGACCTGGGCTTGAAGCGCATCGCTCTGCTGCGGGTAAACGAGCGATATGGGCGCTTCGGGGTGCTGAAGTTTCGCGACGCCTCCCGCCGCTTGGGCCACCCGGTGATCATCGAGCAGAAGTTTCAACCCGGCGATACCGATTTCTCGCGCGAACTTCGCATCATCAACGATTCCAATGTCGATGGGATCGTGCTTTGGGCCGATGCCGCGCCTGCCGGGAACATTCTCAAGCAAATGCGAACCATGGGCATGATGCAGCCAGTTTTCGGCGCTGCGCGCGTGCTGGGCGATGATCTGTTCCGCCTGGCCGGTGATGCCACCGAGGGTCTCGAAGTGGTCTATCCCTTCGACCCCACGCGCGACGATGCCGGTTGGCTCGATTTCCAGAAGCGCTTTCAGGCGAAATATGCCACCAGCGTCGATTCGTTTGGCGCGTTGGCTTATGACACCATGCGCGTCCTGCTCGATGCGATCTGCCGGGCGGGGCTAAACCGCGGGGCGATCCGCGACGCCCTCTACGGGTTGGAGCGATTCAAGGGCGTGACCGGAGAGATGATTTTCGACCCCAACGCGAAGAATATCGCGCCGCTCTATCTGGGAACGGTGAAGAACGGGCGCGTAACGTTTCGCCGTTACAGCTTAGAAAAACCCTATGCCCAGCTAGACCAATTGCCTGTTGAGTATGCCGGGCCGCCCACGGCCGATTCGCAAGCCGTGATTGGCATTTTCGGCCCAGGGGCTGATCAGGTCGCAGCGGCATTACCTCAAGGTCCCTACCGTTTCGTCGGCATTTCTTCCGAAGCCGCGTGGGGGAAGTCTTCCTCGGAATTGATCAATTTGGTTTACCGGAGCGGCGCGCTCGGGCTGGTTGCGACTGACCGGGCATCCGCGCATTTGGCGGAACAGATCGCCGTCAAAACGTTTCTGCCTGTAATCGCGCTCTCCTCCGATAAGAAACTGACTACAACGAACGTGCCATGGATTTTTCGAGTCGATCCTGACACCCCGGTCCCCGACGCCATCCGGTACATGACGGATGCTGCTAACCGTGTGGGCTTGAATCGCGGGCGTATCCGCGAGGATCTCGCTTCGGGCCCCTTCACTTCCAACGGCGAATTACGGGCAGCGCCATGACCGGGTGGTCCCCTGATTCCTGGAAGGCTAAGCCAGCCGCGCAACAGGCGGATTACCCATGCCAGGAACAGGTGGACCGGGTTGTGGAGCAAATCGCCAAACTTCCACCCCTCGTCACTTCGTGGGAAGTGCTGGATCTCAAGTCGCAGTTGGCCGAAGCTGTTCGCGGCGAGCGCTTCCTGCTGCAGGGCGGCGATTGCGCGGAAAGCTTCGATGCCTGCGACTCCGCGACGATCGCCAACAAGATCAAAGTTTTGCTGCAAATGAGCCTGGTTCTGGTCCACGGCGCGCAAAAGCGCGTGGTGCGCATTGGGCGCTTTGCGGGCCAATATGCCAAGCCGCGTTCCGAGGAGTTCGAAACCCGCAACGGCTTGACCCTGCCCTCCTATCGCGGCGATCTCATCAATCGTCCCGACTTCACACCCCAAGCCCGAGTGCCCGACCCAAGCCTCATGCTGCGCGGCTATGAGCGTTCCGCTCTGACCATCAACTTCATTCGTGCCCTGGTAGTAGGCGGGTTTGTCGATCCTCATCACCTCGACTACTGGAACCTGGACTGGGTCAGCGACTCTCCGATGGCCAGCGAATACCGGCGGACGGCGCGGACTGTTAACGAATCTCTCAGCTTCATGGAAAACCTGGCCGGCGAACACCCCGGCGGCTTCCACTGGATCGACTTCTTCACCAGCCACGAGGGGTTGCACCTTCCGTACGAGCAGGCGCAGACACGCCAGGTACCGCGGCAGCAGGGCTGGTTCAATCTCTCGACGCATTTTCCATGGATCGGGATGCGCACCGCCGACCCGGATGGCGCCCACGTGGAATACTTCCGCGGCATCCGCAACCCCATTGGCGTGAAAATCGGGCCCGCCGTTTCGCCCGATTGTATCCAGCGGCTGATCACGACTCTCAATCCGGAAGACGAGCCGGGCCGGCTCACGTTCATTCACCGGTTCGGCTGCGAGCGCATCGCGCAACATCTGCCGGCTCTGATCGCTGCCGCCAAGGCCACCGGCAGCCCGGTGCTGTGGTGCTGCGATCCGATGCACGGCAACACGCGAACTGCCAATGGCGGCCTGAAGACGCGCGACTTCAAGGAAATTCTTTGTGAACTGGACCAGGCGTTCGATATCCACCGCGCGCATGGCAGCCGGCTGGGCGGAGTTCACATCGAGCTAACGGGAGAGGCCGTAACCGAATGCATTGGCGGAGCGCGCGGCCTCCATGAGGCAGATCTCACCCGCGCCTACCGCACCTATCTCGATCCGCGCCTCAACTATGAGCAAGCCCTCGAACTCGCGCTCTTTGCCGCGCGCAAGATGCGGGCGCTCAACGGCCACGCACGCGACGAGTGACGAGGGCCGAACTGGCTAACCTCGCATCCCCTAGTTGTTCTGTTCCGGGGCTGGCGCCCGCCGCTGTTCCACTGGTGCAGGCGTAGGTAGTTCGGCCGTGCCGTCCACCGCAAATGAGAACAGCAGAGGCGGGTGTTCCACCGTCGCGTTGTTTGGCCCAAGCGTCGGAGCTGTCCGCCCCATCCCCCCTATGAACGCGACGTACTGCTTGCCGCCGGCTTCATAGGTAATCGGCGGTCCCATTCCCGTCCGCCCGGTCTGCACTTCGAAAAGCTTCTCACCTTTGTCCGCGCTGTACGCGCGGAACCACCCGTCGTTCGACACCTGGAAAACCAGGTTTCCCGCCGTGGTCACCGTGCCGCCACCGATTCCGCCTCCGCCATCCGCGTGCCATACCAACTTCTGGTTCACCGGATCCCACGCCTGCAGTCCGCCCCGCACTCCTTCCGGCGCCGTGGGGCCGATCGACTTCTCAATTTTTCGCAGAGTTCCGGTCGGCCGGACATAGCCCGTCGAGCCGGGCTTCAACTCCGCCGTTGCCTGGTACGGAAACGGCATATAAGAGGCCGGAATGTATACCAATCCCGTCCCCGGGTTATAGGACATCGGCGCCCAGTTGTGCGCTCCGCCTCCGGTCGGAAAGATCTCCACGCCGTCCTGGTCATAAAAAGCTTCCGGGCTCACCATCGGGCGGCCTCGTTCGTCGAAACCAGTCGCCCAATTCACTTTCACGAACGGCCCTGCCGAGAGGAACTCGCCAGTCGCCCGGTCCAGCACGTAGAAAAATCCGTTCTTGGCCGCTTGCGTAATCACCTTGCGCGGCCGCCCGTTCACTGTAATGTCCAGCAGCATGAGTTGCTGCACACTGTCGAAATCCCAATTGTCATTAGGCACGGTCTGGTAGTGCCACTTGAGCTGCCCCGTATCCAGGTCCACCGCCAGAATCGAGCAGGTGTACAGGTTGTCCACGTTCTGCGCACCGCGGAACTTCTGTACCCACGGTTCGGCATTGCCCGTCCCCACGTATACCAGGTTCGTTTCGGGATCGTAGGCCACGCCGTCCCATACTGCCCCGCCCCCACCCTTGGTATAAAAGTCGCCGCCCCAAGTCTTTGATGCCGCGCGCATCGCATCGTTTTCATACGGCTTCGAAGGATCGCCCGGCACCGTGTAGAAGCGCCAGGCCCGCTTCCCGGTAGCCGCATCATAGGCATCGAAGAATCCGCGAGTCGGCTTGTCGCCGCCTGAAGCGCCCACGATCACTTTGCCGTTCGCGATCCGCGGCGCCATGGTGATCGTGTAGTTATCCTGCGGATAAGCCACGCGCGTTTCCCAAACCGGTTTCCCGGTCAGCGCGTCCAGAGCATTGAGGCGTCCGTCGATCACTGGCGCGATGATCATGCCTTTGTACAGCGCCATTCCCCGGTTCACTGTCCCGCAGCAGATCTTCGGCCGCACCGCCTGCTGGTTGACCTCCGGGTCCCAGCGCCAGATTTCCTTGCCCGTGCGCGCGTCCAGCGCAAACACCACGCTCCACGTCGTGATGCCGTAGATGGTGTTATTCCAAACCAGCGGCGTCCCTTCCTGATTCCCGCCGCCCGCGCCGGCTATATACGACCACGCCAGCCCGAGCCGCTTCACGTTGGTAGTGTCAATCTTGGTCAGCGGGCTGAATCGCGTTTCGTTTTGTGTTTTCCCATAGCTCAACCACGAGCCAGCCATTGAATCGGCGGGTGTACCCGTTTTTTTCAGGGCACTATCGTCCACCGCCTGCTGCGCACGGGCAAGTGTCAGGAAGCCCAGGACGGCGAACAGGGCGCCCAGGGCAAGTATCCGGTTCCAAGGGAATTTGGCCATTGGCGGTAAATTTACCACAGAAACCGGGGTCGCGCCTGACATCTCCCGAAAGAACCGTGCACGTGGAGGCATATCGGCGATATGAGAGTGCTGATATGTCTTCCGCTGCTGATGACGACGGTTCTTGCGGCGGACGAGGCAGGCGATCGCGCTGCCATCGAGCACATCATCGATGCCGTGAACCATCGTGATGAGGCTGGAGCCAAGGAGGCTACCAACCTGTTCACGGAAGGAGCGGAGAACGAGCTTTCCCGGTTGTCTTCAGGCCGGGTCCCCTGGTCGGAGCTGCCGACACGCCCAAACGCTTGGCCGGACGTCACGCCGGCGAAACTAACGGTCCGGGCGATCCGCTTCGTGACGCCCCATGTTTGCTCTGGTCGATGCCTTCGCGGCCCAATACGGCTCGCTAATCGTGGTGCGCCGCGCGCCCTTGCTCTTGGTAATGCGAAGAGAGGGAACGGAGTGAAAAATCGCATCCCTGAGAATCTTGGCAGGAAGTACGGCTCTGCCAACCAATTAAGATTGTCCGTTACTGCTTGTACGCCACTTCGGCCTCAGGCGCGACATGCGCTAGTTTCTTCGGTGTGCGCCGGAGCCGCCGCGTCAGGCCCTGGAAGCGTTCCATGTAAATGTAGAACACCGGCGTGATGTAGAGCGTCAGCAACTGGGAAACTACCAGTCCACCTACGACGGCCAAGCCCAGCGGACGCCGCGCCTCTCCACCGGCGCCTAAGCCCAGCGCGATGGGGAGCGTACCCATCAGGGCCGCCATGGTAGTCATCATGATCGGCCGGAAGCGTACCAGACACGCCTCGTGGATGGCTTCGGCCGGGCTCGTGCCGTGCTCTCGCTGCGTTTCCAGGGCGAAGTCGATCATCATGATGGCGTTCTTCTTCACGATACCAATCAGCATGATGATGCCCACGAACGAGTAGAGGTTCAGCTCATCGTGGAACAGCAGCAGAGTGGCCAGGGCCCCCAGCCCCGCCGAGGGAAGGCCCGAGAGAATGGTGATGGGATGGATAAAGCTCTCGTACAAAATCCCCAGCACCAGGTAGATCACCAGGATCGCCATGACCAGCAGCACGCCCATGCCTTTCAGCGAATCCTGGAAAGCGGCAGCGGTGCCCTGGAAACTGGTGGTCACGTTGTCCGGGAGAGTCTCATGGGCTAACTGTTGGAGGTGATCGACGGCGTCGCCGAGGGCCACTCCTTCTTTGGTATTGAACGAGATCGTGACGGCCGGCGACTGCCCGAGGTGCGATACCGAAAGCGGACCGACGCCCAGCCTGAGTTTCGCCGCCGCGTTAATAGGCACCAGCTTGCCCGTGCTCGAGCGCACGTACAACATGCCCAGCGCGTCGGGATCCAGTTGATATTTCGGCAAGACCTCCAGAATCACCTGGAAATCGTCCACAGGGGTAAAGATCGTGGAAGCTTGGCGCGTGCCGTAGGCGCTGTATAGCGTGCTCTCGATTTGATCCGCGGTAATCCCCAGCGCCGATGCCTGGTCGCGATCGATATCCAGCGTGACAGTTGGATTATCGTTTTGTAGATCGCTGTTGACGTCCGTGAGTTCCGGGAGCTTCCGCACCTTCTGCTCGAAATCGGCGGCTACGCGATACAACTCCGAAATATCGGGCGCCTGCAGGGTGAACTGAAAATTGCTACGGCTCTGGATACCGCCAATCGTAATCAGTGGGCGGTTGGAAAGGTAGACGCGCACGCCCGGAATCTGATCCATCTTCGGGCGGAGCCGCGCAATAATCTGCTCGGGCGTCACGTTGCGCGTTGACCGCGGCGTCAGATGCAGGTTGAGTTGCCCGTTATTCGCCGAAGGATTATTGTTGCCGCCGGCGACCTGGCTGCGCACCCCATCTACCGCCGGATCCCCTTCCGCGATCTTGGCGGCAGTCATCGTAGCGCGCACCATGTCGTCATACGAGATGCCCTGCGGACCTTCCAGGGAACCGTTGATCTGCCCCACATCCTGGCTGGGGATGAAGCCTTTGGGCACGAGACCGAAGAGGTAGACCGTCGCAACCACGGTACCCGCTGCCGTGGCCAACGTTAGGAACCGATGCCGCAGCACCACTCGCAAGGTCCAGGCGTAAAGGTTCCGCAGGCCATCGAAGACGCCTTCCGAAATCCTGTAGAACGCGTTGTGATGTTCGGAGGGCGGCTTTAGAAAACGGCTGCATAGCATCGGGGTCAAGCTGAGCGAGACCAACCCCGATATGGCGATCGCCACCATGATGGTCACCGCAAATTCATGGAACAGCCGTCCCATGATCCCGCTCATGAACAGCACGGGAATGAATACGGCCGCGAGCGAGAGCGTCATCGATAGAATCGTGAAGCCGATTTCGCGAGCGCCTTCCAGCGCGGCAACCAGCCGCGCCTTGCCCATTTCCATGTGCCGGACGATGTTTTCCAGCATCACGATGGCATCATCCACCACGAATCCCACTGACAACGTGAGGGCCATCAGCGAAAGGTTATCGAGCGTATACCCGAGCAGGTACATTGCGGCGAACGTCCCGATAATCGACATCGGGAGCGCCAGGCTGGGGATCATCGTGGCCGAAACGTTTCGCAGGAAAAGGAAAATGACACCGACTACCAGGAGGACGGTGATCAGTAGCGTCACTTTGACGTCATCGACAGACTCACGAATGGATGTCGACCGGTCAAAGAAGATGTCCAGGTGCATAGCCGGTGGCATCTCTTCGCGCAGCGCGGCAAGCTGAGCCTTGATGTTATCAACCACCTCTACGGTGTTGGCGCCAGGCTGCCGCTGGATGGAGAACTGGATCGAGGGGGTCGAGCCATACCAGCTTCCATTCTTATCGTTCTGAATCCAGTCAATTACGCGGCCGAGCTGTTCCAGGCGGATGGGCGAACCGTTGCGGTACGCCACGATCAAAGGGCGATAGTCCTTCGCCGTGTTCAGTTGCCCATTCGCCTCGACGGTGTAGGCCCAATGCTGGCCCCACAGCATACCCGTCGGCAGATTTACATTGTGGTGCGAGAGGGCATCGTTCACTTCGTCGATGCTCACGTTGCGGGAGGCCAGCAGGTTGGGATCGAGTTGCACACGAACCGCGTATTTGGCCTGACCAAAGACATTGACTTGGGCCACGCCGGTAATCTGCGAAATGCGCTGCGCCAGCACCTCTTCGCCGAAGGCATCCATGGTGGAGAGAGGCAGCGTTTCGGAGTAAATCGCCATCGCCAGGATCGGCTGGTCCGCGGGATTCACCTTACGCAAAGTCGGCGGAGCCGGCATGTTGGGCGGCAGTTTCCGCAGAACGGAAGCGATGGCGGTCTGCACGTCCTGCGCCGCTCCATCCAACGAGCGGTCCAACGAGAACTGGATCGTGATGTTCGTGCTCCCCATGTAGCTGGTGGAAGACATCGAATCGATTCCCGCGATGGTGGTGAACTGGCGCTCCAGGGGTGCGGCCACCGAGGACGCCATGGTTTCCGCGCCGGCTCCCGGCAGAGAGGCCTGCACCTGAATAGTAGGGTAATCTACGTTGGGAAGATCGCTGACGGCGAGCTTTCGGTAGCCCATGACGCCGAACAGCACGATACCTAGCATGACCAGCGTGGTCATGACTGGCCGCCGGATGAAAATGTCCGTGATACTCATTGCCGAGCAGGGCCCTGGCGCACAGGCAGCTTTCTACTCATTGAAGTATACCGCCCAGCACCGCGCGGCACGCTGGCTCTAAGGGGCTAGTACCCGGATGCCGCGAAATCAAGACGGGGAATGTTATCCCGCCGGATTTTCCTCCAGGCCGCTCGCCCGACGCTGCGCCTTCATGTGGCAAAGGCGCCTTCCCGCCAGCAGTACCGCCGCGATCAGCACGGCTTCCACTCCATAACGGACCAATCGGGATGGGTGTACTGCGCCCGCGACAACCGGATCGGTCAGAATCATTTCCCCGGCAACCCTGCCCAAAATCCCGGCGCCGATATAGATCAGCACCGGGTAGCGGTCCATCAGATTAGCCAAAAGGTTGCTCGAGAAGACCACGAACGGAATGCTCAATGCCAATCCGAAAACAATCAGCTCCACATGCCCGCCGGACGCCCCGGCTATCGCCAGCACGTTGTCCACCGACATCGTGATATCCGCCAACACAATCACCCATATCGCACGCAACAAGCGCCGCGGCGCTGGAGTGGCGTCGGGAGGATCGCTGGCATCCGCCAGCACCTTCACGGCGATCCACAGGATCAGCAGACCGCCGGCCAATTGCAGATACGGAAGTTCGAGGAGGCGCGCCGCCGCGATGGTCAAGAGTACACGCAGCAGCACTGCGGCTCCCGCCCCGCAAACGATTGCCCATCGCCTTTGCCCGCGAGGCAAGGCGCGCACAGCCATCGCAATTACCAGGGCGTTGTCGCCCGCCAGCAGAAGATCGATAAATACGATGTACAGCGCGCTGAGCAGGAAATGGATGCTGAACATGGCAGGCCTACGCGCGCGCCAGCGGCCGTCCGATCCACGTCTTCGCGCGCCGGAAATAGCGTTCCGCCACCCCCACGTCGCGGATAATTTGCGCTTTCAATGCTTCAGGACTGGAGAACTTGCGTTCGTCGCGCACGCGGCAGAGAAATTCCACGCCAATGCGATGGGGCGGATCGCCTTCAAGCGGATCCAGCAAGAAAGTCTCGATGGAAAGCTCATGCGAATAAGTGAACGTCGGCCGGTATCCCACATTGCTGATCGAACTCCACACCCGGCCGTTCTCTACATCGCGAGTGCGCGTCAGGTACACCCCGCGCGCGGGAATCACTTCCGCTTCGGTTGACAGGTTCAAAGTCGGAACCGTTTGCTTCGCGCCCACGCCGTGGCCTTTGACTACTTCTCCTTCGAGACCGTAGGGCCGCGCCAGCAAACGCGCCGCCAGCGCCACACGGCCGTCTTCAATCGCCTGGCGAACGGCGCTGCTGCTCGCGATACGCCCCCGGCATTCGACGGCGGGAATCACTTCTGCCTCGAAGCCGAACCTCCCCCCAAGGTCAGAGAGTGTCTGCACGCTGCCGGCGTGGCGGTGCCCGAACCGGAAATTCTCGCCCACCACAACTGCGCGCGCTTGCAACCGCTCCACGAGCAAGTGCTCAACGAACTGCTCCGGTGTGCGCTGGGAGAGTTCCAGCGTGAAGGGTAGGATCAGCACCTGTTCGATATCTTCTGTGCTCATTAACTCTGCGCGGCGCGCCGGCGTGGTCAGAAGGCGGGGCGCGCGCTCCGGAGCCACAATCCGCATAGGATGGGGATCGAAGGTCAGTACCGAAGCTTTCCAACCCCGCTCGCGAGCCAGAGCCACTACCCGCTTCAGAATGCGGCGGTGTCCCAAATGCACACCATCGAAGTTGCCGATCGTCAGCGCGCTCGGCCCGAAATCCGGCGGTAGTTGCTCCAGGCTGCGATAAACGTTCATCCGATGCGCCCTACCCTACGTGGAGTTCCAGCCCGTCATACGCGAGTCGCACGTGGGCAGGCAGCAGGCTCTCCGTCCGCTCGTGGCCCAAATCGTGCGAAATGTGGGTGAAATAGGTTTGCCGCGCGGCCAGCTTCTCTGCGGTTTTGAGCGACCGGTCCACCGTCGAGTGCGTGGGATGAGGCTTGTGGCGCAGTGCATCCAGAAATAGCACCTCCAAGCCCTTAAGCCGCTCCATGGACGATTCCGGAATCTCGCTGTGGTCGGTGAGGTATGCCGCCGCTCCAAACCGAAACCCGTAAATTGCCGCGCTCCCGTGCAGAATGGGAACCGGCACGAATTCCAGGCCAAAGAGCTCAAACGAACCGTCGATCACATGGCTGTCGAGCTGCGGAACGTTCGATTCTTTTTTCTGGCCGTCGAAGATATAAAGGAAGCACCGGTGAATATTGGCCATTGTATCGGCCGCGGCATAGATCGGGATCTGGCCCTTCTGGCGGAAATTGTAGGGCCGGACATCATCCAGGCCCATGATGTGGTCGGCGTGCGAGTGCGTGAAAACCACCGCATCCAGCCGGTCCAAATTGACCCGCAGCGCCTGCGTCCGGAAATCCGGGGTGGTATCGATCAGCACGTGACGACCCCCGTAGCTAACCAGGATCGAAGGCCTCAGGCGCTTATCGCGCGGGTCCGGCGAAGTGCAGACCGCACAGTGGCAGCCTACCGTGGGGACGCCGGCGCTGGTTCCCGAACCGAGCACCGTGATTTTGAAAGGCGGCGTGGGCATTCACGATTTCGGAGCCGTCTTCGCGGCTTCCTCGGAAACCTGCACATAGCGGAACCGCAATTCCGTCAGCGAATTCTCCAGAAGGCGCTGCTCCTCCAGTTGCAGGTTGCCCTTCGTCTTCTCCGAAAGGATCGCGATCAAGTCGATGGTGTGGTGTGCCAGCGGCAAGTCCGGTTCGGCCTTTTCCTCCTGCGCGAAGGGCATCAGCCCTAACTGCATTTCCGCCTGAGCGCGCAAAGAAAGCACCAGGAAGCTAAACGAGGCTGGCGGCAGTGGAATTTCGAATGCTTCCTCCTTCTCCTCGGCTTGCTTCTCTGGGGGACGCTCTGCTTCGCTCATCAACAATATTTTACCGTTGGGCGCTTTCCCATTCGATCTTGTGGTAGATCTCCGCCAGCGGTATCGTACAGCCGATGGATTCGAGCGCTATCTTCCCGTCCACGCCGATGAACTCGGTCAGGACCCAACGATTATCGGCTCCCCGACTCCAGTGCTCGATATGAGGTGCCTTCTGCGAAACAGTCAGATATTCCCGCAAGGATGGGAGCGTACGGTATTCCTCGAATTTCTCGCCCCGATCGTAATTCTGAGTGGAATCGGAGAGCACTTCCACGATTACGACAGGGTTCAGCAGGGTATCCTTTTGGTTGTCTGCGAATCGGGCCTCGCCGCAGACCACCATCACATCGGGGTATGTATACAGCCCCTCCGGCGCCACCCTTAGCCGAAGATCGTTGGAGTAGACCTCGCATCGGCGGCCCTTCAACTCCTGGCCGACTTCCCGAACGATATTCGTAATGATCAGTGCGTGCCGCCGGCTTCCGCCCGCCATCGCGACGATCTCTCCGTGCCGGTATTCGCTCTTGTGCTCGGCCCTGCGCTCCTGGCGCAGATAGTCTTCGGCCGTCCAAATGGTTGGCTGCGAGGACATTGCAACTCCATCGTACCCCGAATGAGAGGAACGTTCGTTCCCGCACGTGTATCAGCGCCCCGAAACTGTACCCGGCGGCCGCTTTGCTGTGCCGTCCCTATCTAGAATAAGAGTGTAATGTTCTTTCGATTCCTATTGGCCTTGTCCTGCTCCGCTGCCCTGTTCGCGGCGCCTGCGAGCGGCCCCAAAGTGTTTCCTTACTCCTATTCTCAGGAAGATCTTCCGAACGGGTTGCGTGTCATTACCATACCCACGGATTTTCCAAACATCGTGGCCACCTACATCGTGGTGCACACCGGTTCGCGCAATGAAGTGGAACCGGGGCATACCGGCTTCGCCCATCTCTTCGAACACCTCATGTTCAAGGGAACCGAAAAATATCCGCAAGAGCGCGCCGAATCCATCCTGAAGCAGATTGGAGCCTCCTCCAACGCCTTCACCACGGACGATTTCACCTGCTATCACACCACCTTCTCTAAAGAAGATCTCGACAAGGTCCTCGCTATGGAGGCCGATCGATTCCAGAACCTGAAATACACCGAGGCCGAGTTCAAGACCGAAACCCTGGCTGTGCTGGGCGAATACAACAAGAACAGTGCCAGCCCAGGGGAGAAGTTGGATGAAGTCATCTCCGATACCGCCTTCGACAAGCACACTTACAAGCACACCACCATGGGCTTCCTCAAGGACATTCAGGACATGCCCAGTCAGTACGATTACAGCCGCCAGTTCTTTGACCGCTATTACCGGCCCGAGTACACCACCATCATCGTCGTCGGAGACGTGAAGCCCAGGGTCGTGCGCGAGATGGTGGACAAGTATTGGGGCGCCTGGAGACGCGGCAGTTTCGTGCCCTCCATTCCTGCCGAGCCCGTGCAGGACGCGCCGCGCAGCGCTCACGTGGATTGGCCCAGCCCCACGCTTCCTATCCTGACCATCTCTTATAAGGTCCCCGCGTACAATGACTCGGTAAAAGACACGGTCGCGCTCGAAGCGATCTCGTTTTTGGCCTTCTCGTCCACGTCGGAACTCTACCAGAAGCTCGTCATCCGCGAGCAGAAAGCCGATCAGCTCCGAGCGGACAATCCCTACAATGTGGACCCCTCCCTGTTCGAGATCGAAGCACGCGTGAAAAAACCCGGCGATCTCGATTATGTGCAGAGCCAGATTCTGGCCACCGTACAAGAATTGCGCGATCACCCCGTCGACGCCGCCCGCCTGGATGCCGTCCGCAAACACCTGCGGTACTCGCTGACGCAGCGCATGGATAATAGCGATACGATCGCCAACATCCTGGCGCGGTATGTTGCCCTGCGCAATACTCCCGATACCATCGACAAGTTGTACGGGCAGCTCGCGCAGCTTACTCCGCAGGATATTCAACAGGCGGCGGCTAAATACCTGATCGAGAATGGCCGTACCGTAGTCACTCTGACCGGACCGCGGAGTGGCGAATGAGAGGCTTGCTGCCGCTCCTTTGCCTGGCTTCGACGGCCCTGGCGCAGATGCGCGTGATCACACTGCCGGGCAAGTCTCCGCTGGTGACATTCCGCATCGTGTTTACCGCCGGCTCCGCCGATGACCCGCCGGATAAGCCAGGAGCCGCCTATCTCACAGCCATGATGCTGGCGCACGGAGGCACCAAGGACCTCACCTATCGCCAGGTGCTCGATCAGTTATTCCCAATGGCCGCCTCAGTCAACGTGCAGGTCGATAAGGAAATGGTCACTTTTTCCGGCTCGACTCACGTGGATAACCTGGAGCAATACTACGGGTTGCTCCGCGCCATGCTGTTGAATCCGGGCTGGCGCCCGGAGGACTTCCAGCGGGTGAAGGATGATGCCATCAACTTCTTGCGCGTCAACCTGCGCGGCAACAACGACGAAGAGCTGGCCAAAGAGGTATTGGACGAAGAAATCTATCAAGGCACGCCTTACGGCCATTATTCCGCGGGCACCGTCTCTTCACTGGAGAAGATGACGCTCGATGACGTGCAACAGTTCTATCGATCGCAGTACAGCCAATCCAATCTCTTCCTGGGCATCGCGGGCGGTTATTCCCCGGCCTTTCTGGAGCGAGTGAAAAAAGACTTCCGAACGCTTCCGGAAGGCGGCGGCTTCCGCCCTCGTGAGAAACCCCCGGCGCCGATTCAACATACGCGCGCCGTAATCGTGGAGAAGAACACGCGTTCTGTGGCTATGTCCATCGGCTTTCCGACCCTCGGCACGCGAGCCAATCCCGACTACCCGGCGCTGTTGCTCGCCAGCTCGTACCTGGGACAGCACCGCTCCACCAATGGCCTGTTGTATGACCGGATGCGCGAAAAGCGCGGCCTGAATTACGGGGACTACGCTTATATCGAATACTTCCCGCGAGGCATGTTCCAATTCGAGCCGAGCCCGAATTTGGCGCGCCATTATCAGACTTTTCAGATTTGGATCCGCCCCGTCGAGCCACCGACGGCCAAGTTCGCTCTGCGGCTGGCCTTGTACGAATTGAATAAACTTTACGAGGAGGGCATACCGGAGGATGGTTTCGAGCGCACCCGCGAGTTTCTCACCAAGTATGTCAACGTACTGATGCGCACGAAAAGCGCGGAACTCGGCTATGCCATTGACAGCATTTACTACGGCATTCCCAGCTATGGCGAATATCTAAAAACTCACCTGGCCAAGCTGACCCGCGATGATGTCAACAAAGTGATTAAGAGATATTTGCGAACTGACCGGCTGGTCATCGTGGCGGTGGCAGACCATGCCCAGGAATTGAAAACCCAGCTCACCAATGGTGAGAATTCCCCAATGAGTTACAACTCGCCAAAGCCGGCTGAAATCATGGAAGAAGATAAGATAGTGGAGAAATACCCGCTCGATCTGCGCCCTGAAGATGTCAAGATCGTGCCGGTGGATCAAATATTTGAGTGATCCCCGGTGGCGCATGGCTCCGGCTTGCGCAGGCGCGGAGCGCGCGGGCGGACAGATAGGCCGCGGACGGCAACACCGTCCGGGTGCACGTTATTGCCGGATATCCCCCTGCTAAAATAAAAGTTCCCCATGCAAATTGAGAAAGTCTACGAGCCGCGGCGGTTCGAGCCGCATTGGGCCCAGTGGTGGATCGACTCGGGGATTTTTCGGGCGTCCAACCGGGCTCCCGGGCGCGTATTCTCGCTTGCCATTCCGCCGCCCAACGTGACGGGGTCGCTGCACATCGGCCACATGCTCGAACACAGCGAGATCGATGTCACGATCCGCTGGCATCGGATGCGCGGCGACAACACTCTATGGCTGCCCGGTACCGATCACGCCGGCATCGCCACGCAGATGGTGGTCGCGCGCAAGCTCGCCGACGAAGGCATCGACTATCGCGCGCTGGGGCGCGATCCGTTTGAAGCACACGTCTGGGAATGGAAGGCCCAGTACGGCGACACCATCAAGCGCCAGATGATCCAGCTCGGTACGAGCTGCGATTGGAGCCGTGAGCGGTTTACCCTGGATCCCGGCCTCTCGGCCGCCGTGCGCGAAGTCTTCGTCCGCCTGTATGAAAAGGGCCTCATTTACCGCGGGGAGTATATGGTGAACTGGTGCCCCGATTGCCGCACGGCCATCTCCGACCTGGAAGTGGCGCACACGGAAACCCAGGGCCACCTGTGGCATATCCGATACCCCGTGATCGGCATGGAGGACCGGTACCTGGTGGTCGCCACCACGCGTCCCGAAACAATGCTCGGCGATACAGCGGTCGCGATCAACGCTAAAGATGCCCGCTACTTCGATCTCCACGGCAAGACCGTCCGTTTGCCGCTGATGGACCGTGAAATTCCTATCATTCTCGACGACCTGGCTGATCCCGAGTTCGGCAGCGGCGCCGTCAAGGTGACGCCCGCACATGATCCCAACGATTTCGAAGCCGGGCGCAGGCACAACCTGCCAAAAATCCAGGTGATTGGAGAGGATGCCCGCATGACGGCGGCCGCCGGGGCGTATGCCGGGCTCGATCGCTTCGAAGCCCGCAGGCGCGTGGTGGCGGATCTCGAGCGCCTTGGCCTGCTTGCCAAGATCGAGGACTACCCGTTGAACGTGGGCACCTGCCAGCGCTCTAAAACTACTGTGGAGCCACTCATCTCCACCCAATGGTTCGTGAATACCAAGCCGCTGGCGGAAAAAGCCATCGCCGCCGTGGAAGATGGCACGATTGCCTTCGTCCCGGCCAACTGGACCAAGACCTATTACGAGTGGATGTACAACATCCGCGACTGGTGCATCTCGCGCCAGCTTTGGTGGGGCCACCGCATTCCGGCCTGGCATTGCCAGGAGTGCCGGGAAATCCTGGTGGCCCGCGAGAAACCAGTCACCTGCTCACGTTGCGGATCGAGCGAACTGGTGCAGGATTCTGACGTGCTCGATACCTGGTTCAGTTCCGCGCTTTGGCCCTTCTCCACTTTGGGTTGGCCTGTGCAGACGGAAGATCTGGCCACCTTTTATCCCACCTCGCTCCTGATCACCGGATTCGACATCCTCTTCTTCTGGGTGGCGCGCATGATTATGATGGGCATCGAATTCATGGGCGACGTGCCGTTCCGAACGGTCTACATCCACGGGCTGGTGCGCGATGCCGAGCGCCAGAAGATGTCCAAAACCCGCGGCAACACCATCGATCCGTTGGTGGTAACCGAGAAATACGGGACCGACGCCGTGCGCATGGCCCTACTGCAGGGTGCCGCTCCGGGCACGGATATCGTGCTGACGGAAGAGCGCATGGAAAGCTCTCGCGCCTTCGCGAACAAGATCTGGAATGCGGCGCGCTTCCTGTTTCTGAACATGGAGCGATCGGGCGTGGAAGTGTGGTTGCCTGAATCGCTCGAAAACTTTCAGCCTGAACCCTGTACCGACACCTTGGAAGTGCCCGTGGAAGACCGCTGGATCTTCAGCCGGTTGAACAGCACGGCTGAGCTGGCGAACCGCGCCATTGACCAATACCGATATCACGAGGCTGCGCAGGTGCTCTGGCACTTCTTCTGGCACGAATTCTGCGACTGGTACGTCGAGTTGAAAAAGCTGCAGTTCCGCGAAGGCACCGGCCTCAACGCCGATTGGCGCAATACCTTAGCTGCATTCGAAACTGCCCTCCGCTTACTGCATCCGGCCATGCCTTTCCTCACGGAAGAGCTTTGGCAAAGACTGGCGGGCGGGCGGCAGGATCGCCCAGTCTCCCTGGCCCTCGCGGCGTACCCGCAGTATCGTTCTGAAGAGACCGATTACGCCGCCGAGCGGGAAATCGAGCTCTTGCAGGAAATAGTAACCATGGCCCGCACCTTGCGCGCCGAAAGCAAGCTCGATCCCAAGCTGCAGCTTGAAGGCGCGCTCTACTGCCGCAACTCCGCGCTACCGATCGCACAAACGCACGCCGAGGCTATACAGAGACTCGCGAATGTGAAGCTGGAATTCAAATCGGATTCCGCGCCCAAATCGGCGGCGATGCGTTCCACGCCCCAGTTCGATCTGGTTCTGCACCTTCCGCAAGCGCAGTTGGAGGTCCAGCAAAAACGTGCCCAGAAGGAGCGCGACCAACTCAACAAGAACATCGAGAATTCCAAACGCCAGCTCTCCGACGAGACTTTTCTCAGCAAAGCTCCGCCTCAGGTGATCGAAAGCATTCGCAAAAAGCTGGCCGATTACGAAGCCCAATTCCGTAAGCTCCAAGATAACCTATGATCGAGCTGGTGCGTCTCGCGCTGGAAGAGGACATCGGCCCAGGCGATGTAACCAGCCAGGCATGTGTCGCGGCTGAACAGAAAGCCCGGGGACGGTTCCTGGCGCGCGAATCGCTCGTGGTCTCCGGCCTCGAACTGCTGCGCGAAATTTATGATCGGCGTGGTGGTGTCGACGACCTCACGCTATTACGCCGCGATGGCGACCGCGCGCAAGATGGCGATGTCCTAGCGACCGTTGCCGGCAGCGCCCGCACGCTGCTCGAATGCGAGCGCGTCTCGCTCAACTTTCTCCAGCGCCTGAGCGGTGTCGCGACCGCCGCGCGGCGGTTTGCCGATGCTGCCGCCGGCACCAACTGCCGTGTCCTCGACACCAGGAAGACTACGCCCGGCATGCGTCTATTGGAAAAGAAAGCGGCAGCCGCGGGCGGTATTGTGAACCACCGTATGGGCCTGTTCGATGCCGTGCTGATCAAGAATAATCACATCTCGGCGGCGGGGGGCGTGCGCGCCGCCATAGAACGCGCCCGCACCACGGGTATGCCCATCGAAATCGAAGTGCGCACCCGCGCCGAACTGGCGGAGGCCCTGGATGCGGGCGCCGTGCATCTCCTGCTGGACAATCTGACGCCTGCGGAAGCAGCCGATTGGGTCCGCGAGATCGGCGGACGCGCCAAGGTCGAGCTCTCCGGGGGCATTACACTGGAAAACGCAGCGGCCTACGCGCACACTGGCGCCGATTTCATCTCCTCCGGCGCTATTACGCACTCCGCACGTGCCATGGACATCAGCTTCCGCCTGGAATTGGTATGAGGCTGGAAGACCTGGGCCGTCTCCGCGGTACGAATCCAACGCGCGCGGTCGAGTACTACGCCCGAATCGATTCGACGATGACGGCTGCGGTGGGCCGCGCGCCGGGCACCGTGATTATCGCGGAAGAACAGACTGCTGGGCAAGGGCGGCATGGCCGCTCCTGGCACTCGGAGCCAGGCAGGGGCATTTACTGTTCCATCGTGCTCGAGCCGGCCCCGCTGCTGACGCTCGCTCTGGGGCTGGCCACCGCCGATGCGATCACCCGAATCGCGGGCGCGTACTGCGATCTCCGCTGGCCGAACGACGTCATGGTCGGCGGCAAGAAGGTAGCGGGCATTCTGGTGCAGCTTGTGGATGGCGCCGCTATCGGCGGTATCGGCATCAACGTCAATCACATTTCCTTTCCGCCCGAACTGGCGGCCGAAGCGATTTCGCTGCGGCTTCACGCGGGATGCGAGTTTTCGCGGATGGAAATTCTGGAGGCGCTCATCCCGGCCGTGGAAAGCTTTGCTGAACTACCGCCAGAGGATATTCTGCGCCTGTTCACGCAAGCGTCCAGCTATGCGGCGGGCCGGCGCGTGATTGTGGAGCAGCCCGAAGGCGTGATCGAGGGTGTGACCGCCGGGCTAGACCCCGCCGGCTATCTGATCGTGCGCCAGGACGATGGAACCGATACCCTGATCCTTGCAGGAGGAGTGCGTGCTGCTGGCTCTTGACGCAGGCAACAGCAACATCACCATAGGCGCATTCGAAGACCGCGCGCTGGTAGCCCACTGGCGGTTGCGCACCGTTCACGAGCAGACCGCCGATGAATGGGGCATCCTGCTGAGCAATCTGTTCGGTCCGGCCGGCCTCAATATCGCCGAGGTAGATGGCATCATCATCTCCAGCGTCGTTCCGCCCATCGACAGCACCCTGGCCGCGATGACCCAGCGGTATTTCCGAACCGAGGCCATGTTCGTCACGCCGCGCACCGATCTGGGCATTACCATCCGTTACGACAATCCAGCCGAAGTAGGCGCAGACCGCCTGGTAAATGGTGTTGCGGGCTTTCAGAAGTATGGCGGCCCATGCGTCGTCGTCGATTTCGGGACAACCATCAACTTCGACGTGATTTCGCGCCATGGCGAATACCTCGGCGGCGCCATCGCCGTAGGTATCAAGATTGCCATTGACGCGCTGTTCACCAAGACCGCCCGGCTCCCTCTGGTCGATTTCCGGCCGCCCAAAGACGTGGTCGGCACTAACACCGTAGCCAGCATGCAATCCGGCCTGTACTTCGGCACGGTCGGCATGATCGATGGCATCCTGGAGCGCATCATCGCGAAGCTTGGCCCGGACACCAAGGCCATCGCGACCGGCGGCCAGGCCGGCCTGATCGTCGACGGCTCACGCTACCTGAAGGCCGTTGACGAGCACCTCACGCTCGAAGGCTTGCAGATGATCTGGGAACGGAACCACCCGCGTGCCTGAAAGCCAGGACTGGGTTTTCAACTATTTCAATTACTTCACCGAAATCGAGGAACATTTTCAGCGCACCCGCGGCACGAGCCTCTTCTTGCTTTCGCCGCTCGATTGGGCGTTGATCGAAAGCTGGAAGAACGCCGGCGTGCCGCTCGAAGCCGTGCTGCGCGGGATCGACGTGGCATTCGAAAAGTGGCGCGCGCGCAAGATCAAGACTCAAATGGTGAACTCGCTGGCCTTCTGCACGCAGGCGGTAATGGCCGAGGCGCAAATTATGGCCGGGTCGCGCCAGCCGCGGGTACGTCAGGACGTAGCGCCGCCATTCCCCGTGGAAGAACTGCGTGCCTACTTGGAGACCAATGCGGCCGCTTTACCCGCTGATTATCAGGAGATCGCGGACGCCCTGCGCCGCCTCGCCACGGAAGTGGATGGTCATTACCAGGACCTCGAAGCTCTGGAGCAGCGGCTCACTGTCCTGGAAGAAAAGATGATCGCTTCCGCCCGCGCGCGCCAGAGCGACGAAGAGCTGCTGGAAGCCCGCCAGTCGCTCGACCGCCAGCTTCGCCCGTACCGGGGTAAGATGACCGCGGAGCAAATCGCGATGCTGGAAAAGCAATTCCTGGAGCGTAGTCTCCTGGAGAAGGCCGGCCTGCCTCGGCTGAGCCTCTTTTATATGCGGTAGAGAGATGCGCATGGAGGCGTGCGATAAACTAGGCTCGATCTTGGATGGAGGTGCGGGAGAATGATTCGGCCCGGTTGGGTGGTTGCGGGAAGTGCAGCAGCGTGTGCTTTGCTGACGGTGTGGCAAGTGGTAGCTCAGGAGTCCGGTCCGGCGGGCTTGGTAACGCCACCACCGGGGCCCGGAGGCGGGCTTTCCCCTTACGTCACGCTGCCGCCAGCCCCGAGCCGGTCGAATCCACTGGATCAACTCAAACCGGTGACCGACGCCGAACTGGCAAAACCGGCGGATGGAGAATGGCTCACGTGGCGTCGCACCTATGACGACCATGGCTTCAGCCCGCTGAAACAAATCGATCGCGCGAACGTTAACGGACTGCGGGTGGCGTGGTCGTGGTCGCTGGCGCCCGGTCCCAATGAGATGACACCACTGGAGCATGACGGTGTCCTCTTTGTTGGCGCCTATGGTGACAAGGTGCAGGCCCTCGACGCGGCCACCGGCGACCTGCTGTGGCAATATGCGCGGAAGTTGCCGGAGGGAAGGCAGCCTTCGGTAAAGAAGAATTTCGCGATTTATGAGAACCGCCTGTATGTTCCCACTTCCGACGCGCACCTGGTGGCTCTCGATATCAAGACAGGACGCCTCCTGTGGGACCACGCGCTGGCGGATAAGCCCAGTTTCAATGTGACGGGCGGCCCGCTGGTTGCCAGAGGCAAGGTGATACAAGGTGTGGGTGGGCGCTCGGCGGGTGGTAACTTCATCGAGGCCCTAGATGCCCGGACGGGCGAAGAAGCATGGCGTTTCTACACGATTGCCCGGCCCGGCGAACGTGGCGGCAACACGTGGAACGGCCTGCCGCTCGAAAAACGAAATGGCGCTTCCGTGTGGACGGCGGGAAGCTACGATCCCGAACTGAACCTCGCGTACTTCGGCGTGGCCCAGACATACGATACCGGGCCCCTGCTGCATCCAGTGAACCAGCCCGGCATTACCAACGAGGGTCTGTATACCGATTCCACGCTGGCCCTCAACCCAGATACCGGCAAGCTTGCCTGGTACTTTCAGCACGTGCCGAACGATCAGTGGGACCTCGATTGGGTATTCGAGCGGCAATTGATTTCCCTCCCGGTGAATGGCGTCACGCGGAAGCTATCCGTCACCTCAGGCAAGATTGCGCTCTATGACGCCTTGGACGCGGCCACCGGGCAGTATGCGTTCTCGTTCGACCTTGGGCTGCAGAACGTCATCACGGCCATTGATCCCAAGACGGGTGCGAAAACAATCAACCCGCGCACGCTTCCTGGAGATGGCGAGACCAAGCTGGTATGCCCGCACGCCGGCGGCGCTAAGAACTGGCTTCCCGGCGCATACAACTCCGCGAACCATACTCTCTACGTGACCGTCACGGAATCGTGCATGGACATGATCCCGGTTACCGGTGGGGGCCGCAGTAGCCTGAGCTCAGGCGTGCGCTGGGCAGTACGGCCGCGTCCTGGCAGCGACGGCCTTTACGGACGCGTGGAAGCGATCAACCTGGCTACGCGCCAGCCCGTTTGGACCGAGCGGCAGCGCGTCCCGATCACCACGGGCGTGTTGGCTACCGCCGGCGGCCTGGTGTTCGAAGGCTCGATGGATCGGTGGTTCCGGGCCCGCGATGAAGCGAACGGCAAAGTACTCTGGCAGATCCGCCTGAACGATGTGCCGAACGCAGCGCCCATCACCTACAGGGTGAACGGGAAGCAGTACGTGGCCCTGACGGTGGGGAACGGCGGCGCGATTCCATCGACCTGGTGGCCGTTCATTCCGGATGTTCAGAATCCGACCGACCGCAGCGCGACTGTCTGGGTATTCGAGTTGCCCGGGCAGTAAGGTGCCCCGAGGCGGCTACCGCCGCGTGTCCCTTATTATGAGAGCTCGGATAATTCTTTGAATTGGCCGTTGCTGTCGCCTAGCTTTTCTGCGGGGACACCCAGTTTGTTCAAAAGCGTGAGCTGAAGATTCGTGAGCGGCGTGTGCTCCGGGTAGACCAGGTGACGGCCGCCCTTCAACGTGCCTGCGCCTCCGCCCGCCAGGAACGTTGGCAGCGGGCCGTGCGTGTGACGATCGCTGTTGCTGATGCCGGAGCCGAACAGAAGGATGACATGATCGAGCAGCGAGCCATCGCCATCCGGCGTGTTGCGGAGCTTTTCCAGGTAATCGGTGAACAGCTTGATGTGGTAGCGCTGGATCTTGCAGCACTTCTCCATCTTGTCGGGCATGCCCTGGTGATGGGTAAGCGGGTGGTGCGGCTCGGGCACGCCGATTTGCGGGTACGGCCTTCCGGTCTGCTCGCGGCCATACATGAATGTGATCACCCGAGTCAGATCGGCCTGGTAAGCCAGCAGTTGTAAGTCATACAGCAGGCGAACGTGCGCGTCGAAGTTGTCCGGGATGCCGGCGGGCTGCGCCACGTCGGGCAATTCCTTGGAACTCTGCTCTTCCGCCTTCTGGATGCGCCTTTCGACGTCCCGCAGAGAGGCGAGATAGTCGTTCATTTTGCGGTTATCGGCGGTTCCGAGCTGGCGCTGCAGTTCGCGCACGCGGTCGTTTACGGAGTCGAGCAGGCTGCGGTCCTCGTGGAGGCGCGCCGCACGCACGCGCGGATCGGTGCTGTCGCTGGAACCGAACATGCGCTCGAATAGCACGCGGGGATTGTTTTCGGCCATCAACGGCAACGTCGGCGTCAGCCAGGAAAGAGTACTGCTATAAGCGCAACTGTAGCCCAAGTCGCAGGAACCCAAGAGGCTGTTTTCGTCGGCGGTGATCTGCAGCGAGGAGAGCTGCGTTTCGCGCTCAAACGCCTTGGCGGCGATCTGGTCCATGGAGACGGCATTTTCGAGTGCCGTGTCGGACTTCTTGACGTGCACGCCGGTCAGATATGACCCGCAGGCGCGCGAGTGGTCGCCGCCGCCGTCGCCCAGCGCCTCGGCCTGATCGCTGGCCAGCCCGGTGACGACGATCACCTGGTCCTTAAACGGCTCCAGCCCTTTCAAGGTGGGCGAAAGCTCATAGGCCTTGCCCTCGCCGGTGGGCAGCCATTGGTCGTAGATGATGCCGTTCGGATGATAGACTACGCCGAATCGGCAGACCGGCTTGGTGGAAGCGGCCGGCGCGAACGCCGGAACCATGGCGTCGAGAAGCGGCAGCGCCACGGCGGTGCCGATCCCCCGCAGCACGGTGCGGCGCGAAATGGATTTTCTCGTCACGAACATGGTTCGGTTCTCCTCATTCCCTGCCCTGCGACTGTCCGGCAGTTCGCATTTGGAATGGCGCGCTCTTCACAATTTCCTGGATCAACGAAGACCAGCGGTAATCATCGGCTGCCGCTTCGCGGTCTATCTCGCGAACCGCTGGCGCATCGTAATATTCGAGCCCGCGGCCCAGCGTGTAGGTCAGCAACTTCTCGGTCACGGCTTTGACGAACTGAGTCTTCTGCGCCAGCAGCGCCTGGCGCAATTCGCGAGGACCATCGACTTTTGTGCCGTCGAGCAGCACGCCTGAGGCATCAATGGAGTGGCCGGTATCGGTCATGCGCCACTGCCCGATGGCGTCGAAATTTTCGAGGCTCAACCCCAACGGGTCCATGCGTGCGTGACAACTGGCGCAAACCGCATTGGCGCGGTGCATCTCCAGCATTTGCCGCACGGAAAGCGGCTTGCCATCCTTATTGCTGGATTCTAGCGATGGCACGTTGGGGGGAGGCGCGGGTACGGGCGCCGAGAGGATATTTTCCAGGAGCCACTTGCCCCGGATAGTAGGCGAAGTGCGGGTGGTGTAAGAGGTAACAGCTAAAACGCTAGCCTTGCCCAGCAGCCCGAAGCGATTCTCGTCCGTGAGTTTGACCCGGCGAAAATGGCTGCCGTAGATTCCGGAAATTCCGTAATGCCGCGCCAACTGTTCGTTGAGGAAAGTCTCATTCGAAGTCAGCAGATCGAGCACGCTGTGATCGGCTTTCACCTGGTCATCGAGGAACAGTTCCGTCTCCTTAACGAACGCGGAACGCAGGTTGTCGTCGAACCAGGGGAATTTGGTTCCGTCCGGATTGAGTAGCCAGACGTTGCGAATCTGGAGCCAGTCGTCGAAGAAGTTTTGTACCAGCGAAGTGCGCGTGCGCTGGTCGGCGAACATGCGGGAGACCTGCTGCTTCAGAATCTCCGGCTCATGCAGCTTGCCGCGGATGGCGAGGTCGAGCAGGGCGTCGTCCGGAGTGCTGCTCCACAGCGCGAAGGACAAGCGCGAGGCCAACTCCACGTCAGGAACCCGGTACACCGAACCGGGCTTGGCGTCGGGCGGATCGGTCTCGATGCGGAAGAGGAAATCGGGGCTCACGAGAACGCGCTCGAGCGCAGCGCGAATGCCATCTTCGAACTTCCCTGCCGCTCGGCCTTGCTTGTAGAAGCTGAGTAGGGTGTTGACGTCTTCTGGGGTCTCGCGACGGCGATAAGCTCGGCGGGCCAGGGTCGAGACGATTTTCGTCGCGCAAGGGGTTTCATCGGAAGCACTCGCCGGATGGCACACGAACAGAAGGCGGCGGCTCGGCGAATCGGCGGGCGTCTTGGCATCATAGGGGCCGCCGATCAGCAGCGATGCAATGGCGATCGGAGAGTTGGCATTATCGGAGGATCGGCTGAAGAGCGGCAGGCGATCGGGGCCGACACCTTCGGGCTCCGAGTCGTCGGTTTTCAGCATCGTCGCCATTACCTGATGCAGGCCGGCGTTCACGGGGACGCGAGCCTGCAGGACGTCGTCGCCGTCATACTGAAACGTTTTCGGCGGATTCTTCTCGCCGCCCAGCTTGAATTCAGCGACCCGATTGCCGTCCAGGCGAATTTCGAATTGAGTCGGCACGTTCAGACCGCGAATGACGCTGTCCCAGGCGCGCATGAGACGGATCTTCAGAACATAATCGCCGTCAACCGGGAAGTAGTGGCTCGCGGCGACACCGCCTTTAGAGCCGAGCGGGAAATCTTCGCCCAGGCGATCCGTCTGGCGCAGATACGTTTCGTCGTTGGCGTTGCCTTTGAGCGCGCCATAGCGCACGAAGGCGGGCGGTATGGCCGGATCGCCCACGGCCTGGCGCGCGATCGCGGCCGCCGCCGACACGTAGCGGTCCAGTAGCGCGGGCTGGATGGAAAGGGCTTCGCCGTTGTTTTCGAATCCGAACGCCTGTTCATCGGGCGGAAGCAGCGCCGTGCCATCTACTTCAACTCCTATCAGGTCACGCACGGCATTGGCGTATTCCGCGCGGTTCAGGCGATGCAGGCTGGGCGTGCGGCCGGGGTTCACATGAGCGGCAGCAGCACGGTCCAGTTCCGATTCCAGCCACGCGGCAACGCGCTCGTACTCGGCATTATCGGGGCGTTTCATGCCCGGCGGCGGCATGGTGCGGCTGCGCAGCTTCCCGATCACTTTTTCCCAAGTCTCGGGCGCGTTCGCGACGTGATCGGTGTCCACACGATCCAGTTCCAGGCCGGCGGTCTTCAGTTTCTGGTTGTGACAGGAGATGCAGTACTTAGTTGTCAGTTCGCGAGCGGGCGTCTGCGCATGAAGGGAGATGACCCAAACACCGCAAATTGTCAGCAAGGGCAGGTGGCGTGTCATTCCTCTATTGCTCCGCCCGGCACTTATTCTGGGCCTCGCAAGGATGGCCCAATTTGGGATCGGCGCCATGCTGCACGAGCAGTTCCGCGCCTTCCTTGTTGTACAGCACGCCGCCGAGGCGGTCACCACTACCGTTGGCAGCCAGGTAGGGCGTCACGCCAGCTTTGCTGATGGCGTTGACATTCACGCCGAGATCGATCAACTGTGCCAATAAATGATTCCATCCCCGATAGGCGGGTCCAAACAGAGCGTTCTCGCCGAAAGTGGTTTCACCCTTGGGATCCACCCCGAGACTCAGGAGGAAGTTGACCGTTTCCGTAGCCTGGGCTTCCGTCACCAGGTCCTCTCCGATCGAGTGGTTCAGTCCCGCGGCAGCCATGATGGCCGAACCGTTCGTGGCCGATTTGATCTTGGGATCCGCGCCGGCCGCCAGCAGGATGCGCATCATCTCCAGATCGTTTGCCGAGGCGGCGAGTAGAAACGGCGTCGCGCCATTTGCATCCAGGTATCCCCCCGCAAACGACGGCTGCGGCTTGGTCATGCGAGAGTTCACATCCGCGCCATGCGCCAGAAGCGCTTTTACCAGCTTGAGTTTGGCCCGGCGATCGGGGATGCCGGACATCGCATCTTCAAAGCCGTACACCGGATTGGCGGTGAAGCTCTCCCACTGGGTGGAAGCCCAATGCAGCGGCGTAAAGCCGGCCGCGAGAATATTCGGGTCGGCGCCATGGTCCAGAAGGTACAGAGCGAGGTCTACCTGACCACGCACCACGGCGACCAGCAGCGGTGTGTAGCCGATGGTTCCGGTTGTCTTGGGAATCCCCAACTGATTCGTGACGCGGTTGACTCCGCCTTCGGTTTGGGTCTGGAAGTTGATATCCACGCCCGCAGCCAACAAGCGCTTCACGGATTCCAAGTCACCCACGCGAGCCGCGAAATGAATGGCCGTAAATCCCTGTTTGCTGTGGGCGGTGAGGTCGGCGTGCGCTTCGATCAGAGCCTGCACGACGTCCGGATGTTTTTCCGCGGCGGCCCACATCAAGGCGGTCTGGTTTTGGTTTGGCTCCTTCGCGTTGACGGCGGCGCCATACTCCACCAGCAAGCGAACGGCGTCCACGGCGCCGCTCCGGGCGCAAATCATCAGCGGAGTCTCGCCGGTCGCGATAGCCGTGTTGGGATGCGCACCGGATTTGAGGAGCAGGCGTACCAAGGCCGAACTGCCGTTGGTGCAAGCTTCGGCGAGTGGGGTGGCGCCGAAGTTGTTCGCGATATTGGCGTCCGCTCCCGCACGCAGCAACAGATCGGCGGCATCGACTTCGTTCCAGTGGGCCATCCACAACAGGGCGGTCGAACCGTCGCTGGACCGGGCATTGACGCCGGCCTTTTGGCCGAGGAGCGCGCGGACACCTTTCTGATCCTGGATTCGGGCAGCGTCAGGCAGCCGCGAATCATTCAAGTCGGCACCCGCGGCCAGCCCGGAGAAAGCGGTGGCCAGGAGCAGCCTCGAAACCAGCGCTCTAGTCGAGCGGTTGCTCCCGTTGCCTCTTAACATGGCACACCTCTGTTGCAAATCATTCTGCTCGCGGTCATTATATGAAATTTTCGGGTCGGGCAACGGTCTGGCGGTTGGACCGTTGGCGCGCGGGCGACCATTTGCAAAAACGAACAAACGAACCTGAAGGTGACCGAGCAGGACACGGCTTTGGCCGCGTGGTCCACGGGCGCGGCGTGGCGACGAAAAGGCGAAAGGGAACGAACGAACCCGGGCCAAGAAAGACGAAAAGTCAAAAGTCAAAGGGGAAAATTCAAAAGTCAAAAGTGATTCGGTACACCTCGCCTGGCGGCTCGGTCTCCTCAATTGAATTTGGGCACACGTGGGCTGAAGGCTCGGTCGAAGTTTTTCGGGAAGGGGGCGGAAGTTTCCAAGCTTCCGCCCTTTTCCGGGTGAGAATTCTTGCTGATGCGAGTCACTACTGCCGGGCTCCGCGGGGCGAAGCGCCCCCGCACATCACTGCCGCTTCCTCCGGTTTGGTTCCTTACACCTGCTTTTGTTCTTTTCGGACATCGATGCCCGCCCGCCACCGCCGCCAGGGCTGTCACCACCCGACGACTGCAACGGAACACCAACTACTGCGGAGAAACTTCACCGGCCGGTGATTGACTGCTCCTCCTGATTTGAGTGTAGCGCGGAGGTACAAACATTCCTGCGAGGTTACCAATGTAAATGTTTGAAAATAAGCCTGATGCCGACGACTGAAGTGCCGTGAACAGGATATGCGAGCCCTACGGGACTCGCATCCTAGCGGATGAAAAATACCAGCGGGGGCGAAGATTTGGTGGAGTGTGGAATTGGTAATTCGCTGAGGCACAAGCGTGTTAGCGGCGCTATTTTTCGTAGGAACGCATTTGATCGCTCCGGCAGATTGTGGATATGCCGCGGCAAGCGCGATGCTGCGCGCACACCGGCTTTCAGCCGGTTGGACGCGCAAGAAAGCGGGTCCGCAGTGTGAAAAGGCTGCCCCGCATCGCTGCGGGGCAATTTCTTGACCGGGCACGGACCCAACGATATAATTCCCAAAGTTTCGCTTTTGCATGCAAAAGGTTCCCTTTTGCGTGGGTTAGGCTTTCGCACATCGGGTAAAGGGTCGATGGATACCGCTTCAGCGGCACAAAACCCGAATCGCACAACAGGATGGGAGTTTATGAAACGGACCTCAAAGCTCGTCATGACAGCGGTGGTCGGGTTGGCGCTATGCCTGGCTGCTTTCGCACAATCGGTCTCCCAGATTTCCGGAACAGTGAGAGACCCTAGCGGTCTGGGAATTCCGGGTGCTCAGGTCACGGTTACGCAAACCGATACCGGACTGAGCCGAAGCACGATGACGGGTGCTAATGGCGATTACTCGCTGCCCAGCCTTCCGATCGGGCCGTACCGGATTGAAGTGCGCAAAGAAGGTTTCTCGACGTATGTGCAATCGGGGATCGTGCTGCAGGTGGATACCGCTCCGACGATCGATCCTGTGATGAAGGTAGGCGCGGTATCGGAATCGGTCGAGGTGCAAGCCGAGGCGGCCATGGTGGAAAGCCACAGCACCGGGGTTGGCCAGGTCGTCAATCAACAGCAGGTCGTCGAATTGCCCCTCAATGGCCGCCAGATCACGCAACTGATCACGCTGGCGGGCGGCTCCAATTCGGTGCAATCGGGTTTTGGCCAGGCGCCCTCTTCGGGCAACCTGATTTCGAGCAAAAACTACCCCAACGAAGCGCTGGTGAGTGTCGCGGGAGGCATGCTGAACGGGACGACCTACCTGATGGATGGCGGCACGCACAACGACGTATTCAATAACCTGAACCTGCCGCTGCCCTTCCCGGACGCGGTACAGGAGTTTAAGGTCGAGACCAGCGCCCTGCCGGCAGAATACGGGCAGCACTCGGGTGGCGCCGTCAACGTAGTGACCAAATCCGGCAGTAACGAGGTTCATGGCGACGCCTTTGAGTTTGTGCGCAACGGAGCCTTCAATGCGCGGGATTTCTTCGCGCCCACGAACGATAATCTGAAACGCAATCAGTTCGGCGGGACACTGGGTGGGCCGATCCGCAAAAACAAGCTGTTTTTCTTTCTGGGATACCAAGGCACGCTGATCCGTTCGGCGCCCGCGGCGACGCCGGCCGTAGTGCCGACCCCATCCATGCTGGCGGGAGACTTCCGAGCCTACGAATCCCAATGCTTCGGCGGCGTACCACAAACATTGAAGGGACCCTTTGTGAATAACGTGCTGCCTACGGCGTTGATCAGCCCGCAGGCGCTCAACATGGCGAAGAACTTCCCGCTCGGTCCCGAACCGTGCGGCAACGTGACTTACACGCAGATCGCCAATCAAAACGAGCACAATGGCCTGGCGAAAATCGATTACCAGATCAGCCCGAAGCAATCGTTCTTTGGCCGTTACTACGGCACGCACAGCTTGACTCCGTCCAGCTTTACCGGAACCGAGTTGTCGGTTCAGAACGCGGGCACGGATGACGAAGTCAACTCGCTGGTCCTCGGCCACACCTATATCGTGAGCCCGGGCGCTCTCAATTCTTTCCGCGCCACGCTGGATCGGGTGGGAATCACGAAGTTCCAGGTACCGATCATCACTCCCACCAGCATCGGGGTTCAGAACATTTACCAGCCGCTCCCCAATTATTCGAACATCAACATCACGGGCGATTTTCAAAGTGCCGGCGGATTCGCGACGCCGGGCCTAATCAACACCACCACATACCAATTCAACGACGATTTCAGCCTGGTGAAAGGCGGCCACCAGATGCAATTCGGGGCAAACTACATCCGGCCCATGCAGGCCACCACTTTCTGCGTCTACTGCAACGGCCTGTTCACGTTCAGCGGACAGATTGCCGGCAATGCCATGGCCGATTTCATCTCCGGTTCGCTCGATTCCTTTACCCAGATCAACATCTCGCACGACAACGAAAAGTGGCAATACATTGGGCTGTACGCACAGGACAACTGGAAAGTGAACGCTCACTTAACCGTACAATACGGCCTCCGCTGGGAACCGTATCTGAACGGCCGGCTGCTAAACGGCCAGGTCTCGCATTTCAGTATGGCGGACTTTCTGGGGAACGTTCATTCCACTGTGTATCCGAACGCGCCCGCGGGCACGCTGTACCCCGGGGATGCGGGATTCGATACTGGTGGCCGGCCTAATCAGACCACCTGGCTGAACTTCGCTCCGCGCTTCAGCGTGGCCTGGGATCCGAAAGGCGACGGCAAGACGCTAATTCGAGCGTCGTGGGGCATTTTCTACGATATGCCGCACACGTTGTTCTACTACAACTATTCGACCGAACCGTTATGGGGATCTTCCATCACGCTCATTAATCCAGTGGGCGGATTCGCCAATCCCTGGCAGGGTTACCCCGGCGGAAATCCGTTCCCAACCAGTCAGAACAATCACACCCCGTATCCGACGGCCGGCTATTACGAAACGGTTCCGTTGAACGTGCAGAACACATATGTGGAGCAATGGAATCTCTCGATTCAGAGACAGGTTGCCACCAGTTGGCTGTTGAAAGCGAGTTACCTGGGCAACAACACGATTCACCTGTGGACGGACCGGGAACTGAACCCGGCGGTCTATGTTCCCGGAAGCTGCGTGGCGGGGCAGTACGGCCTGACGGCGCGGGGACCCTGCTCGACGGTCAGCAACACGCAGGCGCGCCGTCTCTTCACGCAACTGAATCCAGCGCAGGGGCCGTATTACGGCACGGTCGAATTCCTCGACGACGGCGGCACAGCCAGCTACAACGGCATGATTCTTTCGGCTGAGCACCGGCTGTCGAAGAACTTCTCGATGCTGGCCAACTATACATATGCACACTGCATCGGCGATCCACAGACCACGGAACTCTCCGGTCCGATCTATACGAATCCAGCTAACCGGCGACAGGACCGCGGCAACTGCGCGGCTGTGGATGTCCGGCACAACTTCAACCTGTCGGCGGTTCTGCAATCGCCGCGATACTCGTCGCGAACGCTCCGGCTGATTGCGGGAGACTGGCAGCTCGCGCCGATTATCGGGTGGCGTACCGGGAGCTTCTTCACGATCACCAGCGGTGTGGACAGCGCCTTGAACGGGATCTCCGGGCGCCCGAACCAGGTGCTCGCGGATCCCTACTGCCAGAACCGCAGCTACAGTTGCTGGCTGAACCGGCCGGCCTTTACGGTACCGCCGAACGGCACATTCGGCAACATGGGCGTGAATGACCTCTCGGGGCCGAACTTTTTCGATCTGGATCTCGCGCTGAGCCGGCGCTTCGCAATCCGGGAAAAGCAATATCTGGAGATTCGCGCGGAAGCGTTCAACCTGGAGAATCGGGTCAACTTCCTGAACCCGTCGAATCCGGGTCTGGTAGGCAATGCCTCGGGATCGGCGCTGAACAGCAGCAATTTCGGCAAGATTCTGTCGGATGTGGGCCCCCGCATCATGCAGTTTGCGGTGAAGTACGTGTTTTAGGGTTCAGGAACCGAGTAGATCTCTGCTCGAGGTACTCACGGAGCACTGACTTCACGCGCCGGAAACGATCCGGTTATGGCTGCCGTGTTTATACCTGACGTGCGGCATGGAATGGACGCTCCCCCGCGCGGCAAATAAGTTCAACGCGACACCCAACGCCGGAAGATCACCCCAGCGGCAACGGATCGAATCCGGCTGTCCGATGACTGTATCGAGGAACTGTTGCACGTGAGCTTGCCGCCAAAACGCGGTTCGGGTCACGTAGAGGTTCGTATAGGGGAAGCGGCGGTCGTATGGGTCTCGCCCATCCACCCGCCGCAGAATGGTGGTGGCGTATCTCCGTGCAAATGGTCCCAAGGTTCTGTTGGTTAACTCGTGCGCCTCTCCGTCATAGCCCACGCAAGCGAAGTCGCCACCCGCGCGCCACAGATCTTCAATTGGATCGGAAGCGACGGAAAGCAGGGTACAGTCCTCATCGAGGCGCATTATATAGTCGAGCTGCCGCGTGTAATACCAGATGTAATAGGTATGAAAGCGGCACATCAGGCGGTAACCCGCGGACCAGCCTTCTAAAAAATCACTTCGCTTCAGGCCGTGCGGCAAGTAAAGCGCCGCGGAGACATCAATGAACCGTACGTCGGCGTTCAACTCGCGCCGCAGGATGTAGCGCTGATGTCCGGCACTGATGTTTCCTTCATGCCAGATGACAAGCGGATATTGGTGCCTGCGCCGGCGGTTGATGGTCTGATAAATGGACCGGTTTCTTTGGATCAGGCTGTCGTACCGGCGGGGATCCGCATACCCTCGCGTTAGGCAGACAATCGCGTTTCGCACAAATGCCGCCCTCACATTCTACTCCCGAGCCGCCATGCGCAAACTGATCCGCGTGGGCGTCAGTCAGGGACTCACTGATCACGCTACACTGGAATAACATGTTCCGGTATGTGGCCGCGGTGGCGCTCTGCGCGGGCATTCTTCGGGCCGACACTGTCCTGGTGGTCCCGTTTTTTAACCATTCGAGGAATTCGGGATTGGACTGGATTGGCGAGAGCATTGCGGAGGCAGTTCACGATTCGCTCCGCTCCGAAGGGCTGCTGGTGCTGGAACGCGATGCCCGTCTAGAAGGCTACCGGCGCCTGTCGCTACGTCCGGGAGCGGAACTGACGCACGCTTCGGTGATCAAGCTCGGGCAGTCGCTAGATGCCTCTGACGTGATCTACGGTTCGTATGAGGTAATACCGCCAGAGGCTGGCCAGAATGCTGCGAAGGCTTCTTTGCGAATCACGGCAAGGATTTTGGATTTGAAACGCCTACGCCAAGGGCCGGAGTTTTCGGAACTGGGGGCGCTGGAGGATGTAGCCGCGTTGGAGGCCCGCCTCAGTTGGCAAGCGCTGACAATCATCAGCCCGCAAACCGCACCCAGCGAACAGTTATTTATGAGCGCTCGGCCGCGAATCCGTCTGGATGCGGCGGAAAGCTACGTGCGCGGCCTGCTGGCGACGACGGCCGAACAGCGGCATCGTTTCTTCACGCAGGCGGCGCGGCTCGACGAGCACTTTTCGCAGCCGTGCTTCCAGCTTGGGAAAGCGTCGTGGGCCAGCAAAGATTATCAAGTCGCGGCCGGTTGGCTGGCGCGTGTCGACCGGTCGGACCCGCACTACATGGAAGCGCAATTCCTGTTAGGGTTGTGCCGGTACTACAGCGGCGATTTCGCGGGCGCCGAGCAAGCATTTCAGCAGGTGGCCACGGCCGTGCCTCTGAATGAAGTTTTTAACGATCTGGGGGCCGCACAGGCCCGCCGCAACAATACCGCCGCGGCGATCGCCAGTTTCCAGAAGGCGGTTGAGGGCGACGATTCCGACCCTGATTATCACTTCAACCTCGGTTACACCTTTTGGCGGGCGGGGAGATTCACGGAAGCGATCACCAGCTTTCGGGCAACCTTAGCGCGGAACACCAACGACAGCGAAGCGACGATTCTGCTCGGCCGCGCTCTGAAACAGGACGGACCGCGTCCTGGCGAATCGCGTTTCGAGGCTCGCGAGCGCATCAAGACGGATTACGAAGAGACCGCGTATCGCCAGCTTCAGGCAGAATTGAAATCCAAGAAATAAGTTCCGGCGGTGCGGTCAGATGTCCCGTTGTATGATGAACTTTAGGGGGTAAGAAACCTCCAGCATGACCTCTCTGGGCGACACTCTGCGTCGCGAGCGCTTGAAAAAGAACGTCGGTCTGGACCGCGTTTCGAACGAGTTGAAGATTTCGGCCCGCCTTCTGGGCGCTATCGAAGAGGAGCGTTTCGACAAGCTGCCCGGGGGTGTCTTCACCAAGAGTTTTGTATTGCAGTACGCACGCTATTTGGGTCTCGACGAGGACGAAATCTCTGTCGAGTTGCACCGGATCTTCGACCCGCAACCCACGGCTACAGGGTCTTCGCAGGCTACCAAGCCGCACAGCGACATCTCCCTACCGCGCGTGAAGGACTGGGAGGCCGCAGGAGAGCAAAGGTACCGCTGGACGTCGTCGCTCCCGGCTCTCGCTTTGGTGGTGATCGTGATTCTGGGCTGCGCGGGGGTGTACTCGTGGTGGCAACGCACGCGCCGGGCGTCAGCGGCGCAGAGCCACCCTGCCGTGACCCAGTCGGCTGCTGCCCCTCAGACTAGTCCCGCAGCACCCGCGCAGGCCCAACCGGCCCCCGATCCAGCCGCCGGGCCGGCCGTGCAACCAAGCCCAGCATCGTCTGCCGAGCAATCCTCCGAGCCGAAGGTCAGCGCAGCACCCCCGGCAGGCAACACCCAGGCGGTGGCAAGTCAACCAAACGGCGCGGAATTGGCAGCCGCCCCCCAACCGAACCCGAATGCCGCAGTGCGCGTTCAGTTGACCGCCGAGGAGCCCGTCTGGGTTTCGGCGCGCACCGATGGCAAATACGTTTTTTCGGACACTCTGCAACCGAACCAAAGCCGCACGGTGGAAGCCAACAGTAACGTAGTGTTGCGACTCGGCAATGCCGGAGGCGTCACGATCCTATTAAATGGGAAACCGATCGGCCCGGTGGGCCCGAAAGGCCAAATCCGGACGGTTCAGTTAACGCCGGGCGGCTTCCAGATCGTTCCGCCGGACGCGCCCAAACCCGCTCCTCCGCCTGCTGGCGCCGAACCTTTGGAACCCCTCTGATGCCGCAATTTGGCGCGCTGCTGCTTCCGCTCGAGCCGCAGCAATTCATGCCTACGGCGACGCTTAATGCCTTCATCCACTCTGCGCCAGAATTTCCGGAAATAACTCACCGCGGAGAGCATCGCGAAGAAAACGACTCCCCACATCAGGAGCATCGCCGGCAAGTGCAAGGCCTGGTGGCGCACGCTCAAAAGGAGGCAGGAAATCGCAACGACCTGGGAAACCATTTTGGTTTTCCCCAGGTCGCTGGCCTTAATGGTGTAGCCTTCGGCCGCCGCAATGCTTCGCAGCCCCGAGACAGCAAACTCCCGGCCCACAACCAGAATCGCCATCCAGCCGGGTAGCGCGCGCACTTGAACCAGGGAAATCAGGGCAGCCGAAACCAGGAGTTTGTCGGCAATGGGGTCCAGGAGGGTGCCGATGGTCGTCACTTGTTTCCAACGCCGAGCTAAATAGCCATCGAGCAGATCTGTACCGGCGGCACACAAAAAAATTGCAAGGGCCAGCCATTCGTTGGTCACGACGCGTCCAGCGAGGCGAACGGTGACGTCCTCCTGTACCAGTGCCGCAACGAGCAGGGGCACGAAGAAAATCCGGAGCAGGGTCAGCGAGTTGGGAAGATTCATCCCCACACCAACTATAATGCCCTGTCCGGGGATGGAACAACTGTCGGTTTATCGGCGAAGGGGCGGCAAAAGCGGGCGCTTCTTCTGATCTTCCAGCCGCTGAATGCGTTTGTCGTGATCGCCGAGTATCCGGATGAATTCTTTCAGGTCCGTCTCGATACCATCAAGGCGCCGATCGGTGCGGTTCTCGCAAGCGGTAAACCTATTGTCCATGCGCGATTCCAAGGCCGTTTGACGAGTTTCTATTGCTGCTATACGGCCTTCCATCGAGGCAAAGCCACGGTGATTCAGGATCAACCGGTGATCGCCACTGCTGCCGAGCCGGCTGCGCTAATGATCGCTGCTAGGACGTCGGGGGTCATGAACCGCTGCCTTTCAGTGTACTGCACTCCCCTACGAGCCGTAGGGGAGTGCTCCCAGGCCGCGGCAGGCGGCGCGCCCCGGGCCGCACACCGCTATTTGTTGTACCCGTCCAAGGAATGATCGTGCGCCTGATAATACTTCCCGGCGTCGTTCAAGTCCTTCTGACCGGCTTTCACGTGGCAAAAGGTGCAGCCTTTATTCTCTTTCTTGGCGTACTCGGGTTTGCCATAGCTGGAAAAAGTGCAGAGCAGGAATCCAGTCCCCAGAACCGCCGCAGGGAGAACGAGCTTCAGAGTGCGCATGTTGTGCTCCTTTCCGGAATATCACCTCCGGAGTACTTATTATAAACCGTTTCACTCCTATTGACGACTTTTTCAACATATTTCGGAAAAACAGGCTCTAGGACAGTTCCCGAGCAGTTGCGGAATTCCCCGCCCGCCCGGTTTTCCAGAAAAGGACCGCCAACGTGATGGTCACAAGCTGCACTCCCGCAATGAGCGCCACACATGCGGGCCACCCACCGCGGCTCCAGAATCTTCCTGGTATCGCAGCCCCGACGCTGCCACCGATGTAGTAGAAGAGGTTGTACAGGCCCACAGCCGCAGCGCGCGCTTCCTTGGCGACTATGCCGATGTAACTGGTGGAACAGGATTGCGCGGCAAAAGTGGTTGTGCAGCACAGCGCCAAGCCCAATAGGATGACTGCCAGAGAATGGTATAGCGTCAACAGAATTCCCGCCACCCCCGCCGCCAGGGCAATCGTCACAACGAAGCGGTGGCCTTTCCGGTCGATCCAGCGGCCGGCCACCAGGGTACCCACGGCTCCAGCCAGGTAGACCACAAAAATGAGCCCCAATTGCGCGCTACTCAGCCGGAAGGGCGGCGCCGCCAGATAAAAGTTCACATAAGTAAAGGTGCCGAGCATGCAGAAGAGGACACAAAAACCGACGGCATAGGTCGCGACCAATCTTGGGTTCTGCATATGCCGCGCCATCGCCCGAATGGTTGCAGCCGCGCCACCGGGTGCCCGCGTGAAGCGGCGTCCCGGAGGGAGCCAAGCCCACACACCGAGGCCGCCCGCCGCATTGATCAATGCGAGGATTACCAGCGATGCGCGCCACGAAAACCGGGAGGCCACCAGGCCCGCTATCATTCGGCCGCCGAATCCTCCCAGAATGGTTCCAGCGACATAGGCCGCCACGGCCGATCCCACGCCTTCCACCCACTCCTCGTTTATGTAAGCCGCCGTCACCACCGAAATACCGGGCGTAAACACTCCGACGAGGAACCGCCAGAACACCAGTTGCCCCACAGTGGCGGAGGTAGCCGCTAAGGCGGAAGGCAGCGCCACCAGCAGGGCTGCGGGAACGATCACGCGCTTGCGCCCCCAGCGATCCGCCAGCATACCCGCGAATGGGGAGACGCCCGCAACCGCAAGCGTCGATATGGTAATCACCATCGCGATGGCCGCGGCCGAAGTCCCAAAATCCCGCGCCAGGAGTGGAAGCAGAGGCTGCGGAGCGTAGAAACTCAGGAAGGCACAGAATCCAGCCAGGGCCGCGGCAGCCGTACGCCGCCGCAACCTGGAATCAGTTGCAGGCAATTGGCCATCATAATACGGAAATGGGCGAGTCCCGGAAGGAACTGTTTGCCGCGCTGGAAGCCGGCATGTGCCACCTGTGGTACTGGCGTCCGGATTCGCTCACACTGTCCCATGTAGAACGCGGTCTAGCGTTGCTTTCCCCCGACGAACTCGCCCGCCACCGGCGCTTTCTCGTACCGGACCCTGCCCGAACCTTTCTGGCCGCCCGCGTACTCGTGCGCTCGCTGCTTTCAGCCTACTGCTCACTATCCCCGACAGAGTGGAAGTTCGAAACGAACGCCTGGGGCCGCCCCCATTTCGTAAACCCGGAAGCGCCCGCCGGCCTGACCTTTAACCTTTCGCATAAGCCGGGGTTCGTTACGTGTCTGACAGGCTGCCACCGCGAATTGGGTGTTGATGTCGAAGACCTTTCCGCGGGCCGGCCGCATTTGCTCGACATTGCCGAGCGCTTCTTCTCCCGCGCCGAATCCGCCGCCTTGCGCAGCCTACCGGAAGGGCAGCAACGCGATCGTTTTTACCAGCTATGGACGCTCAAAGAAGCCTACATCAAAGCGCGGGGGCAAGGGCTCAGCCTGGGGCTTTCGAGATTCTCGTTTCGCTTCCATGCCGCGGCGATCGGCGTGGATTTCGACCCGGAATTGGAGGATGACGCGAGGTCCTGGGAGTTTCGCCTATTTCATCCAGATGCCAGCCACCTGATCGCTACGGCCGTGCGCTCGAGCGGGCGCGAACCAATACACATCGTCCTCCGGGATGCCGCGAGTATGGTTGCCTCCGTGCTAGAAGAGCGATGACGCGGCGCAAAGCGCGTCCGCAGCGTTTACTTCCGGGGGCTTACGTCGGGGTGTAACCAGTTATAGACTGCCCAAATCCCCGCCGCTACGAGGAGAATCGCAATCAGTATTTGTGGAACGTCCGGCGCCGGCATAATGTCCTCCGATAGCATTGTAGCGCGTTTGGGGGAATAAAGGAATATACAGGCACTCTTATCTGAAATATGAATTACTCTGGTTCGGGGTGGACGGTCACGTCGGCGTGCGGCGCGATTTCGTGGATGGCGTTTTCGACTAAATCGGCGAGCTGGTGCGCCTGCGTGAGGGACTGGGAGCCGTCTACCAGAACGTGTAGATCGACGAAGAGGACGGCGCCCGAATAGCGCAAGCGCACCTGGTGGCAGTTGCGCACGCCCGGGAGCGCTTCGACGGCGGCGGTAATCTGCTGCGCCATGCCAGCGGGGGCACTGTCGAGCAGCGCATCAAAGGTGCGGCGGCCCAGTTGCACACTGACCCATACCACCACCACGGAAACACCCAAGGCGGCCACTGCATCGGCTTCGCGCAGGAACATGAAACGCGGAAACAGGTTGCTGGATTGTACGCAGAGCAGTCCCGCGATGACGACCGATGAACTCCAGATATCGGTGCGAAAGTGCAGGGCATCGGCTTCGAGGGCCTGGCTTTTGAATTTGCGGGCCGCCCGGTACAGGACGCGCGAGCGGGAGGCATCGACGGCGATCGACGCTAGCAAGACGAGATAAGACCATACGGTTACCTCGACGACGACCTGCTGAGACAGGAGGCGGTGCACGGCCTCGCGGACGATCCAGGCGCAGGTAGCCAGAAGGAGAAAAGTTTCGAAGAGGGCCGAGAGGCTTTCGATTTTGCCGTGGCCATATAGATGGGTGTGGTCGGGCGGGCGCGCGGAAAAACGGACGGCCAGCCAAGTCATCAAGGCGGCGGCAAAATCGAGAGCGGAATGGGCGGCTTCGGCGAGAATACCGAGGCTGCCAGTAGCCAAACCGACGATAATTTTGAGGGCCGTGATAGCGACGGCGGCAAGAAGCGAGCTTAGGGCAGCCGACTGCTTCTCGCGATCCGCTGTGGGAACGGGAGTGGGCCTCCGTAGATCAGACTAACACGGGGCGGGAGCGGCGAATTCGGGGACAGGCAACGAAATTCCGGAGCAGGCTATCCGAGATTGGGTAGTCTGTGAGGCGGGAAGTTTCGTCCCCAGTCCCCGAATTGGGCGGAGTCTTACTTGCCGACTACGAGGATAGCGAATGAGTCCGGCACCATGGCGCCGCGGCCTCGGCCACGGCCACCGGGAGGCGGAGTGGCGGGAGGTGGACCGTATTCCGCGGCGATCAGGAGAATGCGATTGGTTTTGGTGTCGAGCGTCAGCGTTTTGGCGGTCGTCATGGTCTGGACGGTTTGTTCGACGGAAAAGCTGGTAGGGCTGTTTTCCTTGATCACTGTGAGGGTGCCATCGCCCTGCGAACTGAACGCCTCCTTGGTCTTGGGGTTGAAGGCTGCGCCATCGGTACCCTGGCCGATTGGCAGCGTGGCGAGAATTTTGCCATCTTCGGAGTTGAGCACCACCATAGTTTGGGGATTGCGGCATGCGGCAAAGAGGATATGGTTTTTCGCGTCCAGAGCAAGCCCGGCGCAAGTGCCACCCTTGCCTTGCAGATCGTAGTGGGCGGTCACCATCAGGTTTTTCGCGTCGACCACGGCGATATTGCCCTTATCTTCGATATCGACGTAAACGTGGCCTTTGCCATCGGTGGCGGCCTGCTCAGGAGCGCCGCCGAGATCGATCGTACCCGCGACGGAGCCATCGGCAGCATTGATGACTGTGACGTTCGGCGCGATATGACTGAGCACCCACACGCGATCATTGAAAGCGTCGTAGAGCAGGCCATCGGGCGCGCCTTGCACCTCGATCTTTTTGATGGGCATGAGGGTTTTGGAATCGAACATAGTGACTGGCTTGCTGCTGGCGAAGCCGTGACCGGATTTGGTGGAGACGACGGCGCCATGGGCGCTGGTGTCGGGGATTTCTCCGACGGATTCCAGCGTGTCGAGGTTGTAAACATTGATGCGGGCTGGATTGCCGGTGCGGGCGACATACAGCCGGCGGCCGTCCACATCGGCGTTGACGTAATCGAAAAAGCCGGGGCCGCCGACTTTCACCGTTTTCTCCAGCTTATAAGGGCCCTGCGCGAATGCCGTGCAAGCGGCACAAGCAGCCCACACAATTGCCAGCTTCGAACGTGGCATAGAAAATCCCTCCTCGGTGCCGACAGTATACACCGGGTGGCCGGGGGAGAGGGGCCCGAATAGCGTAGGAAAAAGTTCTGAAATGCGGCTGTTTGATAACTCGCATATGGGAATAAAAACAGTACCCTCGAACCTATTGACACATGCGGCAGACGGAGCGATATTGATAGTGGAATCTGATTCCGAAAGCGTTTTCAGAGCCGGTTCTCCCGAATCGGCAGGAGGTGCTTGATAGAACCGGGCCAGAAAAGGGGCGGCCTCACCTCCGGGACGTGGACGCAGTAAGGAAGTACTGAACGGTCGGACTCATCGTGCCAAGCGGCTAGCGGCACGGCGCGGAATGCGCAGGAATGATGACCGCAGGCAGACTTCCAAGTTCGCAACCCGGTTTGGTGACCGCCCTTTCCGTTTTTTCCTCCCTTTTTCCTTCGGCTGAGAAGCGGCTGTTTCCGCACGGTAGTGTACACTGGGAGAGCCATCCCTCAAATATGACTTCGGTTGCTCCCCTGGAAATTGTTGCCGCGCACAGTCCGGACTCTGACGATGCTTTCATGTTCTACGGACTCGCGACCAAAAAGGTGCGCTCGCCGAAAGTGACCTTCCGGCACGTGCTTCAGGATATCGAGACGCTGAACCGCAGAGCTGTAGAAGGCCAGTACGAATTAAGTGCCATTTCGTACCATGCGTATCCGTACGTCGCGGACAAGTACGTGCTCATGGCCAGCGGATCGAGCATCGGGGATGGCTACGGTCCGATGATCATCTCGACTCGGCCCATGGATCCGGAGGAACTGAAGGGCAAACGCATTGCGATTCCGGGCACGATGACCTCAGCTTATTTGACAGCCCGGCTGTTCCAGCCGGATTTTGAAGCGGTGGTTACCCCCTTCGACAAGATCACGGATGCCGTGCGCGAGCGGTCCGTGGATGCCGGGCTCATCATCCATGAAGCACAGTTGACGTTCGACAAGGAAGGGTTTCACCGGATAGTGGATTTAGGGCGGTGGTTTAAGACATGCTATGGCTTGCCACTGCCGCTCGGCGCCAACGTCCTGCTGCGGTCCTTGGAACCGGAGGTCCAAAGCGAATGCTGCCGCCTGATGCGTGAGAGCATTCAATACGCGCTGGACAACCACGATGAGGCGCTCCAGTATGCAATGCAGTTCGCCCGTGATATGGAGACCCGGTTGGCGGAAAAGTTCGTCGGCATGTATGTCAACCACTTCACCGTCGATGGCGGCGACATCGTCCCGCAAGCTGCGCAAAAGCTGCTGGACATGGGCTACGAGGCGGGGCTGATTCCCAAGCGGGTTACAGTGGAATTCGTGAGATAGGCCGTCAGCTTTCAGCAATCAGTTTTCAGCAATTAGCAAAACCGCTCCCTGGCGGTCGCGGCTCGGATCCGCGCGCTAGAGTAGAAGTATGCGCCTCGTTCGCTTCGCTCGAGCAGCCTCACTGGTCTTAATCGTGATCGCGCCCCTGGCAGCGCAGGATGTGCGGCCGAAGGACGTTCGCGAGGTGGCCAAGGCCGGTTCTACCGCTATTCCGAAGCTGCAGGAGTTTCTGAAAAACTCGCAGCTCGATGTGCGTGTGGAAGCGGTCAAGCAGATCATCGAGATTGGCACGGCGCGCAGCCTCGACCCGCTGATCGTGGCCACGCAGGACAACGATCCGGAAGTACAGATCCGCGCCACCGATGGGCTGGTGAACTTCTACCTGCCCGGTTATGTGCGCACGGGATTTAGCGCGTCTCTGACTCGCGCGGGCGCCAGTATTAAGGGCCACTTCACGGACACGAACGATCAGGTGATCGACTCGTATATTACGGTGCGGCCCGATGTGATCGCGGCCCTGGGCAAACTGGTGCGCAGCGGGGGCAGCCTGGATGTGCGGGCGAATGCGGCGCGAGCGGTGGGGATTCTCCGCGGAAAGGCCGCGGTGCCGGACCTGCTGGATGCCATTCGCACCAAAGACACGGACGTGATTTACGAAGCGCTGGTGGCACTGCAGAAGATCCGCGATCCCTCCGCGGCGACGAGCATTGGTTTCCTTACGCGCGACTTGAACCCGAAGGTGCAGGTAGCGGCGATTGAAACCGAAGGCCTGCTGCAAAATAACGACGCGCTTCCGGACCTGATCGATGCACTCAATCGCGCGCGCGACGCCAAGGTGCGGAGGGCGGCGCTGACGTCCATAGCCATGCTGCCAGCCGATGGCAACCGGCAACTCTACTCCCGTTACTTGCAGGATAAGGACGACAAAATGCGCGCGGCTGCCGCGGAAGGTTATGCGCGGCTGCACAATCCGGCGGACCTGCCCATGCTGGAAAAAGCGTGGCAAGACGAGGGCAAATCGCTACCACGGTTGGCTCTGGCATTTGCACAGGTGAGCCTGGGGAAGACGGAAATCAGCGAGTTCAGCCCGTTGCAGTATCTGATCAACAATCTGAATTCGGCGGCGTATCGCGACGTGGCGTATGCCTATCTGGTGGAAGCAGCGCGCGACGGGCAGGTTCGCAGAGCGCTGTATCCCACGCTCGAAAACGGCACCAAGGACGAGAAGATCGCGCTGGCCGGCGTGTTGGGGCGCAGCGGAGACCAGGAGAGCATTGCGCATTTACAGAAGGTGAGCAACGACTTGGATCCGGATGTGGCTGAGGCGGGATTGAAGGCGGTGAGGAATCTGCAGGCGAAGTGACACGCCGGCGACAAGATCGCCGGCGCCATTGAGAAACTACTTGGCCTTCTTCTGCTTCTGCTGGCCGACGCGGACTTTGAAGTGCAATACCTTGGATTCCTGGAACGCCTTGTGGTCGTGGCGCGCCACGGCATCCGAGAGGTATTGATCCACGTTGGCGTCCTTGGGCAGCACCGCCATCAACGTGAAATTGTCGTTGCAGGTCGGGCAGAAGGGGCGGAAACGCTTCACATTCGGGATTGCCATAACTTTTCTATTTTAGCAGAAGCGGCTAGGACGGTTTTTCGGGGTCAATGGCAGTCTCGTGGCGGGCGATGTGAACGGTGGTCGGCCGGTGCAGCGACACGAAGGAGTTGAACGAGAAGATTCCCAGGGAAACCCAAAGGGGCGTAGAGACTTCCACGCCTATGCTGAAAAAGGCCCACACGGCCAATGTCGCGGGGACCAATACCTTGAGGTCTACTGTGTTGTCGCTGGCTTTGCGGATGCTCCGATCGAGCGAGCGAACGGAGTTCACGACGTGCAGCGCCAATTCGGAATGAGCCGCAAGGAAGTCGGCTTCTTTCTGAATCTGCTCCGCGAGATCTTCCGCGTCATCCATGCCCGGTGGTATATCGAACGGATCCGTGACGGAATTCTTGACGAGGTTCTGCATCTGGTCGTGCGATTCCGGATCGTAATGTACGAGGATGCTGCCGGTGGCCGGGTTGATTTCGACCTGACGCACACCCCCGAGGTTTTGGACAAATTCCTGGAGCTCGCGAAACAGGCGCGGGTTGCGGTGAGATTTCGGAATGCGCACGCGCAAACGGCCGGGGATGTGGTGGACTATGCTGGCGCCTGTCACCATAGCGAGATTCTTTGGTCGCCGCAGAGACGCAGAGGCGCTGAGGATTCTAAATGCGTTTTACTCGGCCTCGCAACGCTCTTGAGACGCCAAGGAGGCGGAGGCCGCAGAGGACAAAGAAGCTGTTCTTGAATTTCTCCGCGTCTCGGCGTCTCTGCAGTTTTAAACATGTGTCTGAGGTGGAAATCTCGTCAAAGTTTGGTGGCGGGCGGTGTGCCCGATGGGGAGGACTGGCGCTTACCGCGGCGTTGCGGCGACTCGTGCTCCGCGGGGGCGGCTTGCTCCACGCCGGCGGCACGAGGATTATCCGCCTGGTATTCGGCGCGCGCCTCCGCCACGATGTCCTGCACGTTCTCGCCGGCTTCGGCTGCCGCTTCGCGCAAGGTCATGGTAGCTGCATAGCCTGCCTTCACCACGCCCTTGACCATGGGCCGCAAGAAGTTTCCAAGACCGGGGAGGATCTTGGGAGCGAGCAGCGCGCCCGCGCCGATCAGCATGCCGGGAATGAATTCCGGCTCGAGGATCGCCACGCCGACGCCTACCAACGCAGCCGTCGCCAGCGAAGGTCCTTCGCGGTCCAGTCCCGCCTGGGCGAGCGCTTGCCGCGCACCGGCCTGCACGTGCGAGGCAGCAGCATTCAGATTTCCTTCGGCGGTTGCTTCTTCGCGGTGTTCAGCGGTATGACCGCCATGGGTTTCTTCTGGCATGATGGGGTGTCTCTAACCGAAGTGTAGCGCCCAGGTAGTGAAACCGAAACGTAATGAAAAGGGGAAGTGAACGCGAAGCTACAACCGTGCTGGGCGGTGGCAGACATACGGCGAAGGCCGCATCTTCGGACTCCCCCAAGAGCGCGGCTGCCGCCGCGCGTGCGTTACAGGATGGCGGCGGCGATTGCCATTACGGAGCGTTCGAGGGCGGCCTCGGCTACGGCTTTGAGGATGGCTTTGGCGAGCGCGCGCTGCACGCTTTTCGGCGGCAGAAGCTTTCGGAAGTATTGCGCCTGTAAATACTCGGGCTGAGGCGCGGGTGCCACACCGGGTTTGAACCAGCCCTCGTCGCGCAAGAGCTTCAGAATCCCGATTCCATCAGCCGTAGCGACGTTGTAATAAATCAGGGCGCTGCCGGTGAGGAGGTTCATTTGCACGCTATGGACGCCGGGAACCGACTGGAGCCACTGCTGGAGAGCGGCAGCCCGGGCAGCATTGTGCTTAATTGACGCCGAACGGATCCGCAACCTTCCGGGAATATGGTGCGCGTAATCCATCTGTAACTATTATCACAGATGGAGTGTTACTCCCTGATTACGGCTGCATGAAATTACATAACGCCGGCAGTATAGTGCTGCGCCTTTGCACTGCTTTCTTTCACGGGATCCAATTCCGCCTGTGCTTCCGCAGTCACATCGGCCAGAGTTTCCCGCAGTTCGGCCATTCGGATCTGGCTCTTGCGCGCCAGGATCATACCGGATTTAACGGTCGCTTTCAGCAGGGGCCGCCCGAGGCCGCTAAAAGCGGGGAAGACTTCCTTTACAATTTCCGCGGCCACAACGCCCAGACCGAACCCGAACGCGATTTTAGTGGGCCCACTCAGGATTGCCATTGTCTGTTCCTTTCGCTTGGGATTGTGATTTGATGAGAGCTTCATTCGCCAGAAAACTGGCGGCGGCGAGCGCGGCGCAGAGGGCTGCATCGGCGGCGCCGACCCGCACCGTACCTAAGAGACTGGTCAACCCGGGCACGAACTGGGAAAGAGCCAAAAGCCCGAAACCGGCCAGGAGACCATACCCCATGGCGGGATTGGGAGGCAAGGTTAGACCGCGTTCCGGGGAACGCGCGCTCCAGCCGTGCAGGAGTTGCGCGGACGTCAAAGTGAGGAAGGCGAGAGTGCCAGCCTGCGCGCCCGGTCCGTAACGGGCGAGTCCGGCGAGATAGGCGGCCATTGCCGACGCTGTCATGATTCCCGCCTGCGCACCCAGCCGGCCGTACTCGCGCGGCCCGATTACGGGCTCGGCGGGATTGCGCGGCGGACGGCTCATAATGCCCCGGTCCGATGGCTCGACTGCCAGGGCGAGCGCCGGGAAAACATCGGTGAGCAGATTGATCCACAGCAGTTGCCGAGGATTGAACGGCTGTCCCAGGCCCGCAGTTACACTGCCGAACATAGTCAACACCTCACCCATGTTGGTGGCGGCAATGAAGTGCACGGACTTGCGCAGGTTTTCATGCACCGTGCGACCTTCGCAAATGGCGGGCAGGAGAGATGCTACGTTGTCATCGAGGAGCAGCAGGTCGGCTACGCCGCGCGCCACACGGGTACCGCTGCTCCCCATGGCGATACCGACATCGGCCGCTTTCAGCGCGGGGGCGTCATTGACGCCATCGCCGGTCATGGCGACGGTGGCGCCCTGGCGTTGCAACGCACGCACGATTTTCAGCTTGTCGGAAGGCGCGACGCGAGAAAAGACAGAAGCGTCGCGAATAGCTTCGGCCAGCCGTTCGGGCGGCAGGGTTTCGAGATCGGCGGGAGGGATGGCGGCAACGCGGCCGCTGCCGTTAAAGGCCAACGCTTCCGCGATGGCTTCGGCCGTAGCCGACTGATCTCCCGTAAGCATCAGTGGCTTCACACCGGCTTTGCGGAACTCAGCCATGAGCTCGCGGAGACCTTGCCGCGGCGGATCAGCCAAACCGACGAGACCGAGCCAAATGAAGCCCTCGGCGGCTTGAGGGGCCGTCTCGCGGCAAGCGGTGGCGAGCACCCGCAAGCCGCGCCGGCCCATTTCGACATTGGCGGCCAGAAGATCGCGGCGTTCGCCATCGCCGAGCCGATGCACCGCTCCATCTTTCACGTGCCAGTGGCAGAGACGGAGCACCTCGGCGGGACTGCCTTTCAGGGCAGACAACTCGCGCCCTTCGGACAGGCGATGGATGGTGGTCATGTAGGGCTGGGATTCGGTGCGCTGCTCGGTGCGAAGCAGTGGAAACCGCTCGCGCAGAGCCGGCACATCCACGCCGGCATCGAGCGCCATGCGAACGAGCGCCGCTTCGGTGGAAGAACCATCAATGAACCAGTTGCCGTCACGGCGTTCCACGGCAGCCTCGCTGCACAGCGCGCAGACTTCGAGCAGCTTGGCCAGTTCGGGCCGGGAGGCGGGCGGGATGGGGCGATCGGCCGAAACGAATAAGGCCCCGCTCACGGTGTAGGAGCGCATTCCGGAGCGGACCGCGACGGCGGACATGCGGTTCCAGGTCAGTGTGCCGGTTTTATCGAAGCACAGCACGCGCACGCCGCCCAGAGCTTCGATGGCGGCGAGACGGCGCGCGAGAACCTGGTGGCGCAAGAGCGCGCGCATGCCATTCGCCAGGCAAACGGTAGCGACGGTCGGGAGGCCTTCGGGGACAGCCGCGATGGCGAGGGAAGCGGCAACACGCAGCATTTCGAGGGCTGAAGAACCATGCAGCAGGCCCGCAGCAAAGACCGCAGCCGAAACCGCACAAACGGCCCAAGTGAGTTGCGTCCCCAATCGGCGCATCTGGCGCTGGAGGGGAGTCTCGGGCTGCAGCGACTCGGCCAGAAGAGCCTGGATCCGGCCGATTTCAGTGTGAGCTCCGGTGGCGATTACGATTGCGAGGCCTTGGCCGCCGGTGACCAGCGTGCCACGATACACCATGTTCCGGCGCTCGGCCAGCGGGACGAGGGCATTGGTTAGCGGGGCAGGATCTTTCTCCACCGGCAGGCTCTCGCCAGTAAGGGCGGCCTCATCGAGAGTCAGCCAGGCCGCGGTGATGAGGCGCGCATCGGCCGTAACGGCATCGCCGCGCGCGAGCAAAAGCAGATCGCCCGGCACGACCTCATCGCCCGGAATGATTTGCGGCCGGCCTTCGCGCAGGACGCGAGCCTCAGGCTCGGAGAGGTCGAGCATCGAGACGATTGTGCGGTCGGCAGTGTACTCGGCGGCGAAACCGATGCCCGCGTTGAGCAGCACCACCGCCAGGATCACGACGGCATCCGCGAGACCACCGGTCATGATCGAGAGCGCCGCCGATCCGCCGAGCAGCAGAACCGGAAGGCTGACGAACTGGCCGGCGAACAAGGCTAGCGCCGAACGAGGATGGATAGCGGGCAGGAGGTTGGGTCCGTAACGTTGCAGCCGGGCCGCGACTTCGTCCCCAGACAGGCCAGCTTCGCGCGAAACGCGCCAGAATCGGGCAACCTGCTCCGCGGCGGCGGCGTGCCAAGGCTCAGAAAGGTTCTCGGGGGCTCGGCCGGAAGATGGCAATCGCGGGCGGGCCAGGGTGGAAGTGATCGGGGGCGGACCACTCTTGCTCAAACCCGAGAGGAGATTGCGAAAAATCCCAAGCCATCCCATGAGGCCTGATGACGGGGTGACGGGTTCGTGCGTGGGCTTCGGTGGAGGCTCAGGAGGTTCGCGGAGGAGCGATTCGATCTCTTCGACAATCTCGTCGAGAGCGCATCCGGGGTCGTAGAGAACCAGAATGTTCCCTGTGATTGCGCTGGACTCGATCCTGCGGATGCCGTTCCGCGGATCGAATGCTTGGATGCCGCGGCTTAATAGATCGTTGCCGCGCAGGCCGGCGACACTTAACCTGGCGCGTCCGGGGATGCCATTATGACGGACGAATACGCGCGGCGCCGCGACGGCGTCGCCCGCGGAGACGGTGGTTGCGATCGGTTGCCTCCCGCCGCAAAAACAGGGCGGACATTCCGAAGGTAAACCATCCCGCGGCCTGGGTCTGTGCGGAGGTGAACAACGGGCCGGCATCACCGGCGACGAGATCGCCGGCGCTACAAGAGGTCGGCGGTGCTGAAGAAGAAGCGCAGTTCCTGTTCAGCCGTTTCGGGCGCGTCGGAGCCGTGAATGGCATTGCGCTCGATATCGGTGGCGAAGCGCTTGCGGATGGTGCCTTCGGCGGCATTGGCCGGGTTGGTGGCGCCCATCACCTCCCGCAGCTTGGCGATGGCGCCTTCCCGCTCGAGAGCCATCACAATGATCGGCCCTTCGGTCATGAACTTCACCAGGCCCCCATAGAACGGCCGCTCTTTATGCACGGCGTAGAAGGCTTGCGCTTGCGACCCGGTCAGGCGGGTCATGCGCAGTCCCAGAATCTTGAACCCAGCTTTTTGAATCATGGCGAGGATCTCGCCCGCGTGGCCGGCGGCCACGGCATCCGGCTTAATCGCCGAAAATGTACGTTCCACACTCATAAGCGGCTCTGAACTTTTTCTCCTAATTCGGCTGGCGAGGCGCACACCGTAATGCCTGCTTCCTGCATGGCCTTGATCTTGTCGGATGCTTTGCCGGATCCGCCGGAGATGATGGCTCCCGCATGGCCCATGCGGCGGCCCGGAGGCGCGGTCTGCCCGGCGATGAAGCCCACTACGGGCTTCTTTACGTGCGCCTTGACATACGCGGCCGCGGTCTCCTCGGCATTTCCGCCGATTTCGCCAATCATGATGACGGCGTGCGTGTCGGGATCTTGGTTGAAGAGCGCCAGCGCATCCACGAAATTGGTGCCGATAATCGGGTCCCCGCCGATTCCGATGCAGGTCGATTGCCCGATGCCGAGGTTGGTAAGCTGGCCGACCGCTTCGTAGGTCAGGGTTCCGGAGCGCGACACAACGCCCACATGGCCTTCCTTATGAATATGGCCCGGCATGATGCCGATCTTGCATTTCCCCGGCGAAATGATGCCGGGGCAGTTGGGCCCAATCAGGCGGGTCTTCTTGCCCTGCAAGAAATCCCAAGCCTTAACCATATCGAGAGCGGGGATGCCTTCGGTGATGCAGACCACCAGCGGCAAGCCCGCATCGGCCGCTTCCATGATGGCGTCCGCAGCGAAAGGCGGCGGCACAAAAATAACCGAGACGTTCGCGCCCGTATCTTTCAGGGCTTCGGCAACGGTATCGAAGACCGGGAGATCCAGATGCTTCGTTCCGCCCTTGCCGGGGGTCACGCCGCCCACCACTTTCGTGCCGTAAGCGATGGCCTGTTGCGCGTGGAAGGTGCCTTCCTTGCCCGTAAAGCCCTGCACTAGCAGCCGCGTGTTCTTGTCGACCAGCACGCTCATTGAGCCAACCCCACTACTTTCTCAGCGGCGTCACGCATATCCTGCCCCACCGTGAAATTGAGGCCGGAGTCTTTCAGGATCTGCCGGCCTTGTTCCACATTGGTGCCTTCCATGCGCACCACTATAGGCACCTTCACATTCAGGTCCCGCGCGGCGGTAACCACGCCATTGGCCAGAGTGTCGCAGCGGAGTATGCCGCCGAAAATATTGATGAGCACCGCTTTCACGTTCTTGTCGGAGAGCAGAATGCGGAAGGCGTTCTTCACCTGCTCGGCATTGGCACCGCCGCCGACGTCGAGGAAGTTGGCGGGGCTGCCGCCAGCGTACTTAATGATATCCATGGTGGCCATGGCGAGGCCCGCGCCGTTCACCATGCAGCCAACGGTTCCATCGAGCTTGATGTAATTCAGGCCGTACTTGGAGGCTTCGACTTCGAGCGGATCTTCTTCGTTCAGGTCGCGCCATTCCACCAGGTTCTTGTGGCGGAAGAGCGCATTGTCGTCAAAGTTGATTTTGGCGTCGAGCGCGTAGACCCTGCCATCCTTGGTCAAGATGAAGGGATTGATCTCCGCTAGCGAAGCGTCGGTTGCGGTGTAAGCTTTGGCCAGCGCGCTCATGGCGGCGGCCGCACCGTTGACGGTGGCCGCCGGAATTCCGACGCCGAAGGCGAGTTTGCGCGCCTGGAAGGGGGCCAATCCGCCGGAATCCAGGGCTTCCTTGAGGATCAATTCCGGCGTTTTGGCGGCGACTTCTTCGATCTCCATGCCGCCCGCGGCGGAGGCCATGAATACCGGCTTGCCTTGCACGCGATCGAGCACGATTCCGAGGTAGAGTTCTCGTTCGATAGGCAGCGTTTCTTCGACCAGCAGGCGTTTGACAATTCGGCCTTCCGGGCCGGTCTGGTGCGTGACGAGCGTCATGCCCAGCATTTTCTGCGCGACGGCCTTGGCCTCGGACGCATTCTGCGCCACCTTCACGCCGCCGCCCTTACCGCGCCCGCCGGCGTGGATCTGCGCCTTCACCACCACGCTTCCGCCGATTTTCTTGGCGACCGCTTCGGCCTCTTCGGCAGTGAACGCCACCTCGCCCCGCGGCACAGGAACGTTGTATTGGGCCAGCAGGGCTTTGGCCTGATACTCGTGAATTTTCATGGAATTTCGGTTGTGTTAGTATGGCGAAAAAGCCAGACGTCTCAAATATATCATGTCGCTCCTGCCGTACCTCGAACGGCTCACAGAACGGGGAAATCTTTCATCTGAAGAGGCGCGGGCCGCCATGGAAACCATTCTCACGGGCCAGGCCAGCCAGCCCCAGATCGCCGCTTTTCTGGTGGCCTTGCGCATGAAAGGCGAAACGGTGGAAGAGTTGGTCGGGTTCGCGCGGGCCATGCGCCGGATGGCGGCGCCGATTGACCATCAACTGAGCGGCGAACCGCTTCTCGACACCTGCGGCACTGGCGGCGACGTTTCGGGGACATTCAACATCTCGACGATCGCGGCATTCGTGGCGGCGGGCGCTGGGGTGCGCGTGGCGAAGCACGGCAACCGCTCGATTTCCAGCCAGTGCGGCAGCGCCGATCTGCTGGAATCGCTCGGCATCCGCGTAGCCGCTTCCCCCGAACAGTGCGCGCGCGCGATCCGCGAGGTCGGTATCGGGTTCCTATTCGCGCCCGCCATGCATACCGCCATGAAGCATGCGCATCCGGTGCGCGTGGATCTGAAACTGCGCACGGTATTCAACCTGCTGGGGCCATTGACCAACCCGGCCGGCGCGAACACGCAGTTGGCCGGGACGCCCTCGGCCAAAGCTGCCGAATTGATCGCCGGCGCCCTGGCGAAGCTGGGTTTGGCACACGGGTTCGTGGTGCACGGGTCGGACGGGCTGGACGAAATCACCACGACGGGAGAGACCCTGGCTTTCGAAATTCGCGAGCACCAGGTGGAACGGCGGACACTCCACCCGCGGGATTTCGGTGTGCCGGTAGTTGCTCCCGCTGCTTTGAAAGGCGGAGACCTGGCCACAAACATGGCCATCGCTCAAGAGGTCCTGTCGGGTTGCCGGGGGCCGCGGCGCGATATTGTTCTGGTAAATGCCAGCGCGGCTCTGGTAGCGGCAGGCAAAGCGGCTTCTTTCACCGAGGCGATGGGGCTGGCGGCAGATTCGATTGATAGCGGCGCCGCACAGGGCAAGGTAGAGGCTCTGGCGGCGCTCACCAATCAGTAAAATATTATGCCATCCCGCGACGGCGCCGCGATCGTACTCCCCAGAAGAATCCGGCTCCGATTAGCGCCACTATGGGCATCGCAGCCGGTTCCGGCACCATGGTGTAGCCGATCACGTCGAGTTCCTTGAGCTCGAAATTCGGATCAACATTAAATGACTGGCCGGCGCAACCGGCGGCATCCTGGACGTGCGCACAGTTGGTGGAGTAATCCCCGGCATCGGCGGTGTTGGCTCCGTTCAGAATATTGTTGAAACCAATAATCATGGTGTTGCCGCCATCAATTGAGAAACAGGCGTTGTTCGTAGTGGTGTTGTCGAAACAACTCTTGTTATCGCCGCTGGGATTGCTGGTGAAAGTGCGGTTGCCGTTACCGTGGTACCGGAAGAGGTCAATGGGCGCGAACCGAGTGTTGCCACTGCCATCCACGCAGCCGGGAGAGTTACCGTTGTTGTTAAAGGCACAGGAGCCGGTGCCCAGGACCTCATCCGTCTCGTGTTGGGCCACGGTATAAAAGTCGAACTGTGGCGGTCCCACAATCCCGAAGATAGCCTGACTCATGGTAATCACTCCGTCATAACAGCCAGCGTCGCCGATATTGCAAAAGGTATCGCCATCGGACTGCAAACCTCTCTTAGGTGTCAACCCCAATCCGGGGAGGGCCCGCACGTTGGCATTGGTAAGGAACATCAAATTGCCGGGGAGCGGCGCGGGAGCATTGCCAGCCGGGAGCGAATTCACGGCAGTGAAATCGTCGGCGCTGGTGCGATCCTGCTTCAGAGCATTGTAGTAGCCGTTCGCGCCATCATAATTCACCCTGTTGAGCGCGGTGGAGCTGGCGCCTAGCCCAGTATTCCCGAGCGTGATGTAAATGCTGGCATTCACGTCATTGAAATAATTGGTGTACAGGCTTTTGATATTGGTGTTGAGCGTGTTGCACGTCACCGCTGCGATGGTGGGATCACACGTATAGACGAGGTCCGCGCGCGCGGGCACACTCGCCAGAAAAACGAAAGCCAGCCCGGCGGCCAGATGCGCCAGTCTTGCCGCGCAACCCTTAACGAAGACGTTTGCCATACAAACCCTCCCGGAAACCGGAGCAAGCGCAATCCGCGCTTCTGCTCCCGCGTGGGAGTAACATAACCCGAGAGCCGACCGCATTTCAATTGATTTCGCTCAATTTCTTGCGGAATGAGTATTAGTACGGGTGGAACTTGGTAGCGTTTTCCGCGGCTGGGGCCGCCGAGTGGGCTAAGAGGTTAACGGCTCCCGGCCCCGGTACCGGCAGTCTTCCCAGTAAACAGACTCAGGTCGATGGCTTCCGCCATGGCTTTGTATCCGGCGTCGTTCGGGTGCAAGTGGTCGCGCTCGTTGAAGTCGGCGCGAATCTGCTTGGGGTTGGCGGGGTCTTTCACGGCGGCTTCGAAATCCACCACGGCATCGAAGGCGCCGCCCGTCCGGATCCAGCGGTTCACCGCCTGGCGGATCTCCTCGCCGGTATCGCTGTAATAGGTTGCGCCGGCGTAGGGTGTCAGGGTGCAGCCAATCACTTTAATGCCATGGGCGTGCGCGCGTTCGACCAGTTGGCGCATGGCGCCGATCACATCTTCCGCAGTCACGGAATCGTCGGGCAACGCTCCCGGTCCGGTACCGCGGCCGATATCGTTGATTCCTTCGAGCAGCGTAATCCACTTCACGCCGGGCAGGCCCAGCACGTCGCGATCGAAGCGCGCGAGAGCGCTGGGCCCGGCGTTTTCGCGCAGCAGGCGATTGCCCGCGATGCCCTCGTTCAGCACGGCAATCTGCGCGGTGGCGGGGTTAGCCGCCAGCCTGCGGGCCAGATCAGCAGGCCAGCTTCGATCCGTATCCACAGTGGAAGCCGTGCCATCGGTAATCGAGTCACCGAGCGTCACGATGGCCGATGCGGCCGTGGGAGCCATCACTTCCACATCGGTAATCCAGTAGTAGGATCGCGTGGTGGTGGCGTCGGCCAGCGCCGGCGCGGCCGTGAAATCGCCCGGCTGCGAGATATATGTCGTGTGCAATGCGGTTGCGTGAGTGGTCAAGGGGCCGCTGTCGCCCGGTAGGTATACGCTGATCAGCAGGTCGCCGGTTGGGGGCACATTGAGGTCCACGGCGTCGCTGAGCAGCGAAGCGCCCGGCGGGATCGCGCAGGAAGGCTTTCCGTTAAAGGAAAGAGCGCGGTCGGAGCCAGCGGCGATCGCGGAATCTTTATCGCGCAGGGCGATATGGACGGCGCCGATCGCCAGCGGCCCCGTGCCGAAGAGATTCGAAAGCTGAACGCGAGCGCGCCGCCCACCGATGCTAGTGTGCACAACCATGTGGACGGTCTGATTGTGAAAGCTGGTGACTGGCGGCGGGCCTTGCGGCGTTCCACGTCCGGACTGTGCAGCGGCCGGCGCGGCCGCGCGGGGCTGCTGCGGCGATGCCGCCCAGGTAGCCACCCAATGTTCTTGTGCGAGCGCGAATGGCGCCAAAGCCGCGAAAACTACTGCTAATGTGCCGAGTCGAAGTTTCACGTTCCCCTCCGTTCCAAAGAGTCTACTGGAGTCGCGGGCGGGAGTCCACTGTGAGACTTACTTGAGTGCAGAGAGACGCGGCTCACGCCGCGTGTCCGCTTTTGGAGCGCCGATTGCGAATGAGCAGACCTGCCAACATCAGTCCGCCGAGGAGTCCGACGCTAGCGGGCTCCGGAACATCGGAATTGGAAAAAAAGGTGGCGGTGTAGCCGGCGGATTGCAGAGCTGGATTCAGGTACGAGGTCATATCGATCGGCCCGGTCTCCAGAACGTTGCCAGGGGGAAGTGGGTTTGGAAGCGGGTTCGGAACGACGGGAGGGAAATTCTCCGGCATGGAGGTGAACGCCAGACGCAGTACAGTGCCGCTCGCGCCAGCAATGTTGGCAATACCCGTAATATCATCCGGGAAGCCGCGGGCGTCGATCACATTCGTCGGCTTGCCAAACTGAGCGGGGTCCGGAGCGGCCGGATCATTGATGTAATAGATGTTCAATGGACTCTCCCCGGTACACGACGGAGCAGCAGGAACAGGAGGCGGGCAAGGTAAACCGCTGCATACTCCAAAGCATGCCGCGTTGACGCCGAACAGAGTACCGTTTTCCATCACACCTACCTGTTCGTAAATCCCTCCACCTGGATTGAAGACGGTGAACTCATCGGATACAGTGTCGGCCCAACCGACCGTGGCGGAGAGGGACAGGATGGCAGGAAGCAAGCTCAACAGGCGCATGGTTCTCCTCAACCAAGATGATGAAAACGAAACTGTGTCAAAGAGTACAACGAGTCACGAGTCCACACAAGGTGAATTTCATAGGCCGTCGCACGGTAAAAGTACTAGAAGTACAACCGAAGCAACGGGATCCCTGTCCTATTGATATGATTCGCTGAGAAATGCTCCAGGACTTGCGGTTTGCTATTCGCCAGTTGCGGCAGAACCCAGGGTTCGCGAGCACTGCCATCTTGGTGCTGGCGCTCGGGATGGCGGCGAGCCTGTCGATCTTTGCATTCGTGGATGCGGCCTTGATTCAGCCGCTGCCGTACCAAAGCCCTTCCCGCCTGGTGGCTGCCTTTGAGACGACAGACTCGTGCCGGGAATGCCAGCTTTCTTATCCCGACTATCTGGACTGGAAGCAAGCCAACACCGTTTTCAGTTCGTTGGATGTGTGGGACGCTTCCGTCTATCTGTGGCGGAGTCCAGAGGGAGTACAGTCGATTCGCTGCGCGCACGTCAGCGGAGGTTTTTTCCGCACCTTGGGGGTGACCGCGATGCTGGGCCGCGTCTTGACCGAGGCCGACGACACGCCCGCCGCACCGCGCGCTGTCGTGCTGGTGTACGACACGTGGCAAAGCCGCTTCGGCGGGCGGCGCGATATTATCGGGCAGCCGCTAATTCTGGACAACACGCCCTATGCCGTGATCGGCGTGCTCCCGCGTGAGTTTCACTTTGCCCCGCGCGCCGCAGAGTTCTTCGGTACAATCCACGACCCGAACCGCTGCGAACAGACTCGGGGCTGCCACAACCTGGACGGAGGAGTAGGGCGGCTACGAGACGGAATTTCTCTCCAAACCGCGGCGGCCGAAATGAAAGCGATCGCGGCGCGGCTGGAAAAAGAATTCCCGGAATCCAATAAAGGACGCGGCGCACGGCTGGAGCCTTTTCGCGACGCTATTGTCGGAGACATCCGCCCGACTCTCCTGGTGCTGGCGAGCGGAGCGGGGCTACTGTTGCTGATCGCATACGTGAATGTGGCGAGCCTGGTGCTGGTGCGCGCGGAGAGCCGCCGTAGAGAAACGGTCTTGCGGGGTGTGCTGGGCGCTTCTGTGGGGCGGCTGATTCGGCAATTCGTAACGGAAGGTGTGCTGCTGGTAGGGATTGCCGTAGCTCTCGGCATTCCGGCGGCGGCCGCGGCTATTCCCCGGCTATTTCGGCTGATCCCGGAACGCCGGCTGCGCGGACTGCCGTATTTTAAGTTTGTCGGGTTGCATCCGCGGGTGCTATTGTTCGCAGGCGTATGCGCTCTGCTGGCAATCGTGGTGTTCTCGTTGATGCCGGTTTTGCGGCTCTCGCCTTCCAATTTGCGGAAGGATCTGGCAGAGGGCGGGCGCGGCTCGTCAGGGACCTTATGGAAACGGTTCGGGTCGAACCTGGTGGCCGCGGAACTGGCGCTCGCGATGGTGCTGCTGGCCAGCGCGGGACTGTTGGGCAAAAGCCTGTACCGTATGTTCCATGTGGATCTAAACTTCCATTCGGCGAACCTGGCCACGCTGGAGGTCGACGTTCGCGGGGCCGGGTACGAAACAAGCGATCAAACCAGGGCGCTTTTTCGGCGGCTGCTAGAGCGGATCGCGGGAGTGCCGGGAGTGGTTGCGGTTGCCCATACCAGCGAACTGCCGATCGATTGCAACTGCGGCTCGGCGGAGTTTCGAGTACTGGGGCATGCTTGGAACGGTGTGCACGAGAGAGTTCTGAAGCGGCAAACGAGCGCGGATTATTTCCAGACATTACAGGCGAGGCTGATCGCCGGGCGGTTCTACACGGAAGCAGACGATGCTTCGAAGCCGCGGGTGGTGGTAATCAACCGGGCACTGGCCAAGCGGTTTTTCGCGGGCGAAGATCCGTTGGGCCGAACGATCGGAGACACAGCGCTGTCGCCGAATTCGCTCGCGCAGGTGATCGGTGTAGTGGATGACATTCGGGAAGGCGACCTGGTGGAGCCGCTTGTGCCCGCGGCATATTATTCGTACCAGCAAGATCCCGGCGGCACCTTGTTTCTGGTGGTGCGGACTGCGAAGCCTCCGGCATCGATGATGCTGCCGCTGGCGCGTGCCATCCACCAGGTCGATCCGAATCTCGGCGTCAGAAACGAGTTCGTGATGGACGAGCGGATCAACGACTCGCCCGCTGCTTTTCTGAACCGCTCGTCGGCGTGGCTGGTGGGTGGATTTGCGGTGTCGGCTCTGTTGCTGGGAGCGATTGGCCTTTACGGAGTGATTGCTTATTCGGTAAGCCGGCGAACCCGCGAGATTGGCGTGCGAATGGCACTGGGAGCGCAACCCGGCGCGGTTTATCGCTTGATCCTGGGCCAGGCCGGCTCGGTGGCGTTGGCGGGTATTGCGGTGGGGCTGGGGTGTGCGATCCCGACCGCAGCGTTGCTGCGAGACTTACTGTTTGGAGTGCAATCGTGGGATGTGCCTACTTTGATCGCGGTGGCCGTTGGGCTGGGGATGTGCGCGCTGCTGGCGAGTTATCTGCCTGCGCGCAGAGCGGCGTCGGTGAATCCGGTGGAGGCGCTACGGGCGGAGTAGGGCGGACTGGAGGGGTGCAAAGACGCTCCCTCACGGTCGCAGCTCGGTTACGCGTGTTGTAATTCCCAGGCGAAATCGTAGAACACGCGAAGTTGGTTGCCATCCAGATCGGCGACCCTGAATTCGCGCAGGTTCCACGGTTTGTCCTCCGGCTTTTCCAGGATCTTGGCGCCCGACTTCCGCCAACGGTCGAATAGCTCATCGACTTCCTGCTTGCTATGTAGATTCAGCCAAACCACAACTTTTTCCCGATTGCCGAAGGGTTCGCGGAACGGTGTGTTTGCAAGGAACATGCGGCAATCCCCCTGTGAGATGCCGCCAATCCCTCCCTCGTCGTTACCCCAGTCGAAACTGAACCCGAGCACATTGACGTAATACTCGGCCGCCTTCTCGACATTGCTAACGGGAATCTCTGGAACGGCTTGGGGAAAGTGCGTCAGCATTACTTTATGGCCGGCAGTTCGGGCTTCCCTTCGGGAGAGCGCTCGTCGACGGCGATGGCAAAATAGCCGCTCACCACGTACGCGCTCATGACAGCCACCATGTCCATCGCGCCCCGCTTCCCCCACAATTCGACGGTCTTGGCGAAGGTCGCGGAATCGACTTTCTTATCGTGGAACAATTGGCGGCCGAAGCGGATCACTGCGGCGTCTTTTTCATCCAAGCCGGTGAGCGGGCGGTTGTAGCGGACAATATCGATGAGTTTGGCGTCGAGTCCCGCCTTGAGCCCCGAGGCTTCATGGCCGTTCCACTCCAGGTTGTAGTTGGTTTCACGGCAGGCGACCAGAATGGCGAGTTCGCGAGTACGCGGGTCGAGCGTGCCGCCAGGTACGGCGGCGTCATGGAGATCGTGCAACGCCTGCGCAACCGCCGGATTGTAGGCAGCAAACGCGAGAGGACCGCGCAGGATGCCATCCTTACCGGCGCCCGGCAGAGTGTCAAAGATCTTCTGACCATTGGCGTCCATATCAGACTTTTTCAGATATGGCAGGCGAGCCCGCGATTGAGTATCCAGATCGGCAGGCAGCTTCGATTGAGCATACACCAGGAAGGCTGAGGCGACGAACAGAATCGCGGCCCACACATGCAAGGAGCGGGGAGTGGTCATTTGTGGTTTCTCCTTTGTTGATTCTACTTGTCTGCGAATTTATCGGTGGCCGCCACCAGTGCCCGGCTGTTGGGCGGCTCGAACGCGCTATGGCCGCTATCGGGCGTGATGATCAACTCAGCCTCGGGCCAAGCCCGGTGAAGCGCCCATGCGCTCTCCACGGGGCAGACGACATCGTAACGGCCCTGCACGATAATGCCCGGGATATGGCGAATCCGGGCAGCCTGCTGAAGTAGCTGGCTGTCAGCTTCGAAGAAACCCTTATTGACGAAGTAGTGAGCTTCGATGCGCGCGAAGGCCAGAGCGAACTCATCCTCTTCATAGTGGCTCGTAAACGCAGCGTCGGGCAGGAGTTTGGAGGTAGCGCCCTCCCATCCGCTCCATATTTTCGCGGCCGCGAGGCGGACGGCGGAGTCATCGCTGGTCAGGCGGCGGTAGTAAGCGGAGAGCAGGTCATCGCGCTCGCTTTCCGGAATGTGGGCAAGATATGGCTCCCAGGCATCGGGAAACAGGACCGACGCGCCGCGCTGATAGAACCAGTCGATTTCCTGTTTGCGCAGCAAAAATACGCCGCGGAGAATGAGTTCGGTGACCCGATCGGGATGTGCTTCGGTGTAGGCAAGAGCTAAGGTAGAGCCCCAGGAGCCGCCGAATACCTGCCAGCGTGCAATGCCCAGATGGTCGCGGAGCTTTTCAATGTCGGCGACCAAGTCCCAAGTGGTGTTCGCTTCCAGGGAGGCGTAAGGAGTGCTCTTACCGCAGCCTCGCTGATCGAAGTTTACGATTCGGTACTTTTCTGGATGAAAGAAGCGGCGTTGTTTGGGTTCCGAGCCACCGCCGGGACCGCCATGCAGGAAGATCACCGGTTTGCCCGATGAGTTGCCGCTTTCCTCGAAGTAAATTTCGTGGAGCGGGGAGACCTGGAGCCGGCCGGTGCGATAGGGCTCGATGGGAGGATAGAACCACGCGACGGGGTCCTTCAGCAGCGCTGGTTTGGTCATCGCGAGCAGTATAGCGCGGCTACGGCCTCCGGCCGGGGGACAAGCCGGAGGCATGTCCCACGGGAAGTATGCGCTAGGCTGACAGCGATTGCTGGACAGTTGCTGCCAGATCAGCGAACGCTTCGTACGGCAGATCGGAGCCTAAGCGCTTCAACTCGTGCTGAAAATATGCGTCGATGCGCCGCTGCTGCTCGGAGTTCAATAGTTCTGACGAGCCGCCTTGCGCTCCCTTGCGGATCATCTTCGTCGCGGGGCGCCATGGGATCATGGGCCAAAGGTCAAATTTACTACTGTTGCGCTGCATGTACTCGAAAGAGGATCGCTCACACACCGCCTCAAAAACTTCAGAGGCCGGGTGAACCCCCAAAAACTCGGCCACGCGATGCACGGTACCGCGCAGATCGCGCTTAATCGCTTTGAAGGACAACAGCAGGAGATTGGGCCGCTGCCGCTCCGCCCAGTATCCAGCCGCGTGCGCGGCCCAGGATCCACTCATAAAATCGTCCGAGAGAAACAGCCGCAGCCACGCTTCCACGGATGGCATTCCACGACCGATCCCATTACCGAAGAAGTAGTAGCCCGAAACGAATACGTCCTTGGGATCGCGGATCACCACGATGTACCGCGCCTCTGGCGAATATGGCAGCATCTCCCATGGCAGATGAGTTTTGATCACGCGTTTCTGTTCCGGCGAAGCTCTCCAGGCGGACTCGTCTTCCACCGGCACCGCATATTTCCGCATGGGAGGCATGAGCCGGCATTCCGGCCACGGCACCACTTCGTGGATATGGCCGAATTCCCCTTTGCCGTGGTTCAGAAGTTGATGCGCAATCTGCATCATCCAGTTGGTGCCGCTCTTTACATACGCGGCCACGATCACGTCATGCTGCAATACCTGGTAGCTGCCGAACGGAGGGTGCTTCGCCATGGCCTTGAGTTGCTGCGCGTGCATGCCCCGGAAGATACGTTCGCCGCGGCCGAATTTTTCAATTCCCCGAGCGAGTGGTCCGATCACACCTTCCATCACCGCGCCCAAGGCGCAACGCATGAGAAAGGGCGCCTGTTCGCGCTGGAACGCCGGACCGGTCATGGCCACCTATTCTAAGGCAACCGAAAGAGGCCGGGTGAACAGGTATACTGCCTATCTGAGGTGAGGGATGCGGCTTCGCGTGGGGGTTTTTCCAGCGGTAGTTTTCGGACTTGCGATCTCCCCTCTCGGCGCGCAATGGCTGAGTTACCCTACCGCGGGCGTCCCACGCACGCCGGACGGCAAACCCAATCTGACCGCCGCCTGCCCGCGCACGCCCGATGGCAAGCCCGACCTTTCCGGCCTGTGGATCAATCCGACCACGCGGGCCGGCAATCCGGATTTTCCGGGATGCGCCCCGGTCTCGGACGAATTCGTCAACATCGGCGCCGCTCTCAAGGGCGGCTTGCCGTATCAGGCTTGGGCGGCCGACCTGGTGAAAACGCGCCGGACCGAGCAGCGCGTCAACGACCCGATGTCCCGCTGCGCGCCCATCGGCCCGGTCCGCCTCCATACGTGGAACGGCCCGAGGAAGTTCGCGCAAACCCCTGGCCTGCTCATCATCCTGAATGAGCTCGATACCACGTACCGCCAAATCTACACGGATGGCCGGCCGCTACCGGCCGACCCGAACCCTTCCTGGAACGGCTACTCGAGCGGCACCTGGGAAGGCGATACGTTACTGGTGCACACAGCCGGTTTCCGCGACGGCATCTGGCTGGATGCCACGGGGAACCCGATGACCGCGGTAGCCAAGTTGACCGAGCGTTTTCACCGGATCGACTTCGGCCATATGGAAATCGAGATCACCGTAGACGATCCCAAGGCCTATACGAAGCCTTGGACGGTCAAGCTGAACCAGGTAATCAGCCTCGACACCGACTTGCTGGATTTCGTTTGCGCGGATGACGAAAAAGACGTGCCGCACTTATCTAGCAAGTAGTGTGGGGTTGATTTATTTCTCCAGTGTCAACGCCAGTGCGTTCGACGCCCAGCCCGTCGCCATCGTCGAGATCCATTGGTCATGGCCGTACGGGAAGCCGCTTTCGAAATACTGCTGAAACTTGGTAGCGCGGCTGGCCACGTGCCACGAGCCATCCGCGCTCTGGGTGCCGAGCAGGAACTTCACTCCCTTGGCATCGGGCCGCATCACGTCGGCTTCGTGGAGCGCCCACAGCGTCATGCCCGTGGCATAGGCGTCGCTGGGAAAGCCTTGGCGCTGCGCCCAACCGCCGTCCGGCCGCTGCCTCGCCAGTATCGGCTCCGCCAGTTGGCGCAACTCCGTGGCACTCGCGCCCGCCGCAGCCACTCCCACCAGCCGCATATCCATGTCCTCCAGGATCACCGGCTCGGCGTGTAGCAGCCACTGCTTACCGCGCGCCATGCGCTCCTTCATTTCGCTCGCGCGTCCCGGGGTGCCATACCTCTTCAACGCCCGGATGGCCATTGCGGTGCGCGAAAAATCGCTGTCCTGCAATGGCGAGCGCGAATATCCCGGCAGATGCCAGCCCCCATCTCCGCCCTGCGATGCCGCCAGGTTCGCCGCCAGGTAATCGGTGATGCGATCAGGCGCGTGTCCGGCGCGCACCAGCGATTCCACCGCGTATAAGTTATTATCCGCGCCGCCTAAAGCTGCCGCCCCCTCCAATTGCACAGGGCTGATGGGCAGCGTGATCTGCAGCAGCCGTTCGTGCGCCTGGTTCTCATCCACCGTTATCCCTTTGGCGCGCGCGGCCGCTGTGGCAAACGTTGTGGGAGGCTGTTCATGGCACGCGAAGCAGGCCGCCTTGTGAAAGAACTGATCGTTGGTATGTTCCAGCAGTTGCACGCTGCGCGTAACGGCCGCGCGCACATCCGGCAGGCCGTCCGATACATGGACCGGTTTGGCCAAATCCTTCGGACTCCCGCCCACCGCCCGGATCACTTCCGCGTCCCCGAATTTGTAGGCCCAGTCCAGCGCGGTCTCGCCCGCGTGGTTCTTCAGGCTCATGTTGGGGCCGTGAGCCAGCAGCAGGTTCACGGTGCTGCGGTCGTAGCGGTCCGTGCCGATGGCCAGCATCAGGGGGGTGAAGCCGCGGTAATCCTGCGCGTCGATCCGGCCGCCGGCATCCAGCAGCACCTTCACCGCTTCCGGAGGCCCAAAGGCGGAAGCCATCAGCAGAGGCGTCCAGCCGCCGAATTCTACGGTGCCGGTCTGGATCTTCGGCAGCCCTTCCGTTTTCGAGACTGCATTCACGTTCGCGCCCTTGGCTAGCAGCAACTTCACCGCTTCCAAGTTGCGGTTTCCGGCCGCATTCATCAGCGGGGTCAAGCCGATGAAGGTATCGGGCGTGTGGAGATCCGCGCCGGCATCTGCCAGCAGACGGACGGTGTCCGTGTCGTTCCCGAACGTGGCCGCGTTCAAAGGCGTGACATGCCGCGCATCCATTACCCCCACCTTCGCGCCTTTGGCCAGCAGGAGCCGGACCACTTCGGCGGATGGATTTGTGAATGCCGCGACAATCAGCGCCGTCCGGCCGCTCTTGGCGACGGTGTTTACATCGGCGCCATGCTCCAGCAGCAGACGTACCTTGGGCGGATCCGCGGCCGACCACATCAAAGCGGTCGATCCGAAGGCATTCTGGACATTTACGTCCGCGCCACGCTCGATCAGCAGCCGCATCGCCTCCAAGGAGCCTATCTCGGCGGCGTACATCAACGGCGTGATGCCGCGGCTGTCCGCTATGTTGGCGCTCGCCTTTTGCTCCAGCAGGCCCTTCAATTGGGACAGGTTATTTTCGCGGATTGCGGAATAGAACTTTTCCGGCTCCTGCGCCGTCGCCGCCACCGCTATCATCGCCAGCACGCACACCTTCCGCATGCCGGAATTATATCCGAAAGTAGGGCAGGCCTCTCGCAGGGTTTGGGGCGTCCGTCAAGGTGCGATTTGAAATATGACACCGCCCCCGCCGTTAACCGGAGAAGAGCCGCCGGCGAAAGTCGTTCCATAGATGCGATTGCCCGCCGGGTCCCCGATCAGGCGCGCCGCAGGGTTCCATCCGTCATTGGGCGGTCCCTGAAAGTTGTGGATTACGGTAAAGTTCCCCGCTGGGTCTAGCTTGAACACGGTTCCACGGCCCCGATTGCCGCCGGCGAAGGTGGTGCCATAGAGATTGCCAGCGGCGTCTTGCAGCAAGCCCGCCTGCGGGTAGGCCCCATCTTTCGGGCCGTTCAGGAAACTGTGGACGACGCTGTAGTTTCCAGCCGCATCGATTTTAAACAGCGTGCCGACACCACCGGCCCCGCCGGAATTCGTCGTGCCATAGAGGCTCCCGGAAGCATCACCGATCACGCCCAAGGGGAACTCGCCATTGGTGGGAGCTCGCGTAAAGCTGTGTAGGACCGTCAGGGTCCCGGATGGGTCGAGTTTAAACACCGTCCCCAGGCCGGCGGCGCCTCCGGCATTGGTCGTGCCATAAAGATTTCCTGCCGCATCCCCGATCAAGCTTCCTTGGGGAACTGCCCCATCCAGGCCGTCGAACTTGTGCAGAATTGTCAGGTTTCCCGTGGGATCTAATTTGAACACCACACCGCAGCCGGTATTGCAGGAGTATCTTTTGATGATGCCGCCTTCCTGGGTGGTGCCGTAGAGGTTGCCCGCCGAGTCCCGAAGCAGCGATCCAACTGGATAAGCCCCGTCGTTTGGGGGGCCCGCGAAGCTGTGCAAGGTGGTCAACCTCCCCTGCGCATCCAGCCGGAACACGGTACCGCAGGCGGCCGGCTGGCACGGATACGAGGACCCAAATTGGGTCGTGCCATAGAGGTTCCCGGCCGAGTCCCGGATCAAGCTTCCGACGGGGCCCTTCCCATCATCGCTCCGTCCGCTGAAGCTGTGTAACACGGTCAAATTCCCCGCGGGGTCCAGTTGAAACACCGTTCCGCAGCCAAACACGGTGCAATCCCCGGAATTCGTAAAAGCACCGCCGCTGTTGGTGGTTCCGTAGAGATTGCCGTTGGCGTCCAGAACTAAGCCACCCTCGGGCTTGGCTCCATCATTGGGCGGCCCCGCGAAACTGTGCAGGACGCGATAATCCTGGGCCATAGCTGGCGCCGCCCCAGCGATCCATGCCGCGAGAACATACACCCCATAAGCGAACTTTGCGCCACATCTTGCCGTCAAGTCTACTCTCCTGAACCGGATTTCCTGTTACCAGCCAGCGCTTTCGAAAGGAGGATTATACACCTCGATGCGGCCGCGAATAGTCGATCGCGGAACCGCCGCCGCTATATCCGAATGAACATTCGACCTCGGTAAATCCGCAGTTTGAACACAGCGATGGTTCATCGGCCGTGGGCTCTGTCCGTTCACGTGCTTGTTTGCCGTCGACTCAATCGGGAGCAGCAAGAGGACATAGCTGCCAGCATCAGATCAGTTCCCCGGTTCAAATGAAGGTGGATCGGGCGGCAGCGACCAATAGGTGGGCGAGGGAGCGAGGGTGAAGTCAAGATGCGCCCCGGCCGCAATTGCGTCCCAGGAGACCCACGGGCTTCGGTAGTCGCTTCCATTGAGCTGCACTCGACGGATATACGGTGCACCGGGGCGATCGATTGCCGCATGAATCTCCACATCCCCCGCCGCCAAATGCAGGACCAGGGACGAAAACATCCGGCTGCCGATGACAAATCCCCCAACCGCCGGGATCTGCGGGAAAAGTCCGACGGAGGAAAAGACCAGCCAGGAACTGAGCACTCCACCATCATCATTGCCCGGCATGCCGCCTGGGTCATTTCTGTAGAGTTCGTTCAAAATGCGCCGAACCAATGCCCTGGTTTTCCACGGCGCGCCCGCAGAGGCATACATCCAGGGCGTTTTGAGCTCCGGCTCGTTCCCCATAAAAGCGAACTGGCTGTACGGTCCGTCGTTGAGCTGAGTGAAGTGCTGGTCGAGACGCGCCACCACGGCCGAGTTTCCGCCAAAGGCATCAAACAGTTGCCGGAGATTGAATGGCACTTGCCACTCGTATTGCGCTGGGCTGCCTTCCACGAACCAGCCGTGAGTGCAGTCATACGGTGCCAAGTCGTTGAAGAAACTGCCATCCGCGTTTCGCGGTACCAGGTGGCCGTTGGAGAGGAGGTTGTGCCAATTTTGCGACCGGTTCATATACTTCGACTGCAGATCGGTATGGCCCGAGGCCTTGGCGAGGCGGGCGATGGCGAAATCGGCGGCGGCATAATTCAGAGTCAAGGAACCCGACGCCCCGAAAGACGTCGAGACGTAACCATTCTGAAGGTACTCAGCAAGGTCCGGGCGGACCCAATTGCCCGCCGAAGTCACCCCCGGCGTCGAAGCTTGCCTGTCCAGAAAATACAGAGCGCCCTCGCCGTCGAAGTCGCGAGCTCCAAATGCCCATGCCGTCGCAAGCAGCAAGGGCGCGTGATCACCCGGAAGTCCCTGGGTGTTGGAATTGCCCGGGGCCCAACTCGGCATGCCGCCTCCCGCATCCTGCCCGGCATCCTCCACTAACGACTGGCATAAATCGCTCGCTACATCTGGCGCGAACATCGCCAGGAAAATTATTTCGGTTCGCCAAAAATCCCAAGCCGGGATATCCGAATAATGTACCCGTCCGGGACTGCCCACCTGGTGAACCTGGTTGTCGAAGCCCAAATATTCTCCATTCACGTCGCTGAAAGTGCTCGGATGGATGAACGCATGAGAGAGGGCGGTGTAGAAGACCACTTTCTCGTCAGCGGTTCCGCCGCGTAGCCCGTCGATTTTGTGCAGATAGGCGTCCCACGCCGCCCCGGCGCGATGCGCGACCTCACCAAAGTGCCACCCCGGGGCTTCGGTTCTCATATTCAATTGTGCGTTGCCGTCGCGAACGAATGACAGGCCCACCTTCATTCGCACTACAGAGTCGGCGCTGGTATCGAACAACAAATAGGCCCCGGAGTTGGCGCCGGCACTGTAACTCGAGCCGGGAGTTACTGTGCCCCCGTTCCAAGTGCCGAAAGAAGTTATGTCCCGGTCGAATTGGATCGCGAAGTGAAGTTTGTATGTGAAATAACCGCCGCAATTGCCGCTGGTAACCCAGCCAAATAGTTGCCGGCTGTTGGCGATTCCAATCCAGGTATCGCCGGTATTGCCGTTGGCGCTGCCGCCCGCATTGATCAGAAGGGCGCCGAAATCGCCGGCGGGAAACACGACTCGAGCTAGCCCAGAGCGTTGCGTCACGGTAAGATCGACGTGGGTGCCGTCATCCAGCGTGACTGCATAATAACCCGGCCGGGCTGACTCGTTTCCATGGCCGAATGTTTGAGAGTAGGAAATCCAATCCGTGCCGGGAGAGTTGATAATGGGTTGGATTGTAGGCAAGAACGGGAGGTCCTGCCAGCAGGATATCCCGCGTCCCGAAAAATGCGTGACCGAGAATCCCTGTATGCGATTGTCTTCATACCGGTATCCACCAGCCTTGGCAGTCGTGTCAGGACTCCACAAAACCATTCCGAATGGGTATGCGGCTCCTGGCGGCGTGTTTCCGGCGGAGTTACCCATACCTTGATCTGGAGCGCCATTGCCGGTCCCTATGAAGGGATTCACAAAGTAAATAAGGCTATTCTTACCAGCGGCGAGAATTGGAGTTAGCGTAAATACAAAAATGGAGACCAGCTTCCAGGTTCGACGAGTTCGCGGCAAGTAAGCGATTGTCCGGGCAATGAGCACCAGGGTCAATACGGCATACTTACTATTTAAGTCGGGCTCTTCCCGCATTACTACTAGCACTATCAAGGCGGGTGACTCTACCTTTAGGTAAGAGCCCCCGCCCCGATAGATGGTTGTTGGTCGGATTACCTCAGATCGCCGCTCCCCCGGACACGAAGATCGTTTCGCCCGTAATCCACCGCGCTTCCTCCGACGCTAGAAATGCCACCGGCGGCGCGATATCTTCCGGCTGCCCGGCGCGGCCCAGCGGTGTGGCGGCAACCGCTCCCTTCTCGAAATCGCTGCCCACCACCCCTGCCGCCTGCGCGCCTTCGGTAATCACCAGCCCCGGATTGATCGCATTCACTCGGATCTTGCGCGGCGCCAGTTCCTTGGCCAGCACCTTGGTAATCGTGTCCACCGCGCCTTTGGTGGCCGCGTACACCGAGGCCGCCGGCGGCGCCAGCGTGCTTGCCACCGAGCTGACGTTGACCACACTGCCGCCTTGGCTCGGAAAGTACGGAAGAGCCGCTTTCGTGGTTAGCAGCAGGCCCAGCACGTTGGTGTCGTGCTGCCGCCGGTACTCATCAACCGTGACCTCGTCCAAGGAGCCGAACCCGTACACGCCAGCGTTATTGACCAGGATGTCCACTTTGCCGTAGGCCTTCTGCGTATCGGCGAACAGCTTGGCAATTTCATTTTCCTTGGGAACGCTGGCGCCGACTGCGATCGCCTCGCCGCCTGCTTGCGTGATCTCTTGGACCACTTTTTCGGCGCCCGCGCGGCCGGTTGCATAGTTCACCACAACCCTCGCGCCATCGACCGCAAGCTGTTTCGCTATGGCGGCCCCAATCCCTTTGGAAGCGCCGGTCACGACCGCCACTTTTCCTGCCAGTCTTTTCATATCGTTCCTCCCTCTGCCGATCATTTCGATCGCTATCGAATTGATGTTGGAACGTTCAGGAAGGATTCACATTACGAAACAGCTTAGAGATCAGAGAGGCGCTTCAGGTAGGTGTTCCAGACGTCGCGGCGCAAGGCGATGTGGGCGAATTTGCCATCGCGTTGTATGCTCACGAGCCCGGCGGCTTCGAGTTCGCGCAAATGATGAGACACCGTGGCTGGTGCCAAGCCCAACCAGTCCCGCACGCATGAACAAGTCGGCGCCTCTGTGGCCGCTGCGATCCTCTGCAGCATTTCAAACCGCTTCGGATCCGCCAGCGCTTTGTTGATTAGCGCCACCTGGCGGGCATCGAGCTTCGCCCCACGAGCCATTGCGCAACCCGGCGAAAAGTATACCATCACCTTGGGAAAAACCTCCGGGAGTTGCGATAAAATTTCTGCTTCATCTTCGAGGAAATCTGCCAATGAATCGATATCTCCTGACAGTTCTTGCCTGCCTGATGCCCCTCGCCGCGCAAGACCTCACCATTACCAACGCGCGCATCATTGGTCCCCACGCTGCCGTGATCGAGCGTGGATCGATTGTGGTGCGCGCGGGCAAAATCGTATCCGTGGCCGCGGGCGCGCCGTCAGCAGCCGCTGGCCGGTCCATTGATGCCAAAGGCATGACGGCCATGCCCGGTTTTATCGATGGCCACCGGCACATCAACACCGGCCCCAACGAGAAGGAGCAGATGCAGGCGCTGCTGGAAGCGGGGTATACCACCGTCCTCTCCGGGGGCGGCCCCGCCGAGGGTAACATCACACTGCGCGACCACATCGATAAGGGGCTTATCAACGGGCCACGCATCATCCCTTCAGGCTCTTTGCGGCTGGCCAATCAGACACCCGAATCGGCGCGCGCGGAAGTAAGAAAGATGGCCGCCATGGGAATCAAGTTCACGGGCGAGATCGCCCTCACCCCGGTGCCTGGCCCCAGCGAAAAGGAAATTGAAACGCTCAAGGCTATCCTTGACGAAGCGAAGAAAGCCGGCGTCATGGTGCAGGTCCACGCCGTAAGTTCGAAGGCCATGATCGCCGCGGTGGATGCGGGCGTCCCGCTACTGGTGCATCTGCCGAACAAAGACTGGGTGAGCAAGGAAGATGCAAAGAAGGTAGCAGCCGCGGGCACGAAGGTGTTGGGGACGGTGAGTTTCGGCTCGCCCGTTTTCGGAGTGTTCGAGAAAGACAACAAGCCGCGCTTTCGCGATGGCAAGCCTTGGCCGGAAGGCATTGTAGATGGCGTTCGCTTGGGCGAAGAGGCCGGATACATGCCGGTCAATGCGCGCACGATTTGGGATGCAGGCGCAGTGCTGGGCTATTGTACCGACACCACCTACGACCCTCACGCCGGACTGGATCACGAACTCAAAATGCTGAACGTGATGTTCTCGATGCGGGACCTCATCCAAATGATGGGCCCGAACACGGCTTCGTACATTCAGATGGGCGACCAACTGGGTACGCTGGAGCCCGGCAAACTTGCCGATATCATTCTGCTGGACGGCGATCCCCTGGAAGGCTACTGGAACTGGCTGAAGACCCGGCTGGTGGTCAAAGGGGGAGTAGTAGTGGTGAATAAGCTGTAAGGCCTTCCGGCAGGCATCTGGACTTCAACTGTGTCGTACGCACCCCCGGGTGCCGCCTCGACTCCTCGGGACGCATAGCGCGTCGAGAGGAGTCTCGACGCGGCAGAGACGAGTCTCTGCGCCACCGTAGGATTGCCTCATTGTTTAGCGCGGCTAAACGGTCGGATCAATTCTTTTGGCTTGACAAGGAGAATGAGATCCGTTAACGTCCTGGTCAGAAAATCGCTTTAGTGGTTTTTCGATTAGGAGGTCTCCGATGACATCCCTCGGGCGAAGCCGGCTTGTGCGCGCAGCGATTGCATTCCTGCTTGTACTCCTATGCGGAGCCCTTTACGGGCAAGGTTTGGGAACGATCGTCGGAACCGTCACAGACCCTTCCGGCGCCTTGGTCCCCGGCGCTACTGTTCACGTTACGGAAGAGGGCACCTCGCTCACCCGCGACACCACAACGAACACGCAGGGGTATTACGTCTTGCCCTCGCTGCGTCCTTCCAGTTACGCAGTGACGGTAAACGCTTCTGGTTTTGCGCCGGTGAGTCACAAAGGAATCGTCTTGCAGGCCGACCAATCGGTGACCATTAATTTCGCGGTTTCGGTGCAGCAGACGACGCAAGCGCTCACGGTCGAGGCGCCGGTGCAGCAGGTAGATACCAGCACGGCCACTCTGAGTGAAGTGGTAGATAGCCGCCGGGTGATTGAACTGCCCCTGAATGGCCGGAACGCAGCCACGCTGGCCCTGATTACGGCCGGCACCGTGCTCGCGCCCGCCAGCGCGGACGAAGGCAACACGAAAACGTTCCCGGTGGCAGTCACCATCTCCGCCAACGGTTCCCGCCAGAATCAGGCGAGCTTCCGCCTGGACGGCGCCAACAACAACGATATCTATACCAACGTGAACCAGCCGTTCCCGTTTCCAGACGCGGTACAGGAATTCAGCGTCCAGACCAGTAACTACTCGGCGCGTTACGGTGGCAATGCGGGCGGCGTAGTCAACATTGTGACCAAGTCGGGTGAAAACCAGGTACATGGCGACCTGTTCGACTTCGTCCGGAATGCGGTATTTAACGCGCGCGACTTCTTCTCTCCGCTGGGGCGCGACCCGCTGAAGCGGAATCAGTTCGGCGGCACGCTGGGCGGTCCCGTGGTGCTACCCCATCTCTACCACGGCAAAGACAAGACGTTCTTCTTCATGGGATATCAGGGGACCCGCATCCGGAACACCGCTCTTGGCGGAAACAGCTCGTACGTCCCCACGGCAGCCGACCTCAATGGCGATTTTTCAGCCCTGCTGAACGCGTCGAGTCCCAGTAATCCCTTGGGCAAGCGCGTACAAATCGTCGACCCCACCACCAACACGCCATACGCCAACAACCAGATTCCCGTTTCCCTGTTCGATCCCGCAGCCCTCGCGCTTACGAAATATCTCCCCCCCGCCACGGGCAATGGATATGTGTTGTACTCGCAGCCCACTGCGCAAGATTACGATGAGACCACCGTCCGAATCGATCACGCGATTTCCGATAAAGATCGCCTCACGGGGCGCTATTTCTTTGACCGGTACTACAATGCTCCCTTCCTGGACTTGAAAAACTATTTGAACAACCAGAACTTCACGGTAATCGATGCTCACAATTTCATGCTGGGCGAGACCCACACCTTTTCTCCCACGTTCCTGAACGATTTTCGTTTCAGCGTGGCGCGCGAGGTTTCGAATCGCGGCCCGGCATCCGGCAGCATCGATCCCGCAGATTTAGGCGTCAAAATGTACCAGCCGCCGGGAGACAAGATAATCGAATCGTTGTCAGTTTCCGGGTACTTCAGCATCACCCAGACAGACCCGGCTAGCTTTACTCGGGACCAATACGGAATCAACGACACAGCCAGTTGGGTCCACGGCGCGCATTCGGTGAGCTTCGGTGCAGACGTCACACGCGCTTGGGTCATTCTGCGCAACCAGTTTCACCAGCCTGGCCAGTTCGGCTTCACGGCGGACTATAACGGCGACGCAATGGCAAGCTTCCTGCTAGGCCGGATGCGCACCTTTTTGCAGGGCAATGGCGAATTCAAAGACAATCGCGTGAACAGCTTCGGATTATTCGTACAGGATGACTGGCATGTTTCGCGCCGCCTCACCATAAACCTCGGGTTGCGGTTCGATCCGTTCTTCCCGTGGAAAGAGACGAAGGGGCGAGTCGAGGTCTTTAGCCCGGCGGCCTACGCCGCCGGAACGGTTTCCAAAGTCTTCCCCAATGCGCCTCCCGGACTGCTTTTCCCAGGGGATCCTGGCGTGCCGCAATATGGTCTGCTCGCCAACTACAAGAACTTCAGCCCGCGCGTGGGTTTCGCGTATGACGCTACAGGGGACGGCAAGACATCGCTGCGCGGCGGTTTCGGGATGTTCTACGATGCACTGCAGAACGGCATCTACAACAACCGCTTCGTCGATGTAACGCCTTTCAGCACGCAGGTAAACCTGACTGCGCCCGCAGGGCCGTTCAGCAATCCCTATCTAGGGATCGCCAATCCCTTCCCTGCCCCGTATCCGCCACCTGCCAACACGGCGTTTCCTCCGCCCAATCAGGTAATGACTTACGACACTGCCAATGGCGGCGTATATAGTACACCCGTTTCGATGGACTATAACCTCACCCTCGAGCGCCAGCTACCGGGCGATTGGCTGCTGCGCGTGGCGTTTGTCGGATTACAAGCGCGCCATCTTCTCGAAACACAGGAACTGAGTCCGGCAGTCTACTCCGGCAGCCTGGCGAATCCGAATGGACGACGGCTCTTTCCACAATACGGGAGCATCGCCCTGGCTTCGCAGGATGCCAATTCGGGCTACAACTCGCTGCAAGTGAGTGCCGAGAAGCGATTCTCACGCAATTTTACGGTGCTGGCGAATTATACATTTTCGAAATCGATTGATGACGTGCCGTGGGCTACCAGCCCAACGACGGTTGGCGTGCAAGCAGCCGGGGGCTCCTCCTATGTTTCGCCGATTCCGTGGTATCTGCCGGGCAGGCACCAGTTCGACCGCGGCCCATCGGAGTTCGATCATGCCCATCGCCTGGTAGCTTCGTACATCTGGCAATTGCCTACGTTAGAGCGCGCGCCAGCCGCACTTCGCTACACCGCTGGGGGCTGGCAGTTAAGCGGGATGCTCTCCGCCCAATCCGGCGGCCCCCTGACAGTCATCGCAGGAAAGGATTTGTCAGGAACGGCACTCAATAGTGACCGCGGCGTCTATATCGCGGGTGTCGACCCTTACGGTGCCAATGCTTGCGGCAGCAAAGCACCCTGCATTAATTATTTGAATCCGGCCGCGTTCGCACTGCCTTCCCAAGGAACTTACGGCAATCTCGCCAAAGGCGTTCTGCGCGGGCCGAACATGATCAATTACGACGGCGCTCTTTCGAAAGACATCCCTCTCTATCGCGAGCGAGTCCGGCTGCAGTTCCGCGCCGAGTTCTTCAACTTGTTTAATCGCGTGAACCTGTTCAATCCAGGAATGGGCGCTTCAGACACCAGCGGTACCGGCACGGTACAACATACGGCCAATCTCTCGGGCGCCGGCTTCGGAACGATTACCGCGGATATCGCGCCGCGCATTGGGCAACTCGCGCTGAAGGTGTTGTTCTAATCTGCTACGCGACCCTGAGGCGGCCTACTTACGAGTGGTGATCTCGGTTTGTGCCGGCGCAAGGCGCTCGGCCGCGGCGCGCAAGCGCACGGTCCCGGCTTGTCCTGCTCGAGACCGAACGATCACGAGCGCCAGGCCGTTGAACGCCTTCCGGTAATCCGCGTGAAATGGCTCCACGGTCGCGGGGTTGCCGTTATCGACTCCGGCAATCGACCCTGGTCCGCTGATCTGGAAACGCACCAGGTGATCGGCCGCGGGACACAAGGCGCCGTCCCCGTCTTCCACGCGCACGGTGATAAACGATAAGTCATCACCATCAGCCTGGATTATCTGGCGGTCCGGCACCAGTCTCACCCGCGCCGGGGGACCAGCCGTCCGCACTTCATCCGCCGCCACCTGTCTCCCCTCGCGGTAGGCCACGGCTTTCAAGGTGCCGGGCTGAAACGGAACCTGCCACAGCAGCCGATATTTGCTGGAGAATCTTAGATCTTTGCTGACGTTCGGTCCAACGGGCAACGCCACCGGATCGCCAAAACACTTCTTGCGGCCGAGCGACTTGCCATTGAGAGACAGTTCCACTTCCTCGGCATTGGAGTAACACATCACCGGAATGCTCTGCCCTTCCCTGCCCTGCCAGTTCCAGTGCGGCAGCACGTGCACCATAGGCTGCTTTGACCAGACGCTTTGATAGAGATAGTAGCGATCTTTTGGAAATCCCGCCAGATCGATCATCCCGAAATATGAGCTGCGCGCCGGCCAATCGTGGGAATTATCAGCGCCGGGGTGGTAATCGAAGTACGGCGTTGGCTCTCCAAGGTAATCGAACCCCGTCCACACAAACTCGCCCAGCACATTGGGTAGTTGGTCCTGGTAAGTGAACTCGACATCCGGCACATAAGCCCAGGATGCTGTGATTATGTCGTAGCTGCTCAGTTCCAACGAAGGATGCTTCTGGTATTTTTCAATCGGCAGATGATACACGCCGCGCGAGCTGACGCACGAGGCGGTCTCACTCCCGACAATAATATACTGCGGATGTTCATTCTGGATCTGCTCATACATCCACGGTTTGTAATTGATGCCGGGAAGCTCCACCTGATCCGCCAGCTTATTTTGAATCGCGCCATCGGGGACGTTAAAGGCCGAGGTAGTGGGTCGCGTGGGATCCTCTTCGTGAAAGAAGCCCACCAGACGCTTCGCCTCCTGCCAGCCATCCGGCCGCGTCTGTTCCCCGACCTCGTTCCCGATGCTCCACATGATGATGCTGGGATGATTGCGGTCGCGCCGGACCATGTCGCGGACGTCGCGCTCCGACCACTCGGCGAAATACTTCTGGTAGCCATTGGGCACCTTGGGGACGCGCCACACATCGAAGGCCTCGTCCATGACCAGGAGGCCCATGCGGTCACAGAGTTCCAGTAGCTCCGGAGCGGGCGGATTGTGGCTCGTCCGGATGGCATTGACTCCCGCGGCTTTCAAGATCTCCAACTGGCGTTCAATGGCCCGCCGGTTGATCGATGCGCCCAGCGCGCCAAGGTCGTGATGGTTGCACACACCGTGCAGCTTCACGTGTCGGCCATTCAGCGAGAAGCCGGTTTCGCTCGTGAAAGAAATGGTTCGAATGCCAAAAGGCGTAACATACCGATCCACCACCTGGCCGCCTTCCAGCACCTCGCTCTCCAATGTGTATAGGCGGGGACTTTCGATATCCCACTTCTCGGGCCGTATCACTGTCAGGTCAGCAGGAACAAGTTGCATACTGTCTGGCGCCATTGCTGAGTCACTTTCAACGCGGGCCACAACCTTGCCGTCCGCATTGAGAACAGAGTTTCGCAGTGTGATCCTAGCCTCGCTCTTGCCGCGGTTGCGCACCTGGGTCTTGACGGCCACCGTGGCTTGAGCATCCGTCACCTGCGGCGTGGTCACGTAAGTCCCCCACTGGGTCACGTGCACGGGACCTGTCGTAGTGAGCCACACATTGCGATAAATGCCGGCTCCCGGATACCAACGGGAGGAGCGGTCCTCGGGCGTGAGCCGAACGGCCAGCGCGTTACTCTCTCCGCCGAACCGCAGGTGCTGGGTTAAATCCAACGCGAAGCTGCTGTAACCGTACGGACGCCCGCCCAGATCCTGCCCATTCATCCAAACGCGCGCGTTTGCCATGGCTCCATCGAACTCGATAGTGAAGTAGCGGTCGCGAACATTCGCAGGCAATGCGAATACTTTCCGGTACCATCCCGTGCCAAAGAACGGCAGCGCTCCGGTGTGCGGGTTTAAGTGCGAATCGAACGGCCCCTCGATAGCCCAATCGTGCGGCAGGCGGACTTCGCTCCAATGCGAATCGTCGAATTCAGCCCGCTCCGCGCCGTCAGCCGCCCCTTTGAAAAAGCGCCAGCCGTCATTGAAACCCATGCGGCGGCCGGTTAGGCGGACCTCGTTGGGCGCCTGGCCTCGTCTCAGGAACGCCGGTAGAGACAATCCCGCCAGAAAGCTGCGCCTGTCGATCATAAACGCATCGTACCGCGCGGCGCCTTTACGCGCCCATTCTCGAAGCCAGGTCGAGCATGTCTTCGGCCACCGCGTCGAAATCCCCTGGTCGTGCGGTATCGGATTGGCGCGTGGGGCCGTACTCATTGGGCCGGTGAATGAACCCGGTCCGCAAGCCGAAACTGCGGGCTGCCTCAAGGTCATTGCGGTGCGCTGCCGCCATCATGACCTCGTCCGGCTTGAGGCTCAGCAACTCCACCGCAGTCAGGTACGCTTCGCGATCGGGCTTGTAATGGCGGGCGAGTTCGGCAGAAAGAATCAAATCCCATGGCAACCCCGCGGCTTTGCCCATATCGGCTAGCAAAGAAACATTGCCGTTAGAAAGCGGTGCGATGGTGAACTTCTTCTTCAGGCGCGCCAGTCCGGTTACAGAATCGGGCCAAGGCTTCAGCCGGTGCCAGACCAGATTCCAATGCTCCTTCTCCTCGTCCGTCAGGCCTTGAATCGCGAACTCCTTCAACAGATTCTCCAGCAGCATCCGGTGAAGATCGTCCAGCTTGGTCCACGGCATCTGCCCGGTGCGAACTTTGTCCATCGCCGGCCCGTACCCGGCGCGCCAGCGGTCGGCAAAGCGACCCCAGTCGATCGAGAGTCCCTTCGCTTTGCCCCACACTGCGCCTTCCGCGATGATCGATCCACGCCAGTCTACTACTGTCCCGAACGTGTCGAATACGAGTGCTTTCACGCCGCGCACCTGCGCCGCTGCTGGCCGGCTACTCATGGCAGCCACCAGGCCCGCGCAGCCGGTCCGGAGCATCTGTCTGCGGTTCCACATAAGCATTACAGTACATTCTTTCCGCTCCGATGGCGGATTGCGCTCCCAGCGAGAGCGCCCGGACTACCGTCTGATAGAATTTCGAGACCAACACAGAAGGGCGTGGTCATGAAGAAGACGTGGATCGCATGCGTTTGCCTGGCGGGGGTCGCCGTTTCTCAGGAACAGCCTGGTCCGGAACGACGGTTGGACGCCCGCATGGTCGCGGTAGACGTGGTGGTCCGCAACAAGAGCGGTCCGGTCAGCGGGCTAACGAAAGACGATTTCACGCTTCTCGATAAGGGCAAACCGCAAGAAATCGCCATATTCCAGGCGGTTCCGGAGCCCGATCCGAACGCCAAGCTGTCGCCGCCTTCGCCTGCGGTCGGTTCGAATCGCGTGACGCGGGCTGGCGCCACTCCGCAATCGGCGACGGTGATCCTTTACGATCGCGTGAACACGCCGGTTTCCGAGCAAGCGTTCGCCCGCAAACAGGTGCTGGCTTTGTTGAGTTCGATGAAGGAAAGCGACCGGTTCGCGTTTTACTCGCTGGCCCGGACGCTGAGCGTAGTGACGGATTTCACGGATGAGCCCGGGAAGCTCATCCACGCCGCTATTCGCTTGAACGCCAACGCGCCACAAGCGGCGCCGGCGGAGCCAGCCGAGCAGGCCGCGCAAAAGGCGTTGGAGGAGGCGCTGGTTCCGCAGCAGACTCTCGATAATGTCTATCGTGTGAAAGTTACCGCGAAAGCGTTTGAGATCATTACGCGCCATCTGGCTGGATTACCCGGACGGAAGAATGTCGCCTGGATTACGCGGACGTTTCCGCTAACGTTCGGCGCCGACGTCAACCGGCGTAACGAGTTGGATAAAGAGATCAGCGACGCAACGACAGCGCTGCAGAATGAGGACGTGGCGCTTTACCCCATCAACCCCGGAGGCGCGGGAATCGGCCAAACGGATACCACTACCCCCAACACTCCGACGGAAGGCCGGCTGATGCCCCGAGCCAATTCCTCCATCTCGGATGCCGGCGCCATCTCGGACACGTCCACCATGGAAAACATTGCTACGGCCACAGGCGGGCTCGCTTTCTACGGCATCAACGAAATCAGCTCGTCTGTGCGGCAGGTGATGTCGGAAGCCGAACTCAGCTATCGCCTGGGCTATTACCCGGACAGCAAAACGTTTGACGGAAAGCCGCACAGCATTGAGGTGAAGCTCGCTAGGAAGGTGGAGAGCGGAGGCGTTACGCTGCGCTACCGCAAGCGCTACCTCGCGTCCAAGCAGGCTCCACGCCTAGGCACGCCAGCGGCTGGCGAACTGGCGATGGAGCCTCTGGATGCCACGGCGGTCACTTTAGCCGGGTACAGCGAACCCGACCCCGCGCGCGCGGGCTGGCAGAAGGTACATGTGATGGTCGACCTGCGTGACCTCCGGCTGGAACATAACGGCGAGCGGTGGGTCGGAGGGTTCGAACTGGGCATTTATATCGTGAACGCCAATCCACCCTACGGCAGCACGCAAACCATCAATCTGAACCTGACGGACGATCAGGTCAAAAAGGCAATCGGAAGCGGCATGATCGTAGACAGCGCCATCGACACCAAGAACCAGGCGGTGCAAATTCGCGCGGTGGTCCGTGATAAAACTACGGGCGCGGCGGGGTCGGTCCGCATCCCGGCGGGAGGGCAGTAGGGGAGCGGCTAGCCCCGCGCGTCCTTACCGCAGCGCTCCAATCTGGAAATCGACCACCACGCGCTGGGTCTGGTAATCGTACTGCGCGGTCGCGTTGGCGATCTGGGCTGACGTGAGATTTAATTGGGCCTGGCTGAGTTCAACGATCGAGCTCAGCCCGTAATCGTAGCGGGTTTGGGCCAGGCCCAGGGCCAGTTGGGCTTGCTGGAGCAGTTGCTGCGTCAGGGCCAAGCGATCCTGCGCGGTCGTGGCGTTCAGGTACGCCACGCGCACATCGCGCGCGATGCGATTCTCCAGATCGTTCACGTTCTGACCGGCAGCTTTGGCCTTCAGCTCCGCTTCGGTTTGCCGCGCTTTGAAGAGGCCGCCATTGAAGATGGGAACCGTTACATTCAACCCGACGGCGCCGTATCGACCCGGTACCAGGGCGTAGCCAGTGGGAACGAGGCCGGCCGTGCCGATGAGACCCACGCTGGGATAGTAAAGGTCGTGTTCCGCCTTGGCGAAGCGCACATCGGCGCTCTGCTGGAGCTGCAGATCTTTTAGATCCGGGCGATTCTGAATGGCCTGCTGGATCAGATCGTTGACGCGATCGGGTAGCGGCGGGGGCGTGGGCTCATCGGAGACGATAAATCCGGTCTGGCCCGGCAACCCCATGGCCGTTGCCAGCTCTGCCTCGGCAGTTTTGACATCATTCTGCGCCTGCACTTGCAGCAGTTTGGCGTCCGATAGGTTCACGTTAGCGAAACTCACATCCAGGGTGGACTTGAGCTTACTTTCGGCGAGGGCACTGACCTGGTCGGCGACCACCTGGCGCTGCGACACGGTTTGGTCGGCCACCTTCATCACGGCCTGCGCCCGCAACAGCCCGAAATATGCCTGGCTGACGGCCAATAGGATTCGCGCGCGCGTGTCTTCGGTGTTCTGGTCCTGGGCCTCGGCTTGCAGTTTCGCCATACCCACCAGGTTGTTCGTCCGGCCGAAATCCGTGATCATCTGTGAGATCGAGAGGCCGGAACCTACGCGGTCATACACGGTGGGATTGTTCAACGCGCCGGCTGCGAGGCGGCTGCCGTTATCTGCGCCCACCGAGGTGAAGCTGCCGAACATGTTGGGCTGGAAGTTGGCGCGGTACTGGTTGGGAACCTGGTAAGCGGCCGCGGCGGTGGACTGTGCGGCCGCGAACTGAGGGTTGTTCTGGATGGCCAAGCGCTGCGCTTCGGCCAGGGTCAAGCGCAGGGGGGCTTGGGCAAAACAGGGGATGGTGAGGGCAATAACAAAGCTTAAGAATCGCATCGAGGGTATACCTGTTGGACGCTCCCTCACGGTCGCGGCTCGGTTTGGATTCATGTTATTGAGCCTCCTGCCGGCCATAGACGAGCACGTACGCCGCCGGTACCAGGAAAACCGTAAGGGCGACCGAGACACTCAGTCCTCCCAGGATGGCGCGTGCGAGTGGCGCGTAGGCCTCGCTACCGGCGCCCAGTTTGAGAGCCATGGGGAGCAGGCCGATGATGGTCGCGAGCGAAGTCATCAACACGGGGCGCAGCCGGACGCGGCAGGCGGTGGCCACGGCGTCTCGAACGCTCATCCCTTCGTCGCGTAGATGACGCGTGAACTCCACGATCAGGATGCTGTTGGAGACTGAAATGCCGACCAGCATCACCACGCCCATGAGGGACATGACATTGAGGGTGGTGCCGGAGAAATAGAGGATCAAAATGACACCCGTCAGGCCGGGCGGTACGGCCATCAGAATAATGAACGGGTCGATAAACGAGCGGAATTGAGCCACCAGGATGAGATAGAGCAATACCACGGCGAGGATGAGGCCCAGCGCGAACCTTTGAAACGATACGCGCATCCCTTGCACCATTCCGCGCAGAGTCACATTCAAGCCATCGGGGACTTTCGTATCGGCAATGATTCGGTCGATGGAATCGGCGATTTTGCCCAAGTCTTCACCGAGCGGGCGGACATAAATGTCCATGACGCGCCGGATCGCGTAGTGATCCACCTCGGTCGGCGACTTGATCCGGGTGATATCGCTGATCATGTCGAGCCGGGTCGGCTCCGGATCGTTGGGCCCGCGCAAGGGGATCGCGCGAAGGTCGTTGAGCGATTTCACCTGAAACTCCGGATACTGAACGGTCAGCATGTAGTCGTTGCCGTTCTTCGGATCGATCCAGTAACTGGGCGCAATCATGCCGTTGGAAGTAAGGGCGGTGATCACATTGTCCACTACCTCGCGCTGGTCGAGGCCCAACTCGCTGGCGCGCATGCGATCGACATTCAGCCGCAGCGCGGGGTAATCCATGTCTTGCGGAATGAAAACGTCGGCCACACCCGGAACCCGGCGGATCTTGGCTGCCAATTGCAGAGTGGTGGCGTAAGATTTCTCCAGGTTGCTTCCGCCCACCTGCACGTCGATGGGGGCAGGCAATCCCAGATTGAGCACGGCATCCACCAGGCCGCCGGATTGGAAGAAGGTGGTCAGCTCCGGCATGTCCGAGGCAATTTTTTCCTTGACGCGGCGCATATATTCGTAGCTTCCGATTTTGTGATCGTCTTTCAAGCTCACCTGCACGAAAGCGGTGTGCATGGCGGAGTTGGTGGTGTAGATGGCCGAAAAATCGGGGGTGGATCCGATGTTGGAGACGATCATGCCGAGGTCTTCCAGGCTGACGACGTGGCGGATGAGGTTCTCCAGGCGCGCCACTTCGTTGTCCGTGACCGCCAAACGGCTGCCGGTCGGGGCTTTCAAGTTAATGACGAACTGTCCGGCATCGGTTCGCGGGAAGAAGGAAAGACCGAGAGAGGGAAACAAGCCCAGGACGGCGACGAATATCGCCGCGAACGCCACCAGTGTAAAAACCGGACGCCGGAGGGTGACGCCGACGATTCTGTCGTAACCTTTGAGGAAGCTCTCGAAGCGGTTGTTGAACCAGACATTGAAGAGCTGGCCGAAGGAGCGGCGGCGGCGCGACGGCTGCCCGACAGTCACAGGCTGTTCCGAGGACGGTGTGCCGTGGTGCGCGGGGGTTTTGATGAAGCGGGCGCAGAATAGCGGCACGACGGTCATGGCTACGGCAAAGGATGCAAACAACGATAAGACGACTGCCAAGGCGAGGGCGGAGAACAGAAATTTGCTGACGCCGTAGAGGAAGGTAACCGGGAAGAACACAACCACGGTAGTAAGAGTGGCGGCCAGAACCGGCAGGGCGACCTCCCGGCCTCCCTTTTCGGCAGCTACTTCCGGCGTTTCTCCCAGTTCGAGGTGGCGATAGATGTTTTCCAGCACCACCACGGAGTTGTCGATGAGGCGCGAAAAGGCAAGTGCCAGGCCGCCCAATACCATGCTATTGACGGAACTGCCTCCCAACGCGAGCGCGATAAAAGCGGCAAGCGCGGAGAGCGGGATGGAGAAGAAAACGGCGACGGTGGCGCGCATGCTTCCGAGGAATATCAGGATCATCAGCGAAGTGAGAAACAGTCCGATGGCCCCTTCGTGCAGCAGGGTCTCGATGGCGGTCTTCACGAACGCGCTCTGATCGAACACCACCTTCGTGACCAGTTCCTTGGGAACCTCGAAGAGATGTTGGAGCGTATCGCGGACTCCATCGACGACGGCGATCGTGTTGGTATCGCCTCCCTGTTTCAAGACCGGCAGGTAGACCGACGGCTGGCCATCTACGCGCACCAGGTTGGTTTGAATCTGCTGGGCATCTTTGGCATAGCCCACATCGGAGATGCGCACGGGGGACTGTCCAACGGTCTTAATGGGGAGCTGATCGATGGCCTGAACAGTCGGCAACTGGCTATTGGTATAGATGTTGTAATCCAGCGCGCCAAGCTGGACATCGCCCGCGGGAAGGATGAGGTTCGCATTGTTCACCGAACGGACCACGTCCATCAAGCTGAGCTGGTGCGCTTCGAGCTTGTACGGGTCGGCGTATACCATGATCTGGCGATACCGGCCGCCGAAGGGCTGCGGAACGCTGGCTCCGGGGACACTGCCGATCTGGTTACGAACCTGATATTGCGCGAGATCACGCAGGCTGGTCTCATTGAGGCCTTGGCCCTTGAACGTTACGAGACAGACGGGCAGACTGGAGGCGTCGAACTTCAGGACCACCGGCGGCAGGGTGCCGGGCGGCAGGCGGCGCAACTGGGCCATGGCCAGGTTCGAGATGGTGGTGACGTCGGAATCGGGATTCGTCCCGGGCTGAAAGTACACCTTGATTACGCTGACACCCGGCAGCGAACGTGATTCGATATGTTCAATGCCAGCGCCCAGAGTGAAGAAACGCTCGAAACGGCTGGTGATGTCCGTCTCGATCTGCTCCGGCGGCATCCCGGAGTAGAATGTGGCAACGACCACCACCGGGATGTTCATGGCTGGAAACATATCTACGGGCATGCGGGTCAGGCTGGTAACACCTACGAGCCCGATTACCAGGCACACCACCACAATGAAGTACGGATTACGAATAGCGAAACGAGACATGGAACTTCCTCAATCACCTAAGACCCGGCGGCGGCAGTCAAGACAGTTACTTTCGGTTTCACCTCGGCGCCGGGCTGCAAACTCGATCGGCCGCTCAAAACCACCATGTCGCCCTCATTGAGCCCCGAGCGAATCTCGATGCGATCGGCGGTTTCCAGACCGAGCGTCACCTTGCGGGTCTCGACGCGATCGTTCGGAGTTACCAGCATGACCGACCCGGAAGACGGCTTATCGGCGTCGATATCGACCGCCGTTACGGGTACGGCCACCACGCGGTCGTGCCGGGTGAGCGTGAGGTTCACCTCCGCATACATTCCGGGAATGAGCACCAGACTGGGATTAGGAACATCGACCTCGGTGTCCATGGTGCGGGTGGCCAGCGAGAGCTTGTCGGCGAAGCGAATGACCTTGCCGGGAAAGGTGCGGTTGAGAGTCGGCACACGCACGTCCACATTCTGACCGATGTGCACAGTGGGCACCGCCGATTCCGGGACGGGCAGAATCAGGCGGAGGAGGCTGTTTTCGGAGAGCCGTACTACCGGCATGGCCTGCGTTTGCGAAGCAGTACCGGCCTGGATCATCGATCCGGTATCGGCATAGCGCTTTGTGATGACGCCGGTAAAAGGAGCGGTAACGCGCGTATAGTCTATGAGCGTTTTGACCTTTTGCAGCTCAGCCTGGTTCACGCTGACTTGCTCGTTGGCGGCGGCCTGCGCCGATTTGGCCGCGGAAACCTGGGCTTCGGAGACGAGATCTTTGCTATGCGCATCGTCGATTTCCTGCTGCGCGATCAAGCCCGGCTTCTTTTCCATCACGCCGGAGAGCCGCTGGAAAGAGAGGTGCGCTATATCGTGGGCGGATTCGGCGCGCTGGAGTTCATCCTTGGCACGCGCGACCTCGGCCTGGGCGCGATCCACATTGGCGTTGGCCCGGCGCAAATCGTCAGCCATTTCGGGTACTTCAAGAGTGGCCAGAAGATCTCCCTGCTTGACGCGATCGCCCACATCCACGTTGATTTGTTTGATGTACCCGGCCACTTTGGCCATGACATCGACTTCCTGGTAAGGTTTGAATTCGGCAGTAAGCACGAGCCCTTGAGACAAGTTCTCGGCCTTAGCTTTCGCTACCGCCACCGTGGGCACATCGGAGGAAGGGGCAGTGCTGGCTTGCACCTCGTTTTTTTGAGAACACGCAGCCGTGAACAGGGCAGCGGGAACGATGGGAAGAAGAAACAGCGTTCGAAAGCTAAGATTCTGCATCAGTACCTCATTCGGAGCGGCCGAGTAATTGGCGGAGTTTCTGGTGTGAGAATTCGGGCGATTGGCACAGGTCGATGATCCGCCTTTCGCGCGCCCGTATGCGGGCAGCCGCCTCGGGGATTTCCGCGGCGATCTCATGCGGAATCGAAACCACCCCATGGCAGTCGGCGTACAGCAGGTCACCCGAACGGATCCGCAGGCCCAGGATTTCGACAGGGTTCCCGTAGTCGACCACGTGCGAATAGGAATGAGAGACAGCCACGGAGCGGGCGAACATCGGAAAATCCAACTCGCGCACCGCCGGGATGTCGCGCACCGCTCCGTTAGTGATGACAGCCTGGCAATGAAACGCTTTCAGGATGGCCGCATGGACTTCGCCGACGACTGAGGCGGCGTCGCGGTCTGCGTCCAAATCCTGAACCACGGCGACTCGTGGAATCGGTAACAATTCGATCGCCGACCACCAATCCGTGTTGGCCCAATTCGAAACTCCGCTCATGGGGGGATCGGCGGAGCGCACCGCGCAAGTGGCGGCATAGCCGAGCACGCGCGGAAATCCGCCGGTCATGCAAGCCAGACCAGGACGGGTATAGCCCTCGTTGCGGAGCCGAACTCTAAATTGCTCTATGGCATTGGCGATCGTGCAGGTATCAAACTCGCGAATCGCTTCGAGTTGGGCGGGCAGGGTATCGCGCGCTTCGTGCTGGTCAACGGGCGAGTTGGGCATTGGAGCTAGACCGATCATAAGCAATCGGCTTGCCCGCCTAAAATACCCTCTACCGGGTATTTTGTTATTACTCAGGCACGAAATTAAGGCGCACAGCGCCCAACGGCTCGGCGGCTGCGAATTAGGGGGCATGCCGCCATCCGCGACCCGTCGCGGTACGGCCGAAAATACTCTGTCCAAGGTATTCCTTTCCTCCCGGCATTCAAAGTAACCTCCGGCTAAGGAGCAGGGCACAACGGATAGGCCGGCTCCCAGGGACCCATGCTGCCGGTACGCATCCTGATTGCAGATGACCACCCCTTGATCCGGAGCGGGCTGCGCACGCTACTTTCGTACGAACCGGATTTTGAGGTGGTGGCTGAAGCGGCTGATGGCGCCGAAGCCATAGAAGCCGCCCGGCGCGAACTCCCGCACGTGACCATCCTGGATATCGGGATGCCCAACCTGAACGGGATCGAAGCCGCACGCCAGATATCCGCCACCATCCCTGGCGTCCAGCTCGTCATGCTAACGGTGCATTCCGATGAAAGTTACCTTTTGAGCGCGCTTCGTGCCGGTGCGCGCGGATACGTCTTGAAGAGTTCGGTGGAAGCCGAGATTGTGGAAGCCGTCCGCGCCGTGAGCGAGGGAAAGGCGTTCTTCAGCCCCAAGGTGAGCGGGATACTCGCGGACGATTACATGCGCTTTTTAGAGCGGCAGCAAGTGGAAGACACGTATGAGTTGCTCACGGGCCGCGAGCGTCAGATCCTGCAGTTACTGGCAGAGGGACAATCCAACAAAGATATTGCCGGTATTCTGAACCTCAGTCCTACAACCGTGATCTGTCACCGGCAGCACATCTTTCAGAAGCTGAACCTCCATAATTTGTCGGATCTGATTCTTTATGCGATCCGCAAGGGAGTCATTTCCCTGCAACACGGCCGCACGGCCTGAAGCATACGGCCGGGGCGCGCGGTCAGAAGCTGAATCCAAAGTCGAAAGCGAGGTTGAGCCAATGGTCTGTAGTCTGAATGGGCGGAATATTGGCAACCGCCTGGCCATTAGTGGAAGCCGCGACATACTGCAGGGTAGTTCCCACGCGGAAATTGTGATTGCTGTCCAGGAAATAGCTGACGTTCGCCAGTCCGTAGCCGCCCCAACCTCCGCGCGTGGTGCAAGTGTAGCAACTGTTGGAATAGTAGCCGCTGGAGGGAACGGTTTCCGAATAGTGCAAATAAGCGGTGCCGCCTCCTGCCGAGATTTGAATGCGGTGGAACGGTTGCGGAATGTAGATCCGCCCGCCAAGCGGAATCATGAATTCATGATCGCCGCCTTGAATCGTCCCCAGATTCGTGACTTCGGGGTTTTGGTTGTGGGCCGCGCCGAAAGCCATCTGAAATCCGGCGTCCGCCTGGAACAGCCGGTTGAAGCGGTAGCCGTAATTGAACCGGATCAACGGCGCGCTGCTCAGATAATTGGTGGTGGTCCCCATAGGGATCGCGGGACCCACTCCAAACGAAAAATTTTGATGGTGAACCTCGGTACTCTCATTCTGAGCAAAAGCCACGGGCACGATGAGGCAAAGCAAAAGAATTGGGCGCATACAGCATAGAAGATAACAGCGAGTGCGCCGCGGGTTACATACCTCCGGACTAGGAGTTTTGGCGGAATCGCAGGTTAGTAAGCGGAGTCATAAAAGATTGAGAGTCACTCCAGTGCGAACACCCACACGGCGCCGCCCTCGGGAACTTCCGGGTATTGGCCCGGGAATAGACGGTTGAGTGTGGCCTGATCGCCGCGTGAATCGCCGCCCCAACCGGAGTGCACGGCGATGTACTGCTTGCCATTGATCAGGAAAGAAGTAGGCGGCGCCAGAATTCCGGAGTTAGTGGGAAATTCCCAGAGTAGTTTGCCGGTGGAAGCATCGAAGGCATGAATGTGGCGGTCGTTAGTGCCTCCGCTGAAAACTACTCCGCCGGCCGTGGCCAACATTGCGCCCCAATTCGGAGACGTGGCGTAGTTGTGCGTCCACACGCGTTTGCCGGTATCCACGTTCCAGGCCTGCACCTCACCGAAATGATCCGCGCCCGGGACAGTGAAGGGCTGGCTACCCCCGATGCCCACGAACGGCCGTCCGGGCGTGTACTTCACTTCCACGCCCATATTCGAACTGCACATATTGTTATTCGCCGGAAGGTAGATCATGCGGGTTTTGGGGCTGAAGGCAGCGGGCGGCCAGGTCTTGCCGCCGTGCGAGCCGGGGCAAAATTCGGCGCGCTGGCCGGTGCCGGGTTTGTGGGCCGGATCCACGTCCGGGCGGCCAGTCTCGGGGTCGAGCCCGCGGAAGACGTTTTGCGTGACGTACGGCTTGCCTTCAATGAAGTGGATCTTGCCGCCGTCGCTCCGCTCCAGGAACCAGAGGTAGCCATCGCGCGCTACGTCAACCAGCCCTTTAATGACACGGCCATTGCGCTGGTAGTCGAGGAGAAGGGGCGGCGAGACTTCATCCCAATCCCAGGAATCGTTCGGCTGATATTGGAAATAGCCTTTGATCGCGCCGGTAGCTATGTCGAGGGCCAGCGTCGAGGTGGCGTACAAGTTATCGCCGGGGCGCTTATCGCCGACAGTGGGGCCGGGATTGCCGGTTCCCCAGTAGGCCAGATTGGTTTCCGGGTCGTAGTTCCCGGTGACCCACACGGGCGCGCCGCCGGTCTTCCACTGTTCGCCACCTTGCGGCCAGGTTTCGCTGCCGGGTTCACCCGGCGCCGGGACGGTGTAGGTGCGCCAAAGTTCCTTGCCCGAGTCGGGATCGAAGGCCGCGACGAATCCGCGGATGCCGTACTCCCCGCCGGAGGCGCCCACCATCACCTTGCCGCCGGCGACGAGCGGCGCGAGCGTGATGTAGTAGCCCGATTGGTTATCGGCCACGGTGGTGGTCCAAACCTCCTTGCCGGTTTTGGCGTCGAGCGCGACCAGCACCGCTTCACCCGCGGCATAAAGAACTCTGTCGGCATACAGCGCCACGCCCCGATTGGTTTCGTGCGGCACGGCAGAGCCTGTGGGTCGCTGCCGACGATAGCGCCAGAGGACATTGCCTGATTTGGCGTCGATGGCGATCACCTGGTTGTTGGGCGTAGTGACGAACATGACGCCGTTGTTGACCACGGGCGCCGCCTCGTGAACGCGCGTCTCGCCCGTGCTGAACACCCAAACCGGCTTGAGGCGCTGCACGTTCTGCGCCGTGATCTGCTCCAGCGGGCTGTAGCCCCATCCGTCGTAAGTTCGGCGGATCATCAGCCAATTGCCGTCTTCCGGATGCTGCAGCCGTTCTGCCGTGACGGGTTGATACTGTTCCAGGATCGGAGGAATGATGACAGGGGCAGGAGCGCCACCGCGCTGGCCAAAGGCCGGGTTGATGAGCAACATCAGCGCAAGTAAGCCGATCGCGAAAACAGTGCGGGACGTGAGCATAGCCTCTCCTCTGGTCCGTCCATCATACATCGGTGCAGGGCTGCAATCGGGTACTGGAGTCTGGCCACGACGACGCTGACGTGCGAAGGTTGTATAACATATCCATGCGGTTTCCGATCTGGCTATTACTCGCCGGGTGTCTCCAGGCCCAGCCAACTCCCGAAGCCGAAGTGCGGCAACTGATGGGCAATTTTCTCGCTTCATTCAATAATCTCGATTGGCCGGCGTTCCGCCAGTGCTCGGTAGATAACCCGGTTGTGTTTTTTCCATTGCCGGTTGAGGCGACCGGGAAAAGGACGGAGAATGCGGCCGCGTTTGAGGAGGACTGGCACCGGCAATTCGACCTGATTCGCGAAAGCGCCGCCAACCGCGGCATCATGAAGCCTCCTTTTCAGCAAATCGAGCCTAAGGACTTGCGGATCGATCTTCTCGCCCCCTCAGTTGCAGTTGTTACCTTCTATTTGGGGCCTGGGAGGAACGGCGTGGGCCGCAGGATGTTCGTCGTAACGAAAACCGACGCCGGGTGGAAGATTACACACCTTCACGCTTCGAATCTTGCGTTGAGGCCTTCCAATTGACTGGCCGCCGTCATCTTGACGCAATACCCGCAAATCGTCAGATACCCCGAACCAAAGCGTCCTCTTTCCTAACAGACCACCCGCGAGCGTGATTGCCGCGATGCTCCGCATGCGGTAATGTACGGAGACATGAAACGACTATTGCCCATCTGGTTGGCGGCTCTTGCCGTTATGGTTCCAGCTCAGGCGCGCATTACCCGGATCACAGTCGAGCACCGCGACGCACCGGCTTACAAGGGCCAATCGTTTGGAGAAGCGGGCCGCTACGAGCGAATCTCCGGCCGCGCGTATGGGGAACTCGACCCCAAAGATGCGCTCAACGCGATCATCACCGATCTGCAATTGGCGCCGCGAAATTCGCGCGGCATGGTGGAATACTCCGCCACATTTCTGCTGGTGAAACCGGCGGATCTTGCGAAGGCCAGCGGCGTGCTGCTCTACGAAGTGCCCAACCGCGGGACTTCCGCTCTGGTGCGCGCTTCCGAGAACCCTGGAGCCATGGCCGATTATCTGAAGCGCGGCCACGTGATCCTTACGAGCGGATGGCAGGGCGACCTGGCGTCGCGGGATGGCGTCCAGACCATCGCTGTTCCGGTGGCCAAGAATCCGGATGGTTCGAGTATTACGGGGCCGGTGCTGGCGCGTTTCGTGGATATGGCGCCGAATACCAATACGATGGCAATTATCGCAGGCGGCACGCCGCGGCCTCTACCGGTCAGTCTCGATACTGCCAAAGCCACGCTCACCAAACGGGCCTCGGAGACCAGCCAGATTATTCCGATCCGAAGTAGCGACTGGGGGTTCGCCGATTGCACCAAGACGCCCTTTCCGGGCACGCCCGATCCGGGCAAGATCTGTCTCAAAGGCGGATTCGATCCGGCCATTCTCTACGAGCTGGTTTACACCGCGAAGGACCCGTTGGTGCTCGGCATTGGCTTCGCCGCCACCCGTGACCTGACTTCCTATTTCAAGAGCGGCGAATCCGATCTTTTGGGCAAGAGCATCTCCCACGCGATCGCCTGGGGCAACTCGCAATCGGGCAACTTCCTGCGCAGCCTGGTGCACCTCGGTTTCAACCAGGATGAAGCGGGGCGCATCGTTTTCGATGGCATCAATCCGAATATTGCAGTCCGGCAGTTGGCCATGAATATCCGTTTCGCCGCACCGGGAGGGGCCGCGGCGTTATATGAGCCGGGTAGCGATGGTGCGCTCTCGTGGTCCGACTATACGGATGCTGCCCGCGGCCGGCCCTCGAGCGGGCTGCTGGAGCGCTGCCGCGCGACCGACACCTGCCCCAAGATCATGGAGACGTTCGGCTCTTCCGAGTTTTGGGACTTGAGGGGCTCGGCCGACGTGGTGGGCACACGCGTAGACCGAGATATCCCCCTGCCGGCTAACGTGCGCCGCTACTACTTCCCCGGAGTGACGCACGGGGGAGGGCCCGGCGGCTTCAGTACTGCCGTGCCGCGTCCGCCGAACCGCTGCGAGCTGCCGGCGAACCCGAATCCGTCCTCCGACACGATGAGGGCGTTGATGGTTGCGCTAGTGGATTGGGTGGCCAACGGCACCGCTCCGCCGCCCAGCCAATATCCGCGTCTCGCCGATCACCAGTTCGCTGCCCCTACGCAGGCTGCCATGGGATTTCCGCTGATTCCGGGCACTCCGGTACCCGACAACATCATCAACCCGCTGTACGATTACGACTTCGGGGACACTTTTCACTACGGGGACCTGTCCGGCGTAATTGCCTTGCAACCGCCAGTGATCAAGCAGGTGTTACCGAGCCTGGTCCCCAGAGTGGATGAGGACGGCAACGAAATCGCCGGTGTGGCCAGTGTGCTGCACCAGGCGCCGCTCGGTACCTACACCGGTTGGAACGTCTTCGCGCAGGGCTTTTATAAGGGCACCAACTGCGGCCTGGTGGGAGGCTTCATCCCCTTCGCGAAGACGAAAGCCGAACGGCTGGCCGCCGGAGATCCGCGGCTGTCTTTGGAAGAGCGCTACCAAACGCACGAGGGATACGTTACGGTGGTGAAAAGCGCGGCAGCGCGCCTGGTCCGCGGCCGGTACCTGCTGCAGGCTGATGCGGACCGGCTGATCGCCGAAGCGGAAGCGAGTGATGTGCTGAAGTAATGTGAAGGCCCACTTCGGCTTATAACTCGCAAACGGACTTGGTGCGAGCACCCGCCGAGTGCCGCGCGTGCGGCGTGATTATGGCAGTCCTTAAAAAGTGAACCGCGCTACCAGCGTCCCTTGCCGCGGGAGGCTGTAGACGGATGCCGTGTTGATCCAGCCAAAGCCGGCGGTCGTCCCGCCAGTGCTGTTGCGTGTTTGGGTGGCGAACGCGTTCGTGCTGGTCGGGTTGTTCATCTCCGTGCGATTGAAGATGTTGGTGAACTCCGCTCGGATTTGCAAATTGAAGCGCTCTTTAACGCGGAAGTTGCGCGCCAGGCTGATGTTCTCTCCAGGCCGGCGCTGCTGGCGGTAATCGTTGTAGTAGGCTGCCGCGGTGCCCCATTGTCCCAGCGGCGGGTTCACCCATGCCGCCGGATTCAGCACGAACGTTTTGTTCGGGTCGAAGCAGTGGCAGTTCAGGTTCTGCGTAAAGGCGGGCACGCCGGGCACGCGGTCCACCAGCGTGCTCTGGAAGGTGTAAGTCGCGATGTTGGTGGTTGCGGAAGGAACTTGAATGGGCAGGCCGCTGCCGTACCGCAAGACCGCGCCGATCTGCCAATCCCGCGCCGCGAAGGATAGCGCTTTGTTCACAGACAGCTTGGGGAGAGTGTAACTTCCCGCGATCACCGAGAGGAAAGGCTGATCGAAGCCCGAAAGGTACTTGTTCACGGACCGGTTATAGACATTATTCGTAACTGGCGCGACGAACCCGAAGTAGTTATAATCCTGCTCCGAGCCGATCACCAATTGCTTCGACCACGTGAACGAATAGGTAAAATCGAGCCCGTGCGAAAAGCGCTTGGTCACCTTGGTTTGCAGAGACTGATACCAGGTATCGCCGAGGGGCGGCCAGGTATTCACGGGGTTCAAGTATTCCGGCAGAGGTCTCAGCGACTGCGCCACTGTCGATCCCGTTGGAAAACTCGGGTAGGGTGGGTGGTTGAACCCGCGCGCCGCCGCTAGCGCCGAATTCACCGGCGAAGCCAGCAACTGCAGGTCGGCGGGATTGTTGAGGCTCAGTCCAAATGCGTTGAGGCGCTGCTCGGTGAGCGCGTTGATGACCTTCATCGTATTGGCCTGCCACCAAACGCCGCGGTTGCCGAGATAGGTTGCCTCGACGACCAGATTGCGCGTGATTTCCCGCTGCAATCCGATGCTCCATTGCAGGATGCGTGCCGGGCGGCCGGCATTCGGGTCGATGAAGTTGGTCGGATTGCCGACCGTTCCGGGCAGGGGCAATTGGCCGGGATCGAAATTCGGAAAAGTCACATGATAGGGGACGCCGTTTTGCATCACAAAAGCCGGGTCGCCGTAAGATGTGGCGCCGTAGGGGTTGGAGGAGCCGGCGTTGTTCGTCTTGCCGTTCAGCGAATTGAGCCTCCCGTAAGAAATACCGGAACCTACGCGCAAAACGGTCTGCGGTGTGATCTGGTAGGCGAGCCCAAGCCTCGGTCCGAAGGCGAACGGGTAGTTATGCGCGAACTGGCAGTTGCAACGGCCGGGACCGGAGCCTTCGAAGATGATTCCGCCCGGCAGATTGCCTGCGCTGGGATTCGGCGTGGAGACCGACATATTCGGCATGATTCCGTTGTGCGCCTTCATGTAGGTTTCGAAGTCGTAGCGCAGGCCGTAGTCGAGCGTGACGCGGCGCGTGATCTTCCAGGAATCCTGCGCGAAACCCGCCAAGGCATGCGCTCCCAGCCGCACCACGGAGGGGACGCTGAAATAGCCGCTAGCCACCCGCCCCATAATGAAACTGGCAAACGGAAACCCAACCGTGGCCGGGAGGCTTTGCCCGTTCAACGACGGGAGTCCCGTTTCGGTCGGGCTGAAATACATCCAGGCATTGGCATAGGTGCGCAAATCGGCCTTGAAGCCCTGCGTCACCAGTTCGCCGCCGAATTTGTAGGTGTGATTGTTGCGCACCCACGTCAGGCTGGCGGTTCCAGTAGGCTTCAGATAATTCAAGTTTCCAATGGAACTCGTTCCGATGGTTGACAGGCCGCCTTGCGGCGGCGCCGGATTCGACAGACCAGCCCCGGAGTTGGAGATCAGTGGAAACAGGTTCGTATTCGAGCCTTTGAAGCCGATTTGCGTAGGGTCATAGCTGCCGGTCTGGGTCTGGTTGGTGTCGATGAGCCCTGCGCCGAGGTGGAGCAGGAGCGTGGGGGTCAGCGTGTTATCGGCGTTGAGCCGGATCGTGTGTGCCGTGGTGCCAGTAGGGATAGCCGTGGTAATCGGGTACGGTAGGCCGTCGTTGTTCGGCGTCGAAGTGCCGGTGCGCGACCAGTAGCCCGATATTTTGAACCGCGAACTGAGGGAATGATCGATCTTTACGGAGGGAATATCCGTGATCCGTTGGTTCGAATAAACGGGGATGTAATTGTTGACCAGTCCGGGGCGGTTCGGGAAAGGAAGCATTTTTATGACGTTGAGCGCGACCGCATCCTGCTGCGCCAGAGGCACGGTGTTATTCGGGAATGGATCGCGATAATGCACACCGTTGACTACGCGGTCGGTGTTCGGATCGTAGACCGTGTTTTCCAGAATCGGGCGGCCGAGGCCATCGGTGCCCAGATTGCGCCCCGTGAGCGCCTGCGTGAAATTTCCAACGCGGTAAGCGGGCGTGGGCATGGTGAGCGCGACGTTATTGGTTATCACGGTTTCGCGGAACTGCTCGAAGCTGACAAAAAAGAAGGTGCGGTCGTGGCCGTTATAAACCTTCGGGATCTCTACGGGCCCGCCCAGGGTGAAGCCATAATCGCTGCGCCGCTGGCGGGGTCGAAGCAGGTGGCCGTTGCCGTCGCTGGTAAAGGGCTGGCCGGCATTCAAGGCTTCGTTCACGAAATATTCGTAGCCGCTGCCGTGCAAGGTGTTGGTGCCCGACTTCATGGTCACGTTGAAGAATCCGCCGCCCGCCTGCCCGTACTCCGCGGCATAGTTGCTGGTCTGAATGGCAAACTCCTCGATGGCGTCCACACTGGGCTGGGTTTGCGATTGCGTGGCGCTGGCGATGCCATCGGTGCTATCCTGTCCTTCCAGGCGCAGGGACTGCGAGTTGCTCGGCATTCCGTTGAGCCGGATGCTCTGGTCCGGACGCCAGTCGGCTCCGGGAAGCACTTGAAGAACCGCGTAAGGATTGCGGATGCCGGCCGAACTCGCAGCGGCGCCGATGCCCAGCACGGGCAGGTTATCGAGCGTGTCGGTAGCCACGTTATGGCTCAACTCACCGCTTTCCGTCTTGAGCAACGGCGCGGCTTCAGTCACGGTAACGGATTCGTTCGCAGCCCCTACTTGCAGCACCACATCTATGCGCAGAGTCTGCGCCACCGGAACCGTGAGGTTCTGCCGGACGTACTTCTTGAATCCCGGCACGTTGACCGAGAGTTCGTAGGTGCCCGTAGGCACCTCAACCACATAATTTCCGGTGCTGGAACTGCCGGCTTGGTACGTGGCGGCGGTTTCCGTGTTCCGCACTTCGATCATGGCCCCGGCGACGACTGCGCCGGCTGGATCGGAGATGGTTCCCGTGATACTTCCGCGATCTCCCTGAGCAAAAGCGCTAACGCAAGCGGCGGCCACACAAATAGCAACGGTAACGGCAGTCTTCATGAACCCCTTCCCTGTCTCCCAACTACGGCGGAAGTATTCTACTTCAGACGGAAAGAAAATGCACGGGCAAGTGGCAAGAAAGCCTGAAGTCCTTTTAGCGCCGCGTCCCTTGCGGTCGCGGGTCGCTCGCCTCACCTCTTTGCCTCGGACCGACACCTAAAATCCCGGTATCTGTTGACACCGGCGAACCGACTCTGATACTGTTTTTCCCCAATAGGACGGGGTAACGCCATGAAAACTCTCTTACTCTTTCTCGCTACAATGGCTTGCAGTTTTAGCCTCCTCGGGCAGTCGCGCTTATCGCAGATCCAAGGCACGGTGCTGGATACTTCCGGAGCCGCGATTCCGGACGCCACAGTGAGAGTGACTAACACGGCTACCGATCTGGTTCGTACGGTCGTTACCGGCACAGACGGCACTTACGTGGTTCCCGACCTGCCGGTTGGTCCGTATCGGATGGACGTCACTAAGGACGGTTTCGCCGCCTTCGCGCAAACCGGCATCGTGCTGCAAGTGGCCACCAATCCGACCATCAACGCCGTGCTCAAAGTGGGGAATGTAAATGAGCAGGTGCAGGTGGAGGCGAACGCCGCCCTGGTGGAATCGCAAGCCACCAGCGTGGGCACGATCATGGAGAACCAGCGCATTTTGGAGTTGCCTCTCAACGGCCGCGTCGCTACGGACCTGATTCAATACACTCCGGCCGTCATACCGCAAGGGGTGGCCGGCAATGGCGGTTATCCTGGCACGCAGCAATTCGTGATCGCGGGCGGACAGGCATTCGGCGTGGCCTTTTACCTGGATGGCAGCGTGTATAACAATCCCTGGGACTTGGCCAACATGCCCATGCCATTCCCCGACGCGCTGGATTCGTTCAAGGTTGAAACCAGCACGATGACCGCGGGTAATGGCATCCATGCCGGCGGCACTGTTACTGGGTTGACCAAAGCCGGCAATAACGAGTTTCACGGCGACGTGTTCGAATTCCTGCGCAACGGCGACATGAACGCCCGCAACTTCTTCCAGCCCACCCGCGACACCCTCAAACGGAACCAGTTCGGAGGAACTATAGGCGGGCCCATAATCAAGAACAAGCTTTTCTTCTTCTTTGGCTATCAGGACACGATTACCCGCCAGGACCCTGCTGCGAACACCTCCGCCACATTCGTTCCCACACCGGCTATGCTCGCGGGCGACTGGAGCGGCTGCCCGCAAGATCTGGCTTCGCTTCCGGCTTCGGTCAAGAGCCTGTTCGTCAATAACCAGATCAGTCCTACACAGTACGACCCGGCCGCCCTGAAATTGGCGGCGCTGTTGCCCAAAACCACCGGGCCGTGCGGGAATACCGGATTCGCTCTAACGACGCATGTCAACGAAGGGCAGTACGTCGGCCGCGGCGATTATCAGATCAGCGCCAAAAACACTCTCTTCGGCCGTTACTTTCGCACCCACTACTTCCGGCCCCCCGCGTACCTGTTTACGCCGGATAACATCCTGAGCACCACGCAAGGCGCGTTGGATGATGCGGACCAATCCTGGGCCGTGGGAGACACTTACCTGATCACTCCCACTTTGGTAAATCAGTTCCGCGCCACGGTCGATAGGATCGGCATTCATCGTTTCGCCGCCGATTATGTATCCGCCTGCGACGTGGGCGCTGCCCTGGTTTATTGCGGATATGTACCGCACCAGAGCGGGTTCACCGTGACGGGCGCTTTTTCCATCGGCCCCGGTACGGGCGGCCAGGCGACTGCGCATAGCACTCCGCTCCAGATGAACGACGACATCAGTTGGGTTAAAGGGAACCACCAATTCAACTTTGGCGGCGGCGGCGAAGTCTCCAAGATGCTCTTCGATGGCAATGTCTATGCGCAAACCAACTGGACCTTTCCCAATCTCCCGCAATTCCTCCTGGGTCAATTCAATTCCAACTCGCTCTCGTTGCCCAATACCCTGGATTTGCAGAAGTGGTTCGTAAACGCCTATGTTCAGGACACCTGGAAGGTGTCGCCGCATTTCACCGTGAACCTGGGCCTTCGCTGGGAACCGTTCCTGGCACCCTCTGAACTCCGCGGATACATTTACAACTTCAGCCAGGCGAATATGATCAACAACGTGCTGACCTCTCAGTTCGTGAATGCTCCTCCGGGCCTCACGTTCCCGGGCGACCCCGGTTTCCATGGCAAGAAGGGCATGAACGACTACTGGGACACTTTTGCGCCCCGCGTGGCGCTGGCCTGGGACCCCAAGGGTGACGGCAAGATGGTAGTCCGGGCTTCATTCGGCATCTCTTACGACTTCGTCGCCGGCGAGATGCTGGTGAACTCGGCTGACGCGCCACCCTTCGGCGGCACCTCCATCTGGGCGGGCCAGTTCAGCCGGCCGTACGACACGAATGTGGGAGGCAATGTCTTTCCCTATGCCGTCAACAAGAATGCCCCGTTTGTCACGGCTGGAACATATATTTATCCGAACAACCAGCTGAAGACTACAGCCGTAAACCAGTGGAACCTGGTCCTCCAGCGGCAATTCGGAAATGATTGGCTAGTGAATATTAGCTACATGGGCAGCGAAAGCTCTCACCTCTGGGACTCGTACCAGGAAAACCCGGCAGTCTTCATTCCCGGAAACTGCCAGGCAGGCCAGTACGGGCTTACCGCTCCCGGTCCCTGCTCTCCGGCCGGAGATTCCAATGCAGGCGCCCGACGGCTATTCACGATTAATGGATACCCCGGCAACAAATACTACGGATACGTAGAGCGCCTCGATTCCGGCGCGACCGGCAGCTATCAAGGTTTGTCGCTGGCTCTCACCAAGCGCCTGAGTAAAGGGCTGATTGTCAGCACTAACTACACCTGGTCGCACTGCATCAGCGATCTCTCGATCGGCGACAGCACAGGCAATGCGGGCGCAGGTTTGGCGATCCCTAACAACCGGCGATACGATCGCAGCAACTGCCAATCCAATGAAATTGGCGGGACCTTCTCATCTGACCGCCGCCACATTCTGAACGCGACCATCGTGTACGAAGTGCCGAAATTCGGCAATCACTACCTGAGCATGTTTGCCTCGGGTTGGAAGTTCGCCGAGATCTTCCGCGCCACCTCGGCCTATTGGGTTACGCCGGTGCTCGCCAGCGATGTCTCGCTGACGATGGATTCGGCAGCCAACCAGCGGCCCGTCCAGGTCCTGCAAAATACCCTGTGTTCCAACCCCGGTCCCTCGCCAAGCTGCTGGATCAATCCGGCCGCGTTCCAGTCGCCCGCCCTCGGAACGTTCAGTCCCATGGGGCGCAACAATGTTCCCGGCCCGCGATTCTGGCAGTTCGACACGGCGTTCTCCCGGGAATTTCGTTTCGGCGAGCGGCGCGAATCGGTGGAATTTCGCGCGGAAGCCTTCAACGTGACCAACAGCATGCGACCCGGCATTTCGCTCCCCAGCCTGTTGGCCGGGGCCTCAGGGGTCAGCCTGACGTTCGGTTCACCCACCTTCGGCCAGATCACCAGCGCGCTCGACCCGCGCATTTTGCAATTGGCCATGAAGTTTACGTTCTAGCAGACCGCCCCTCGCGGTCGCGGCTCCGAACAGAGCCGCGACGGTAAGGGAGCGTCCCTGTGTCCATTTCAGCTTTTGGGACGAAATATCAGGCGCGTGCCCGCGGGCCAGTGTTACGATTCTGCCTGGGAACACTGAGGGTGAAGGAAGAATCTCAGGCGGAACGGCTGTGCCGGGTGGTGATGGATTCGCTCGATGCCGAGGGCGAGAGACCGGACCTGGCGCGGCGCGCCTATCACAGCCGCACGCAGTTTCATCGGCTGTTTCGCGCCATGCTGGAAGAAACGCCGGCCGCCATGCGCCGCCGGCTGCTATTGGAGCGGGCAGCCTGGCAGTTGGGACATACGGAGAGCGCGGTTACGGAGATTGCGCTTGACGCGCAGTATGGGTCGTTGGAGGCTTTCACCCGGGCGTTCGGAAAAGCCTATGGCGTCTCGCCCAGCCTCTATCGCCGGATGGGCGCGCAGCACTTCCGGCTGCGTACGCCAAGTGGGGTCCATTTCTTCGCCCCGGGTTCCCCCAAGAAAGGAGCGCTGGAGATGGATTTATTCGACCGGTTCGCCGGATATGAAAGCTGGCACACGCGGAAGCTATTGCGCCACGCGTGCCAATTAAGCGATGAGCAACTCGATCGTCCACTGGCCACCACGGAGCTAACGCCCTGGCAAAAACAGGAGCATAGCCTGCGGGACCTGCTCGATCGCATTGTATTCACCAAGGAAGTCTGGACGGCAGCAATCACCGGAGGTGCGGTGCCCGAGGAGAAGCGGCGCCTCAGTCCGGCGGAGATGCTGACCCGCTACGAGCAGGCCGATGCCGAATTCCAGCGCGTGCTGTGCACCGTGCGTGCGCGAGGCGGTTGGGACGACATCTTCGTCGATGAACTGTGCCAGCCACCCGAAAAATTCACCTTTGGCGGAATGTTCGCGCACCTGATTACGTACAACTCCTACCGCTGCCTGACGGTGGCATCGGTGCTGCGTGGTTTCGGAATGGATGACGTGGGTTTTGGCGACCCGATCGATTACGAGCGGCAGGCGGCGGGCTGACGAGGCTTTCGCCGCGTGTCCTTTTTACTTGCCTACCATGTGAACGGCGTCGCGCTCGCCTTCGCTGCAGACGTATTCGCCGATTTCGTCCCGGGAGTCGAGATCGGCGATTCGTTTGATGACCCAAGGCTGGGAGTAAGCGCCCGGATCTTCGAGCGTGAACTCGATTTCCAGGTGGCCTAACTCGGGGCGGTGGATGCGCTCGATGACGTGGAGTTTCTCGGTGTGGGGGTGGCCCTGCGCATCGATCCACGATTTATCGTTGAAGCCGATGGTGTCCACCACCAGGGTATCGCCTTCCCAATGGCCGATCGAGTGTCCCATCCAATCGGGGTTGGGATCTTTCGGATGACCGCGCCCATCCAGATACACGGTGCGATGGCTGGGGATGTCGTCCTCGAACAGCATCACGAGGCGCGTGGGAGTTTGCACGATCTCGTAAGGAAAGAGCGCACCCGCCGCGGTGATACCGCGCGTAAGGCAGTGCGCTCCCGGCGCGTCCTTGGAATTGTTGGCGACGCGATCCTGGTATAGTTTTTCCGCGGATGGCAACATGGCGGGCGTGCCGGGATCCACGGTCCGCTGCGCATACCAGACACCGGTAAAATCGGGCTTTCCCCAGGCTGTGCGCGGCGCCGGACCGGGCGGCGTGGGGTGGGGAGAGAGTTGCTGGATGCGAAACTCCCGGCCATCGCCCAACGTACCGAACTGGTAATCCACGAGCTGGATGTCCAGGCGCACCGGCTGGCCGGCCGGTACGGTCACGTTCTTCTGGGCAAACGGGTTGAATCCTAATGTGGCGGACGAAACGTCATATGAGCCCGCAGGCAGAGGGCCGAGCGTATAGCTGCCATCGTTCGCGCTGACGGCCTTGTAGACCACCTTGGTGGCCAAGTTGACGGCTTCAATCGGCGCGCCTGCGACCGTCTCACCGCCGATGTCAGTCACCCTCCCCGTAACGGTGCCGGTCTGCGCGATAGCGGCCGCGCCGGTTAGGAAAAACAGAACCACTGTGGAGCGCATAGTGCTACTGGGCCTCCATATAAACTCTTTGGACAAAGCCCGAGATGGAATTCGCATTGGGCCAATCGGGATTGCGTGCCCATTCGGGGTACGCGGTTTTGAAGTCCTCCGCCAGGCGCTTCCCGGCATCCGCCGCCGAGAGACCTTGTTTCTTAAGCGCCAGCGCGCGCGAGCGCATGTCGAGAATAAAACTGCGCTCCGCGGCCACCAGCGCACCGTCGCCGGGCTTGCTGTGGTCGGGCACGATGTGGCGGGGCTTGAGAGCTTCGATTTTGTCGAGCACAGTCAGCCAACTGGTGAAGCTACCGCCCTCACCGGCGACGCCAGGGACCACCTTGTTCTGCACGACGTCGCCGGTGACGAGCGTGCTGTCGGGCTCCACCAAAATGACCTGGTCACCCTTGGTGTGGGCCGCGCCTAGCCATAACAGCCGCGCGGTTGCGCCGCCTAAATCGATAGTCACTTCGCTGGGAAACACGATGTTGGGCGTACGCAGCGTTTTCACGCCTTCGAGCAGCTTGGCATAGTCCGGCGAAAGCCGATTGAACAAGGTCAGCAGCTCAGCGCCATGATCCAGCAGTTCCTGTTGTTGCACCGCATTCCGCAGCAGAATGGTCCCGGGTGGAAACCCGGCCTCCCCCGCCGCGTGCTCAGGATGGAAATGGGTGGTGGTGAGGTACACCGTCGACCCCTTCGCCAGCCGCTTGGCTACGCGCGCGGCGGTTGCGCCATTCGAAGGGCCCAAACCGGTATCGACGACCAGCGTGGCCTGGGCGCCGGTAACAATGGCGATATTGGGGAACCCTAGAATTACGGAGACGTGATCGGAAACCGGCGTCACTGTTTCGGACAGGTTGGGGGGCGGAAATTGTGCTCTCGCCACCGCGGCAGCGAACAGGCCAGCGGCGAGCAATTCCAGGCGCATGGCTCCTCCTTTGGGAATGGGCTACCTGAATAGATTGCCATAACGGATTGAGGCCGGAGTAGCCAGAACCCCGGCCCAGAACCCGCGCTGCTAACTCCGGATGGCCGCGAGCCTCCACAGCAACAACCGGGCGTCGTCGCGTTTCGCGTCCGGCTGGTGCGCGGCGATGTAGCGGCGCAGCGGCGCCAGCGTGCTTTCGGGAATGCGCCCCGCGGCCTTTCTCCAAAGGTTCGCGTACGAACGCTCGGGAAAGTACGTCCGTTTCGCCATCCAGATGAGCCGTTGGCATTCGCGGGAACCGATCATGCCTGCCGCGGCGGCCTGTTCCAGCGCGATGCGGATGTTAATCATCGCGTCCGACAAAGGACGATGGTCTTCGGGCGAGCATGCCACCGCGACCTCGTCGTCCGCGTCCACCGAGCCGTTGCGATACCGCTCGAAAACTTCGCCCACGCCGACCATTCCGTGGGGTTCGAGCTCTACGGCCCGCAATGCGCCCATGCTGGAAGCTCCGAATGTGGGAACGCCCGTTTCGATCGCGCGCAGAACCTCTTTCGGCGAAATGGCCAGGCTCTGAAAAAACTCGCCATCGATAATTCCGATGGCGGGTGGCGCTTGAGCCAACAGGGGATCAACGTCACCGCGTTTCACAGGCGGCCGGTAATCGGCATCGAGAATCGCCATCGCCTCGGAAACCGGCAGACTCGGGCCGAGGAAAACCACTGGCCGGCTACTCATTGGCCCACCACAACAGTGTGGCACGGTGGCCAATGCGGCTGCGGTCCGCCGCCCATGATTCGAGTCCGGGCACGATGACCCGCACCACCGGGACGCCGAGCCCGGGATCGGTCAGATCCACTACGATCACCTGCTGCAGGCCTCGCGCGCGCAGACGGCCGATCATGAAACGGATATCGTCGAGAATGTCGCTGTGCACCGCGGAGGAGATGTCTGCCAGCTTCCGCCGCCGCGATGTGGGAGCGTGGTACCAACTCCGAGGATCGACGGATTTCTGCCTTTTCATGTGCATCATGCAAAGGGGCGTCGCTTCATCGGGCTGAGAGATGTCCTCGCGGATGCCCTGAATATCGACGACCCGCGATTGAGCCAATTCCGCCAGCGCGCGACTCAGAGCGACGCGCAAGTCCGGATGCGTGCCGATTCCGATGTGCGCCATCGGCAGGGCGGAATCAGCGCCATCGACCGCGGTGGCGATTAAGGTAGGAACTCCGATATCGGAGGTGATGTCCTTCACTCGGGGATGCAGTCCGGCGCGGGCGAAACGCGCCAGCATCCAGCGAGTTTTGCCATCGGCTTCGGAGACATCCACCTCCGGGTAACGCTCCAGGTCGTCCGCGCACCCGGTATCGGGTGGGCTCCCGTGCACGCGTTTGTGCTTCCACAGCGGCAGCCACTGCGCCAGCATTTCCGCAATAGTCCAGGCGTCACGCTCGATCACTTCGCATAACGCATGGCAGATCGACTCTTCGAGGACGTTGCCCGAGGCCAGCCCGTTGGTGCTTTCCACGTCCAGGCACGGCGGTCCGTAGTTTCGGCCGGCACCATACGAGGCTACTCGCGCTGGCACAAGGATGGACGAACCCGAGACCAGCTCGTACCCTTCCACCCACTGGACCGGCAGATCGTCCGAATACTGGGAGTAGAGCTGGGAGGCGAGCGAGGCAGGGCGCAAAACCGCGCCCGACCGGCTGAGCTCGTTGTACGACCCGGAGATTACGGGGGCTTTCACGTCGAGCGCGGTTTGGCGTTCGATGGCCTCCATCAGGGCGCCGCAAGCGGCATCCGTGCGGCTGGCGCCCTTTCCGTTATAGACCGAAAGGATGTCCTTGGATTTCGGAACCACCGCCGAATAGGTGGGTATCCCGATGCGGTCCAGGCCGGTAATATCGCAGAGACGAGTGACGCCGGCCAGCGGCGCGACTCCCCGGATGCGCCGCAGGGTCTCCTCCGGCTCGATTACCCGATGCACGCCACTGCCGAACACCTTCGGTGTGGAGTTTAAGCGGATGGACGACCGCTTTTCGGCGGCGACGGCCGCGTGATTATGCACCAAAGAACTCTGCCAAGATCATGCAGGGAAGAATGCCTGCGCGACCCGCGCTAGTGCCCCCGCTGTGTGGCCATCGAGACGCAGACACCGGCAGACGGCCCACTGCCTTGGGCAGCAACTTGGGAGTGCAGGAATTGCTGCAGTTCCTGACGCTTGTCTGGGGGCATGGCAGACGCATTGTTGATCAGTTTCACGATCGCTTGCACTTCAATCGGACTCAGCGTGGATTCGAAGGCATAAACCCTGTGTAGCAGGCTCAGGCAATGATCCGTCGATAGTCCCAGTTGAGCGGCGAGCATCTGTAAGTTCATCGGGGCTCCTTAAATTGAGTTTTCATACTATAGCACCGTTCGGATTACAGCAACCCATCCGTGAAGGACGGCAGCGCCATTAGTAGGCGCCGGTCTTTAGCGCCTTTTTGGGCTTGACCCGTCCAAGGGGAGAGGCCGTCTGATTCTGCTGGGGAGGAGCCTTCACCTGGAAACCCACTCCCTCCTCCACGAACACGACCTCCGGAAAGCCCGGTTGAACCGGGTTTAAAGGCTGGCGGACCACCACCCCGAGCTTCCAGAAATCGCGTATCATTCGCTGCATCTGCTCCTGTATTCCGCCCGTGAGGAAGCGCAGCCAGGTGGCCCGCGACCCGAATGCTTCGGAACGATCCGTCGGGTTGGAGGCCTGCAGGAACTGCTGGTAGCTCTCCGCGGTGAATACGTGATTGGGGACGCGCGCGGGCCAGAAGGTGGGCAGGTAGGGGTCGTATTCGGGGGTATAGCCGGCGCGGCACCCGGCGGTGTCCGTTTGCCAGGGCACGGCCATCCAGCGAGTGAGATCGCCGGGTCCACTCCAGTAAAGCGGACCGTTCTCGCAGGTGGCTGCCTCGGGGGTCAGCACGTCGCCATAGTCTTTTTCGGGCTGGCCCGATGTGCGGGGCCGGAGGCGAAAGGGCGTGTAATACAGGGTGGGGTGGCGTATCGGCCAGGTCAGCTCGCAGCCGGGATGGAACGGTCCACCCGAACAGAACGCCAGCGCGGCGCGGGTGAGGAGTTCCGGCTGCTGCTGGAGTGGGAAGGCCTCCAGCGAATCGGGAGGCGCGGGCGCCTGCGGATCCCAGTCCTCTTCAAAATTTCCAGCAGCCCACATTTGCAGCATCTTGTATTGCGTCTTAGTCACGGAAAGCATGGAAGCGGGCGCCTGAGGCGGGATCTGCACGTCATCACCGTAGACCTGCGGCCATTGATCGATATCCAGGACGGTTGCCTGCGGGTCCCGGAAGACATTCAGCACCTGGCGGCGGAGTTCAGTGAATTCGGGGCGTTTGACACCGAGCCGTGGCAGGTAACCGTCCCGGAGGAAGTCGTATGGCGCTCCCCACCCGAACTTGAGGAAATAACCGAAGTTCACCCACTGGAGGTCGCTGAAACGGCGCAGCAGGGGCCATATATCGTCGGCGAAGCTCACCTTTTGGAAAGGGGGAAGGAGGTACTCCTGATAAGAGTCGAAGATCACATCGTACAGGGTGAGATTCGATTTCAGATCGGGCGCGAAATTCGGCGGCGCCGTGACGACCCAAGCCGGGTCCACGGGAATGGATCGCCCGTTCAGCGTAACGTTCGCCGAAACTGGTCCATCGGAGACGTCGTCATACCACCCGCGATTATTCGCGTACCACGAAATCGTATTGTGGGGAAAGGGCGTGCCCGAAACCCCGTGGCCGCCCAGGAACAGCAGGCGCCCGGCGTCGTCGGTGCGCAGTTCCCCCAGGTAGACCGGCTGATCCAGGAATTTCCCCCTATCCAAGACGTACTGGGGGCCCGATTGATTCGCACCTGCTATGCTTTTTGGGCCGGGATCGATGCGCAGCTTGTCGCGATCGGGGCCCGAAAAATCCGGGTTGCGCCGCTCGGCCGGGACGGCCCCATCGATGTCCATTGGCCCTTCGAAGTTGTACCAGGTGGCCTTCGTATTAGCCACGTGAACCGTCCACTCCATTTCGGCCGCCGCTGACGTGATCTCGGCCACCACATGGCCGTCGCCGTCGAAGCCGTAGATCCGGAAGCGGGCCGCCTGCCGCTTCAAAGCGCCCTGCGCATCCTTGAACCCGCCAGCGACATTCATGATCTGGTGCGGAAGCTCGGGGCCGATGAAGAATTCGTCCGGGCTGTTGCCGACGCGGGCGATGCCGATGCTCGGATAAATTGCCGCGCGGACCACCGAGTCCAATTCATTCGTCGATTGCATGCTTTTTCCTCTATACCTGAAAGACCGCTCCCTGGCAGTCGCGGCTCGGTAAGCTCGCGTTTCTGACCCGCGACGGCTAGGGAGCGGTCGTTGTATTTAGTTCTCCAGGTTCATCTTGCGCAACAGCTCGTGAAACCGGGAATCGCCGCGCAAAGCGTCGAGGGCCGGATCGCTCTTGACCGCAGCCATACCCTGATCCCGTTCCTGGTACGCCCGTTCCAATGCGGCAAATGCGCGGGTTTGATCCCCCATTGCTGCGTAGAGCCTGGCAAGCCCGAACGGCGCGATATAACCGTTTTTTTTCCGTTCTTCAATCTCCTCGAGGAGCGGTGCGAGTCGCTTCCGGTCACCGGCCGCGGCGTAAGCGCGCGTCAGCTCTACCAACTGGCGGGTGTTGCCGCCAGTACGGTACGGAGGCATGTTTAATTGCTCAATTGCTTCCGGAAACCTCTTCATCGCCACATAAACCTGGCCGAGGGTAAAGTGATGGAAGAAATAAGAAGGATCGCCGGCAATCGCGTCCTGAAGCGCCCGTTCGGCATCGGTGTACCGGCGCGCGCAGTAGAGGATCAATCCTTTGTACATGCGGGCCACATTGCTACGTGGGTTCACGTCGAGGGCCCGATCCACCTCGGCCAGCGCGGCGTCCACTTGACCCCGCGGAGTGAGGACGAAGACCGCATAAACGTAATGCGCCTGGGCCAAGTTCGGATTGAGCGCCTGGGACTGCTTGAAATTGCCTTCCGCGCCGCTCCAATCAAAGTCCAGCGCCTCGGTGAATCCCAGTACGGCATGAGCATCGGGCGAGTTCCGGTCCAGCGCCAGCGCCTTGAGGGCTTCATCGCGGGCCTGAGGCAGCAGTTCGGTAGCGGGCCGGGTGGCGGCGTTCATGGCAAACAGGTACGCATAACTCAGGTAAACGTGCGGAAGTGCGTAGGAGGGATCGTCCTGGATGGCCTGCCGCAAGAGCGCCGCTTGCCCGGCGGCGGATTCGGCGGTCGGCTCATGCAACGCATAAGATGCCTGGAGACACAAGTCATATGCGCGCTCGCGCGCCTCGCTGGGCGCTCTTGCGGCGGTACGCTGTCGGCGAACGCCCAGTTGTTCCGAAACCTCGCGTGAGATCTCCTGCTGGATCGACAAGAGCCGCTGGAGATCCTGATTATAGGCATGGCCCCACAGTTCCGCGCCGGACCTCACGTCCACCAGATCCACCTGCACACGCATGGAAGCGCCGTCGCTCATCAGCTGGCCCTTCAGCATGGCCGCAACCTTCAGCGCGGTCCCGGCGGTTTGCGAATCCACTGGTTTGCCTTTAAATGGCTGCACCGCCTCATAAGACATCACGCGCATGTGTGGCAGCCGCGAGAGGTCGTCAATGAGCGTAGTGGTTAAGCCGCCCGCGACATAATCGAGCTTGGCATCGCCGGTCTGATTTTCAAAAGGAAGCACGGCGATGGACCGCACCGAATCCGCCGCGAGCCAACGGTAACCGGCATACGCCCCTGCCGTGGCCGCCACAGCGGCGGCGCCCGCCGCCCATACTAGGGTGTGCCGCCGCGTGGGGGCGAGAACGCCAGCCGGAAGTGGCGGCATGGAGGCTTGGGATTCCCGAATGAGGCGTTCGAGCCGCAACTGCTGGAGATCTTTCAACAAGACGGCGGCAGACGGATAGCGCCGTTCGCGGTCCTTTTCGAGACAACGTCCGATGATCGAGGCAAACCTGGCGCCCTCGACAGGATCGTTCAGTTGGAGCGGAGCAGGCGTCTGGTGAACGATGTTGACCAGCAGTTCGGTGGCTGTTTGCCCGTTAAACGGGTGCTGGCGCGCGGCCATTTCGTAGAGAATGACTCCCAGAGAAAAGATATCGGACCGATAGTCCAGATCGTGGCCGAGGGCCTGCTCGGGACTCATGTACGCCATGGTTCCAACCACGGCCCCCTCGCGCGTGATCTCCGTGACGGTGCGGTCATCAATAACGGTCTGCACCTTGGCGAGTCCGAGATCCAGAACCTTGGTCTGGCCGGAATCGCTGATCATGATATTGGCCGGTTTGAGATCGCGATGAACAATGCCGCTCGACTCCGCCGCGGCCAGGGCCGATGCAATGTCGATCGCGATTTCAATCATTCGCTCGAGGGAGATCGGGCCGGCAGCCTCCAATTCCCGCAAGGTCTGACCCGGAATGTACTCGAGAACCAGGAAGTGCATGCCCTCGTCCTCTCCCATTCCGTAAATCTGAGCGATGGCGGGATGGTTCAACGCCGATGTTGCCTTGGCCTCGCGGAGGAACCGGCGCAACTGGTCCCCCTCGCCGGCGACTTCTTTCTTAATGACCTTGATGGCTACCTGGCGTTCCAAGACGGTATCTTCCGCCAGATACACTTCGCCCATACCGCCAGCCCCCAACTGCCGCAGGATGCGGTACTGCTTCAGGCTTTGCCCATCAAGTCCCATTGGATGACCGGTAAGGTAACCCGCAATGGCGAGTCCTGTCAACTGGAAAGTGGTGGTTGCGAGGCGAATGGGGAGGCGCGTGGCATGAGTGCCGAGACTGCAGGTACGAGTGCCTACGCCACACTCTGCGTGGACATAAAATGGAGGCGGCGATTTATGGGCAAGAAACTCGTTATGGCGGTCTCCATTGCGGCCATTCTGGCGCTGGCGGCCTGCTCGGAGGCGCCGCAAACCACTGCCACGCCGGAAACCCAGGTTCAGAAAGAACCTCCCAAGCCCACAGGGCCGGTGGACGCACAAACGGCGTTCTACGAAATGTACAAACCGGCTCGAACATGGGCGCCTGACCTGCTGCCCTTGACCCTCGGTAGCGGTGACGCTCCTGGGATTAAACAGGAAGACGGAAAGTTCGGCAAGTGGACCGCCGTGTTCGTTTCGCCGAGCCGCCGCGAGGCCCGCACCTTTACCTATACGGTGGGACAGGGAGTCGCCGCAGGAGAGGAAGAATCCTGGAGCGGCGCCACGCCCAATAGCCGGCCCTTCCAGTTGATCGAGTTCACCGTTAATTCCGATGCGGCATATCAGACAGCCTTGAAGCAGGCGCAGTCCTGGGTCAAGAGCCATCCCGGAAAGGAGCCGGCGTTTTCGTTGTTCAACGCTTCGCGCTACCCGGCGCCGGTGTGGTACATCCTGTGGGGCACGAAGAGCAACGGTTACGGCGTCATTGTGAATGCTATGACAGGAGCGGTGGTGAAGGGGAAATAAGGGCGGCGCGCTATTTCCCGGTTTTGCCTTCGGTCCCGCCCAATTTGCGGATGAGGGCCACGGTGCTATCGTGCGGCACGGGCAACTGCGCCACTACGTTCTTTCCCATGGCGTAATCGAGAGGCGTCAACCCCTGCTTCGTTTTCGAATCCAGACGCTCACCCTTGTCCGCCAGGTATTGAACGATGGTATCGGCGCCGCGGCCCGCTGCGCCGTGCAGCGCCGTTTCGCCACGATTGTTCTGCTGCTCCAAATCCGGTCCCAGACTGGCGAGCAATTTCAGACCTTCGAGGGCATCACTCTCCGAGCCACGGGTATTCTTATCGCGGTAGCCTATGCCGGCGGCGAAGAGGAAGGCGTTGTTGCCGTCCTTGGTGGTGATTTTGGGGTCAGCGCCATGCTGCAACAGCAGGCGCATCGCGGCATGATCGCCGGCACGCGCCGCGCGCATCAACGGGGTTGCGCCTTGATCCAGGCTGGTGTCGCCCGAATCCATGCCACTGCGTCCGGGCAGGTTGCGGGTCAACTGCATATTGGGATTGGCGCCGCGGTCGAGCAACGCCTGCAGCAGATCGAGACTGGGAAGCGGGTCGTCTTCCTTGCGGGAGGGCAGCGCGGAGTAATCTTCATTGCGCAAATCGAGCAGCGCGTAGAGGGCGGCACGGCCGCGCACGTCGGCGAGGTTGGGGTCGGCGCCGCGATCGAGCAGGAATTTGGCGAAGCTGTAATGCTTGTTCAGGATGGCGACGACCAGGGCGGTAGTCTTGTCGGCATCCACGATGTTCACGTCCACTCCGGCGTCGAGCATCGCACGCCCGGTTCCGACATCGCCCTCGCGAGCCGCGAAGTGAAGCGCGGTCAGGCCGCCGCGCGCGATTGGGGTGACGGAAGAAGCGGCGCTGAGCTTGGGCATGGAGTTATCCCGCGTTAGCGAGAGCGCCTTCCAATCCGCGCCATTTTCGAGCAAAAGTTTCACCACTGCGGCGTGTCGTTCGGCTGCCGCCCACATCAGGGCCGTCTGGCCGCGGTAATTCTCCTTCGCGTTCACGTCCGCGCCATGCGCCAGCAGTACCTTTACCCCTTCCAGATTCCCGGCACGCGCGGCAGTCATGAGCACGGTTTCGCCATCGGTCGTGGTTAGCGTTTTGGGATCAGCTCCCGCGGCGAGCAGAGCTTCCAGGACATCCGCGTTGCCCAAACCGGCCGCTTCGGAAAGAGGCGTGACGCCGTAGCGGTTCGCCCGGTTCACGTCGGCGCCCGCCTTCAGCAGCAGTTTCACGGTGTCGAGGTCGTTCCAGTGGGCCGCCCATTCGAGCGCAGTGGTGCCATCCGGCTGCGGCGCGTTCAAATCGGCGTGTTGCTGGATCAGGGTGCGGAGCGCGCCCCAATCCTGGTGCTCGGCGGCATCCGCCGGCCCGAGTGAAGCTGCGAACAGGGCCGGCGCGAGGCTCAAGGCTGCCACTACGGCGATGGCTTTCATCGGCTACACCTCCGAAAGGATGCCGGTGCTATCGCCAACGCTTTCCTGCGGGACGCCGGCCTTATCGAGAATGGTGAGGAGCAGGTTCGCCATGGGGGTGTTTTCGGGATACTTCAGGTGCCGCCCCCCTTTCATTTTGCCGGCCGCTCCTCCCGCCACTACGATCGGCAACGGCGCGTGGTTGTGGACATTGCTGTTGCTCATTCCGCTTCCGTAAAGCACCAGCGAGTGATCCAGCAGGTTGCCATCGCCATCCGGCGTGGACCGCAGGCGATCAAGGAAATACGCCAGCAGGCTGACATGATACGTATTGATTTTCGTGAGGTTTTCCAGGCGCGCCGGATTGTTCTGATGATGCGACGCCGGGTGGAAACCTTCCGAGATACCCAGCATGGGGAACGTCCGGTAGCTCACCTCGCGCGCCATCATGAAGGTGGAGACGCGTGTGATGTTCGCCTGAAATGCCAGCGTCATCAGGTCGAACATCAGCTTGGTGTGGGTCTGGTGATCGTCGGGGATGCCGGTGGGAGTGGCCGGGACCGCCAGGTTCAAACTGTTCTGCTTTTCCGCCAACTGGATGCGCCGCTCGATTTCGCGGACGGTGTCCAGGTATTCAGCGACGCGGTTCCGGTCGTTCGGACCGAGCGCCCCCTCCAGGTGCTTCACATCGTTGGTGACGGCGTCCAGGATGCTGCGCTCCTCCTGAATACGTTCCAGCCGCTCTTCGGCCGTGGCGCCATCGCCAAACATCCGGTCGAATACGACGCGCGGGTTGATCTCCATGGGCAGCGGCGTCGTGGGGGTCCGCCACGAAATCGTATTCATGTAGGCGCAACTGAAGCCCACGTCGCAAGAGCCCACCAAACCGCTGAAATCCTCAATGGCGAGTTCCAGGGATGGGAGCGGCGTATCCTGCCCGATTTTTTGCGCGGCGAGTTGATCGATGGTCGTGCCGGCACGGATATCCGCACCGTCGGTACGCTTCGGGTGTACGCCATTCAGGTATACGGCAGGCGAGCGCGTGTGATCCCCGCCGTTATCGCCGGGGCCCGCCGGAGCGGCCATTTTATGCGCCAGGTTGCTGATCACGACAAGTTGCTGCTTAAACGGCGCGAGGGGCTGGAGCGTGCGCGAAAGATCGAAATCGGTGCCTTCGCCGATCGGCGTCCAATTGCTGATGACCGCCCCGTGGGGAATGAAGCAGAGTCCGAGCTTGATTTGCGGGTTGGCCGCAGTCTTGGACAGCGGCGTTTGCGCTGGGACCATGGAATCCAGCAGAGGCAGCGAGAGAGTCACGCCCATGCCCCGCAAAAACGTGCGGCGGTCCAGATGTTTTTTGGTGATCAGCCTCATAGCATCGATCTCCTAATTCGCGCGAGCGCCGGCTAGCGCCGCGCTCTGGGTTACTGGCGCTTTCTTCATTTTCATCTGAAACGGAAGGCTGTTGACCACGCCCATGACCAGCGAAGAGAACTGGTAGTGGTGCTGGGACGCGTCGTGCACGATACGGCGGACGGCCGGCATGTCGTAATATTCCAGTCCGCGGCCGAGAGCGTAAGTCAGTAACTTCTCGGTCATGACCCCGACGAAAACCTCGGGCCGCGCCAGCAGCGCCTTCCGCAGCGTAACCGGGCCGTCGAATTTCTCGCCGTTGAATAACGTGCCCGACGGATCAATGGCCGCGCCATCATCCGAGTTGCGCCAGTGCCCCACAGCGTCAAAATTCTCCAGCGCGAAACCGATGGGATCCATCACCTTGTGGCAACCCGCGCAAACCGCGTTGGCGCGGTGCGCTTCCATGCGTTCCCGGACGGAGAGCGGCTTCGAGCCTTCCCCGTTTTCTTTCAATTCCGGCACATTCGGCGGAGGCGGCGTGGGCGGCGTACCGAGGATATTCGTGAGAATCCATTTGCCCCGCTGTACCGGTGAGGTCCGCGCGGCATAGGACGTGACCGTAAGGATGCTGGCTTGCCCGAGCAGACCACGGCGGGCTTCGTCGGCCACATGCACCCGGCGGAACTGGCTGCCGTACACGCCCGGAATGCCATAGTGCCGCGCCAGGCGCTCGTTTACGAAGGTGTAATCGGCGGTCATGAGGTCGAGCACATTGCGATCTTCACGCACAATGCTGCCGAAGAAGAGCTCGGTCTCCTGCTTCATCGCCTGGCGCAGGTTATCGTCGAAATCCGGATAAGCATCGAGATTCGGAGCGGCGCTTTTGAGGTTCCGCAGAAAGAGCCACTGCTCGGCGAAATTGGTGATCAGCGCATCCGAGCGCGGATCTGATAACATGCGCCGGACCTGCGCATCGAGCACCGCAGGTTCGTGCAGCTTTTTCGCGGCCGCTAGGTTCACCAGTCCCGCATCCGGGATGCTACTCCAAAGGAAGAAGGAGAGGCGAGAAGCCAGCGCCAGGTCGCTCACGCGATATGCAGAATCGGTCGCCACGCCGGCCGGGTCGGGCTCGAAACGGAACAGAAACTCGGGGCTCGCCAGAATGTACTGCAAGGCCGATTCGATGCCGGCTTCGAAGTTGCCGTTCGCGTTCCGCCGCCGCTGGTAAAAACTGAGCAACGTCTCCTGGTCGGAATCCACCGCAGGTCTGCGATATGCGCGCTCGGCCAGGGCGGCGAGGATTTTGCGGGCGCAGGGCAACTCCTCCTGCGCGCTGGCCGGATGGCAGATGAAAATGCGGTCGCGCGAGGGAGTCTCGCCGGCGCCGGCTTCATGGAAAGGTCCTTCCACGGTGAGCCGGTCGACCGACGGATCGCCGGTAATGTCGAGGCCATCCACGGTGGTGCGCAGGAACGGTTTGATCAGGTCGTCGCGAACCGCATGGCTCCTCAGGAGGGTAGTGGCCGCGATCTCGCGCTCCCCAGCCTTCACGGGCAGGCGCACGGTAAGCCGCTTATCCAGTTCCGCGCCGAAAGAACCGGGGTTCTGCGCCATGGCCACGAAATCCTCACGGCCCCCCACTTTCACGAGGCAGATGCGCTTGCCGTCGAGACTGATTTCGATTTCATGTGGATCCTCCATCCCGCGCAGCAGGTCGAACGTGTTGCGCCAGAGCCGGACCTTAATAATGTACTCGCCATCCAGAGGAAACGTGTGACGAACGAGGATCCCGCCGCGCGTGCCGAGCGGCAAGCCGTCGATGTGCTGGTCCTGGGACAGATCGGGCCGGGCGCGGTAAGTCGCGGTGGAAGGAACGATTCGGGGATCGCCGATGGCCAACCGGCTGATATTCCAGGAAGCCGAAAGATAGCGCTCCATCAGGGAGGGCGATACTTTCAGCACGTCGGCGATGTTGTCGAAACCGCTGCTCTCGTCATCGGGCGGCAGCAAGGACGTGGCGTCCACGTCCACCGCAAGCAGGTCATGCACGGCATTGGCATACTCGGCGCGGTTCAAGCGGTGCATGCTGGCTCGACCGGGGTTCGGGTGCGCATCGTACGCGCGATCGAGCGCGGTCTCAACATATGTCGCGAGGTGATCCAGGGTCGCAGCGTCGGGCTGCGGCATCCCCTGTGGCGGCATGGCGCCCACCCGCAGCTTGCGAATCACCTTTTCCCAGCTTTCCGCCGCTTTGGGAACATCCTTCAAATCCGCATTTTGGAGGGAAAGACCACCCGTGCGCAGCTTGTCGCTATGGCAGGTGACGCAATATTTGTCGAGTGTCGCTTTTTCCGGCTCTTGTGCAGAGAGGATTCCAGCGCACACAGCCAACGCCACACATGCGCAGACGAAAGACGTAATGGGAGTTCGAGCAGACGGCATGAACTATCGATGCATGCAGACCGGCGTGCTACAGTATATTAACTGGCGTTCATCCCTGTCAATCCTGCGTTGTCCGTAGGCGCGCTCTTGTAAATTGCATGCAACCCCCGAAGGTCACGCTAAGTTTTGACAACGGCCCTGAACCCCAAGTGACACCAGCCGTGCTGGATTGCCTGGCGCGGCATGGGGTTGCCGCCACCTTCTTCGTGATGGGCCGGAAATCGGCGACAGCGGCGGGTTTCGAAGTTCTAACCCGGGCCGTGGCAGCCGGCCACCGCGTGGGCAACCACACCTACTCTCACAGCACTCCGCTGGGCGAAATGGAACGCGTTGCCGCCTTAGCGGAATTCGAAAAAACGGAACGGATACTCGCGCGCCTGAAGCAGACGGACCGCTACTTTCGGCCGTATGGGCGCTCGGGAAAGCTGGGACGTCATCTGCTCCACCCGGCTGTTGTGGAACGGTTGCAAACGGGTGGATACACGTGCGTTCTTTGGAACTCGGTGCCCGGCGACTGGCGCGATCCGCACGGCTGGGTGGGACGCGCCCTAGACGACTGCCGCTCGCGCCGCTGGAGCCTGGTAGTGCTGCACGATACGCCGACCGGAGCGATGTTGCACCTGGACGAATTCCTCCGCCGGCTGCGCGCGGAAGGCACCGATTTCACTCAGGATTACCCGCCGGAATGCATGCCAATTGTGGAGGGCCAGATCGTCGGGCCGATCGAACGATTCGTGGCGGATGAAGCCGCGTGAGACCCTCTGCTCCACTCACACCTGTATAGCCAGCCACATTGGAAGGATGCGTGACGCATCCGGCGGTATGGCCAAAGTAATTGCGGGTTTCTTTCGCTTGCGGCAAGAAGGAGAAACGGCAGTCCGGGCGCTGCTGTCCGCAGGCTTTTCCCAGGATGAGATCAACTTTGTGGCGGGCGATACGCGGGGGCATGAAACTCCCGCCGTGGGTCCGCAAAAGGTAGTGGGAGCCGAATCGGAAGCGGGGCGGGACGCTTTTATCGGGGCGGTAGCGGGCCTGGTGGCCGGAGCCATTGCAGTGGTGCTGCCTGGTATCGGCGCGCTCATCGCCGCAGGTCCGATTGCCGGCGCTATTGGCGGATTATCGGCCGGCGCGGCAGCAGGCGGCATCGTTGGCCTGCTGCGGGAACACGGCATTTCCGAGGAAGAGGCGCAGTTCTACGCGGAAGGCGTCAGCCGCGGCGGAGCGCTGGTCACAGTGCAAGAAGCCACTGAGAAACGGGCGGATGAGGCGCGGGAGATCCTGGAAAAAAACGGCGCCTTGCGCACCGAAGACCTGGCGGCGGAGTACGCGACAAACAAATAGGCTTTCGACTGCGACGGGTGCCTGGAAACCTCCGCTCATCGGGAGGACGGCGATCTGAGGTTTAAAATAAGGGAGTGGCCCTTCAGGTGGACGCTGTGTACGAGAACGGGGTGCTCAGGCCTTTGCGGCCACTCGATTTGCCAGACCATGAGCGGGTTGCGCTGACGATCATTCCGATCGACCACAAGTCCGGCCCGTATGAGCCGGACCATGAATTCCTCGAGAGTCTACGCAACGAATTGAGGGACGCTGGTCCGGCTCCAGGGCTGGAAGACGTTCGCCACCGGCTTTCGAAAATACCGGGTAGTCTAACAGAGGACTTCCGTGCCGAGCGTGAGGATCGCTGACCGTTGGCCGGTTATTTCCTCGACTCGAGCGTTGTAGCAAAGCTGTACCACAACGAAGTTGGAACCGAAGTAGTTGAAAAAATTGCCCGAAGCGCCGGGGCGGCCCTCTTCATTTCCCGGTTGAGCCCACGACGACAGCCTCGCTCTTGTGCGCCAATTCCGGGAAGACTTGGTCCAGACCACGTTTCAAGTGTTCGGCCTGCGTGCCAGCGAGGTTTTCCGCGGCCGAAGAATTCATTAAGCGCTACGCTTTCAAGGCACGGCTCTCTCGATGCTTTGCAACTCTCTCTTGCACGAACACTGAAAACCGAGGGTCTGGTTGAGTACATGGTCTCGTCGGATCACGTAATCTGCGACGTGGCTGCCCAAGAGGTTTCTCTGTGATCAATCCTGAACGGGGCTGAGCGCCCACCACTCGCAAATTCACAGCAGTAACAAACGGTCCCCTGGCGACGCCCTGTCTTGCGGTAGCCCGAATTAGGGTTCCGCGGAGCACTAAATCCTGATATATGATAGCGAAGATGGCCCACACACGCCGCCGGCTCCTGAAGACGGCGATCGCCGGCACGGCCGGACTTGTCCTGGGTGCGCCGGTGTTGCGCCTCTCGGCCCAGAGCGCTTCCGAACCCACTGGTAATGAAAAGCTTGCCGACGATCTTTACATCGTCCGCTTGCCCGGCGAAGCCGCGGCGGTCGCACAAACCAGCCGGGATGGCGTCCTGCTGGTGGATGGCGGATCGGCTGCGGGGTCGGCCAATGTTCTGAAGGCAATTGCTGCGTTGCCAAACGGCAGCGGCAAAATTCAAACCCTTTTCAATACCCATTGGCACCCCGAGCAGACGGGTTCCAATGAGAAACTGGGCGCCGCGGGGACCACGATTATTGCCCAGGAAAACACGCGCCTCTGGCTGCAGCAGAACATCACATGGCCATATGACGGGAAGAAATCCTTCAAGAAACTTCCCAAAGTCGCACAGCCCAACAAGACGTTTTACGATAAGGGCGCGCTCGAGTCCGGGGTGCGCTACGGCTACATTGCGGACGCCGCCCACACGGATGGCGATCTCTATGTCTATTTCCCGCAGCAGAACGTGTTGGCCGTAGGCGACGCCGCCTACGGGCAAGGCTGGCCGGTGATCGACTGGTGGACCGGCGGCTGGATCGGCGGCATCGTGGGCGGCCTGCAGCGCATCCAGAGCGTGGCCAATAAAGATACACGGATTGTTCCGGCGCACGGACCCGTGCTGAGCTACGCCGAAATCACGGCCCAGGTGGATATGTACGGCACCATTTACGACCGGCTGGTGCAGATGTTGAACAAGGGACACAGTCCCAAGGAAGGCGTCGAAGCCAAACCCGCCAAGGAATTCGAGGCGAAGATGGGCAACCCCGATGCTTTCATTGAGCGGGCTTTCGAAAGCCTGTGGGCTTATCTTTCACCGGACGCTTGAGGATTCAGGACAACCATGCGACTTAGGAAGAATTCGATACCCCTGGTTGCCGCAATCGGTTTGGCGGGGATTTTTGCGGTGTCCCGCCCGAGCCAGGCACAGGACCCCGCCGACGCGCAGTTGGCCACGATCAAGCAATACTGTGTCGGGTGTCACAACGATAAAGCCAAGACTGGCGGCGTCACTTTCCAGAACATCACGGCGGCGAGCATTGCGCAGAATCCTGAACTGTTCGAGAAGGCCGTGCGCAAACTGCGCGGCCGCGTCATGCCGCCCCCCGGAGCGAAGCAGCCGGATGGGAAGGCCGTCGATTCGCTGGTGGCGTTTCTCCAAGACACCCTCGATAAGCTTCCCAACGATGCGCACATCAGCGACCAGGTGGTGCTGCACCGGTTGAACCGGAACGAGTACCAGAACGCCATCCGCGACCTGCTGCTGGTGGATGTCAATGCCGCCGAAATGCTGCCGCCGGACGATACAGCGCAGGGGTATGACAACATCGCCTCCGCGCTCCAGGTGTCGCCTTCCTTCATCGAGCAGTATGTCACCGCTGCACGGAATGTCGCGCTATTGGCGCTGGGCCGTCGCGATTCGCGTCCCCAGGGGTGGACTTTCAAAGCCGGCCCGGGGAACCAACTTACCCATGTTCCCGGACTGCCGCTCGGCACGCGTGGCGGCATCCTCGCCAACGTCGATCTGCCCGCGGACGGCGAATACCACATCAACATCGCCGACATGGCTACCCATATCTGGGGCAACGGGATGGAGTACGAGAACCCGCTGGTGGTGACCGTCGATAACAAGATCGTCTACCAGACGGTGATCGGCGGCGAAGAGGACATGAAGTTATATGACCAGGTGCAGAGCGGCGCGCTGGATCGCGTAAACGCCCGGCTGAAGAACATCAAGTTCGAGACCACCGCCGGACCGCACAAAATCGGCGTGAGCTTCCGCCGCCAAAGCTTCGCCGAATCCGACGACCAGTTGCAGCAGTTCGCACCGGGCGGGGGACAGGATCGGTCGTATCGCGTGAACTCGTTCCAGCTCTTGGGGCCCTTCGATGCCAAAGGCATCAGTTCCAATCCGAGCCGCGATCACATCCTGACGTGCAATCCGGAGAAGGATAAGAAGACGCCTGAAGCCTGCGCCAAAGAGATTTTCACGAAACTAGCCACGCGCGCGTATCGCAGGCCAGTTACGAGCGAAGATCTCGCGGAGATCATGCAGTACTACGCCGATGGCGCGAAATCGGGCGGTTTCGAAATGGGCGTTCGCGAGGGGGTGACCGGGATTTTGGCGAGCCCGTTCTTCCTGTATCGCGGCGAGCGCGTACCGGTGAATTTGAAGGCCGGCGACAAGTACACCATCACCGACCTGGAACTGGCGTCGAAACTTTCGTTTTTCCTGTGGAACTCGGTCCCGGACGACGAGCTACTGGATGTGGCGAGCAAAAATAAACTCAGCGAGCCCGGGATGCTGGATATGCAGGTCCGCCGCATGCTGGCGGATCCGAAATCGAAAACCCTGGCCAGCGATTTCCTGTTCCAGTGGCTCGACATGAAGCGATTGGACGACGTGGTGCCGGACGTGGATGTGTTTCCGTATGCCTCCGGCCGCATGGATCCGCGCCAGGATTTCCGCACGGAGCTGATGCTGTTTGGCGACAGCATCTTCCGGGAAGACCGCAGCGTGCTCGATTTGCTGCGCGCCAGCCATACGTACCTGAATGAGCGCGTGGCGCTGCACTACGGCATCACGGACGTAAAGGGCGATGAGTTCCGGCGGGTGGAGCTGAAAGACTCCAAGCGGTGGGGATTGCTGGGGAAAGGCGCCATCCTGATGGCGGCGGCGTATCCGAACCGCACGTCTCCGGTGCTGCGCGGAAAGTTTATTTTGAATAACCTGGTGGGAGTGCCGCCGGCTTCACCTCCGCCGAATATTCCCACTTTGAATGACAAGGACATCGGCACCACTAAGGCGCTGACGGTACGCGAACTGCTGGCCAAGCACCGGGCCAGCCCGACCTGCTCCTCGTGCCATGCGGTCATGGACCCGCTCGGGTTCGCGCTGGAAAACTTCGACGCTGTGGGGATGTGGCGCGACAAGGACCGCTTTGCGAATGTGGGCATCGACTCCGCCGGCGAATTACCGGACGGCACTAAGCTTACGGGCCCCGACGATCTGCGCAAGGCTCTGCTGCGGCGGCCGGATCAGTTCGTGCAGACGTTTACGGAAGCGCTGCTTACCTATTCGATGGGTCGCACGCGCGAATACTACGATATGCCGGCGGTACGCAAGATCGTGCGCGACGCGGCGGCCCACGATTACAAATTTTCGGCCATTGTGGAGGCCGTGGTGAATAGCGATCAGTTTAGGATGCGCCGGGCGCCGCAGCCCGTGCTGAGTGCGAGCAATAAGTAATAAGGAGACGAGACCATGTTCCTATCGAAGAAGCACATTTCCCGCCGCACCGTGTTGCAGGGAGTCGGCGCGTCGGTCGCACTGCCTCTGCTGGATGCTATGGTTCCGGCAGGGACCGCATTTGCGGCCACCACGGCCGGCAAACCCATCCGCCGCTTCGCCTTCATCGGATTTCCGCACGGCGCGATCATGGACCGCTGGTCGCCCAAGGAAACCGGCACCGACTACACGATGTCGGACATCCTGAAGCCGCTGGAGCCGTTCCGCAAACACCTGACCATCGTCTCCGGTCTGCGCAACAAACCCGCGGAAACCCCCGAGCCGCACGCGTATATCGAGCAGGGGTGGCTGACCTGTGTGAAACCCTTTGACTTCGGCAAGGACGGTCCCGAGTCGGGCGTCAGCGCCGACCAGCTCGCCGCGCGCTATGTGGGCCAGGAGACGCGGCTCCCGTCGCTCGAAATGACGACGGCTCTAGGCAGCGCCCGCATGGCTTGGCGCACTCCGACGCAATCGCTCCCGCAGGAAGGCAACCCGCGCACCATCTTCCAAAAACTCTTCGGCCAGGGCGACACCGATCAGGAACGAGCCGAGATCCTCACCGAGACAGGCAGCATCCTCGATCGCGTGCAGGGGCAGGCCAAGCGCCTGCAAGCGAGCCTCGGCGTGCCGGATCGCAAGATCGTGAGCGACTACCTCGATTCAGTCCGCGAAATCGAGCGCCGCGTGCAGATGGCCACCAAGAAGAATGACCCGACGCTGATCATTCCGGATGCGCCGATCGGCACGCCCAATGACATCACGGAGCATTTCAAACTCATCTTCGACCTGATGTCGCTGGCGTTCCAGGCCGACATCACGCGCGTGATGACGCTCTCGATGGACCGTGAAGCCAGCATGCGCACTTACACGAACCTGGGCATCGCCGAGGCCTTCCATCCGCTATCGCACCACGGTAACCAGGCCCCGAAGATGGACAAACTGGTGCAGATTCAGAACTACCACACGAAGGTGTTCGCGGAGTTCATCAAGAAACTAGAAGCGACTAAAGAGGGCGACGGCACCGTGCTCGATCACTCCACAATACTGTTTGGCAGTGATATGAGCAATAGCGACCGCCACAACAACGATCCGCTGCCTTCCGCGGTTTTGGGCCACGCGAACGGCAAGATCAAAGGCGGCCAGCACCTGAAATACCCGCAGGATTCGCGGCACGCCGATCTGCTGTTGACCCTGCTGCAGCGTAACGAGATTCCAGTGAAATCGATCGGCGACAGCACCAACGGCCTTTCGGAGGTGTAATCATGCGTAGGATCGGAGCTCCGAAACCGAGCCGCGACCGCCAGGGAGCGGTCCTGGGCGGCGCTGCGTTCGCACTCCTCGCCGGCGCTTTCCTGGTATACGCTGCCCCCGCCGAAATTGAGAACGCCTCCGGTAGGGCGCTCTTGGAGGCGGCGCAAGCCGGCGACTATGCCACAGCTTCCCGCCTGTTGACCGTAAAGGGAACCAACGTCAACGCCACCGACGCCGATGGCAGCACGGCCATCATGTACGCAGCGGCGAATGGCGATGTCGAGCTGGTGCGCGCGCTGATCAAAGCGGGCGCGAACGTGAAGCTCTCGAACCAGCTCGGCACCTCGGCCATCACGGAAGCTGCCATCATCGGTAACGCGCCTGTGCTGATCGCTCTCCTCAAAGCCGGCGCCGATCCCAATTTCCGCACGCCCAACGGTGAAACTCCGATCATGGCCGCGGCGCGCAGCGGCAAAATCGAAGCCGCCAAGATGCTTCTGGAAGCTGGCGCCGATATTAACGCGAAGGAATCCTGGGGTGAGCAGTCCGCAATCATGTGGGCCGCCGCGCAAAGCCAGGCCGAGATGGTGAAGTTCCTCGCCTCGCGGGGCGCCAACGTGAACGATCACGGAAAGGTGAACCAGTGGGAGCGGAAGGTCATCCAGGAGCCGCGGCCCAAAGACATGAACAAGGGCGGCTTCACTCCGCTGCATTATGCCGCGCGGGAAGGCTGCGCGCTGTGCGTCCAATACCTGCTGGATGCCCACGCCGACCCGGATTCCGAAGATCCCGACCGCGAAACGCCCCTGCTGCTGGCGCTGGAGAACATGCACTTCGATACCGCCGCCGTGCTGGTGAAAGGCGGCGCCGATCTTGATAAGTGGGACCTCTTCGGCCGTTCACCCATTTACATGGCGGCGGACGTCAGCACGCTCCCACTGAAAGGCAACGGCGCCATGGCCGTGCTGCCCAGCGCGGACAAACTCTCGGCTCTTGATGTGGCCCGGATGATGCTCGATAAAGGGGCCAACCCCAATATTCAGTTGAAGCGCCGTCCGCCCTATCGCGATGTCCCGCAGGACCGTGGCGGCGACCAAATGCTCGCGCAGGGCGCAACTCCGCTGTTGCGGGCCGCTCGCGCCGGGGATGACAAGTTCGCCGCGCTTCTGCTGGAGCACGGAGCGCTGGTCGATCTGCCGAGCAAGGAAGGCATCACTCCGTTGATGGCGGCGGCCGGAGTCGATTACGGGTTGCGGGTCACGCGCGGACGCAACCGGACGGATGAAGGCGTCCTCGCCACCATGGATCTGTTGATCAAGGCCGGCGCAAACGTCAACGCGCGTTCGGTGGTGGACCGGCTTCCCGGCGGTGGCAGGGGCGGTCGTGGCGGTGGCAATCCCGCCGCTGCGCGAGGCACCGGTGGTCCTGATGACAGCGCCTCGGCGCGTATCGCCCAGAGTTTCCGGCGCGGCAGCCAGGTGCCCAGTGCGAACGCTGTCCCGAACCAGACCGCTCTCCACGGAGCGGCCGAACACGGCTTCGATAAGTTCATCGAATTCCTTGTGGCCCACGGCGCGGACCTGACGGCGAAAGACGCCCAGGGCCGCACCCCCCTCGATGCGGCCCGCGGCGCAGGCGGCCAAAAAGGCGGCGCCGATGCCTACCCGAAGACCGTAGCCCTGCTGGAATCCTTAATGAAGCAGAAGGGAATTCCGGTGGCGGAAACAGCGGCGCGATAGCAAAGCTAAATGAAATGGACGCATTCAGTGGCCTCGACGCTCTACTCGCTCCATTAAGTCAGTGCCTCGATCCCGAATCCGCGCGTCGCGTCATCCATTTTCAAATTGCTCTTCCGGTACAGCAACGGATCGACCTCTTGGCCGAACAGGCAAACGAGGGCACGTTGACCGAGAGCGAACGCTCGGAATACGAGGCCCTAATCAACGCAGCAGATTTCATCTCGATCCTCAAGCTTAAGGCCCGGAACAGCTTGATTCGAAAATCCAGTAGCGGATGGAAGAAGCCACCCGCGATCTTGTACGCCGCCGGGCCCGCGAGCGGTGCGAATACTGCGGCTTGCACCAGGAACACTGTGAACTCAGGCACCACATTGAGCACATCATCGCCAAGCAACAGGGTGGCTCCGATGATACCGAGAACCTAGCGCTTGCCTGCCATCGGTGCAATCTTCGTAAGGGGCCGAACCTTACTGGAATCGATCCTAATACGGGCCAGGTCGTCCATCTCTTTCATCCGCGGCGCGATCTATGGTCTCAACACTTCGCCTTTGAAGGCGTGCGCATCAACGGCGTTACCGCGATCGGTCGTGCAACGCCCCAGGTGTTAGACTCTAATGATCCTCGACGGATTGAATTACGCGCCGAGATCCTGAAACGGCTGAGTCAATCTTATCGCGACGCTGCGCGCTAGCCGGAGAAGCGGTTCGGGGCCTACCCTCTTCAGTCAATCGGCTTACGCCATCGCGGTGGCCACCGCAACTCGCCGTTCGCTGGCTCGCATTTCCTTCCACAACCGGATGTACGGGCCGAGATTAGTCATCATTTGCGCAAACGACTCTAATGTCAGAGATTGAGCGCCATCGCTGACTGCTTTTTCCGGGCACGGGTGCACTTCCAGAATCAGCCCATCGGCGCCGACGGCCACACCCGCGCGCGAAATCGCTGGGACTAAGCTCCGCTTCCCGGTCGCATGGCTTGGATCCAGGATCACCGGCAAGTGCGTCAGTTCATTGAGCACGGGAATCGCCGAGATGTCGCAGGTATTGCGTGTCGCTGTTTCGAACGTGCGGATGCCGCGCTCGCACAGAATGACGTTCGGGTTCCCGTGCGCCACAATATACTCGGCCGACATCAGCAGTTCCTTGATCGTAGAGCTCAAGCCCCGCTTCAGCAACACCGGCCGGCCGCACCCGCCCAGTGATTTAAGCAGTGAGAAATTCTGCATATTGCGCGCGCCCACCTGCATGCAGTCGGCGTACTCGGCGACTAAGTCCACATCCCGATCGCTCATGATTTCGGTGATGATTGCCAGACCCGTCGCCTCTTTTGCCTTGCGCAGCAGCTTCAATCCTTCCAGTTCCAAGCCCTGAAAATCGTAAGGCGAAGTTCGTGGTTTGAATGCGCCGCCCCGCAACATGCGTGCGCCGGCCGCTGCCACGCCTTCCGCGGTCTGCATAATCTGCCGCTCGTTTTCCACCGAGCATGGCCCGGCCATGACGATGAATTCATCGCCCCCGATCTCCAGGCCATTCACCTTTATGACCGAATGTTCCTTCTTGAACTCCCGGCTGACGAATTTGTAAGGCGCGGAGATGCGCATGGCGCTCTCGACACCCGGCGTGGCTTCAAGAGATTCCAGGCAGGCGGTCACATCTCCCACCCCGACCACACCGATTACCACCCGCTCTTCGCCTTCAATTGAGTGAACCTTGTAGCCAAACTCCCGTATACGTTCGCAGACGTGTTCAATCTCTTGTTTAGTAGCATGAGGACGCATCGAAATGATCATTGGAATTCTCCCTCCGAAAAATAAAAACCCACCCGTTTTCGAGTGGGTTGGTCCAACCTCTTCAACAATAACGGCCGCGAACCAACGCCACTCTACCGGCCCTGGCGAAACTGCCAGAACCGGACCCTAAACGAGTTGGCGTAGGTGGACAGCATCGAAAACAGCAGTATACCCAAGATGGCGTGCACAATGCAAGCAACACTCTATTTTTCGTATAGTTGTCCCACCACCTGCATGCGGTGTAATCCGTTACGGAAACGTAATTTCCACAGGCATTGACGGGGAGCTTTCGTTGCCGATCCGGTCCACCGCGCTCACCTGGTAACGATAAGTTTTTCCGTGCTCCACGTTCCGATCGGAATAGCTGGGCAAGTCGGGGTCTGCAATCTGCTGAAAACCTGCTCCGGAGACCGAACGATACAACCGGTAACCAGCAAAATCCGATTCGGTATCCGGCTCCCACGAGAGCTCGATGGAATTGGGCGCCTCTGCGGCGCGCAAACCAGCCGGCGTGGCCGGGGGGAACTTGTCTTCCGGCGTGAGACTGATTTCGGCCGAACGCTCGCTTTCAGCCTCCCGGTTTTCCGGCAGCTTAACGATCGTCTGCACTTGATAGTCATATTTCTGGCCGAACTGGGTCGTCTCATCGGTCCAGGGCGGTCCCGGCACTTCCGTCACCTGCATCAAAGGGCCGCCGTTGGTGCTCCGAAATATCCGGAACAGATTGCCGTGGGCCTGCCAGGTGAGGCGGATGCCTTTCGCGGTGCTCTCCACTTGCACATCGGCCGGACGCTCCGGCGCAGGCACGACGGGCACTACGGTGAGCTTCGACCAGCCGGATTCCTTGCCATTTGTGCCGCTGACGTCCACCGCGATCAAAACGTCTTTACCAACCCAGGTGGTTGCCGGGATCTCATAGCTCGCGACGCCTTCCTTGATCGAAGTGGCAGTAACCTTTGTAGCGTTGGCGGCCCAAACCTCTTGGTTGAATGGCTCGGGACCGGGCCCGGCCCGCAAATCCAGATGCAGCGGCGGTTTCAGAGCTATGCCTTCAGTGGTGAGGGTAGGAACGGTGAATCGAACAACGATTTGAGTACCGCGCTGAAGCGCCGATAGGTCGGCCACGCGATTGGGCACATTGGCCAGCGGGGGCAGAGGCTCGGCCACATAACCGCAACCCGCGGCGGCCAGGACCGCAAGCACGGGAATTACGGCGCATCGAAGCTCAGGCTGGATCACCACTCCGAATAGGGTGTCCCGTCGAGGCCTATTTTGTCGGAACCACTGTGGACATCCCAAATTCCCGGCTGATCCTGGCTGACGCTCTGCGTGGCGTCCTCCATAATCGTCTTCCAGCTTTGGCTCGATCCGGTCATCGGGTCCACGGGCACTTCCCGCAGATAACCTTCGGTCACCAGATCCTGTAACGTCTGCGGGGCCTTCTGCTTATCGTATGTGTAGTTGTCGATCACCGTGCGGATGGTGAACAGGTTGTTCTTCAGCACGCTCTCTTTGGCGCGAACAATGGACTTTTGGTAAATCGGGATCGCCATGGTGATCAACACCACGATGATCGTGATGACCACCATCAATTCGACGAACGTGAAGCCAAGCCGCCGGCGCTTCGTGTTACCACTCCGAATACGGTTTGCCATCGGGCGCCTTCTCGTAAGTCTTGCTGTACACGTCAAAGACGTTTTGCCCGCCCCAACTCGTGGATTGTGGATCGTCCTGGTCGCTGCGCAGTCCCCAGTCCGTAGTTCCCGTGAAAGGGTCGCGGGGAATCCGGCGTAAAAGCTTAACCACTTGTTCCTTGGGCCCGGTCAGCTTTACCCCATCCACGAGTTGCTGCAGCGATTCGGGATAACCGTTGGTGCCCTGCTTTAGAGGGCCGAACGCGCCGGCGTCTGCCAAGTCTTTATATTTGTCAATAGCGTGCCGCATGTCCTCCAGCGCGAACCGCAGTTCCCGCTCCCGGGTGGCCCGCACTTTGGCGCGCGCCAGCGGGACGGCCATGGAAGTCAGGATCAACATAATCGTGAATGCGACGATCAGTTCGACGAGCGTCAACCCTCTTTGATTCCGCCGGTGCATACCTTATTTGACGTTAACAATTAGCTGCGGGCTACCGCTGGCGATCGTTTGTCCTAGCGAATTCGCCAGCGTAAGGTTAGGAATGGTCACATTGCTGGTGCCCCGGCCTACTGCCTGAAAGTTCAGGTTCACCAGCATACCGCTTCCCGTCACCCCCGCGGCCCCCAGCCGGCTGAGTTGGATCGTAGCGCTCCCGGCGTCGTTGAGGATGTTTTGCGTGAACGCGGGCTGCTGGCCCCCTTGCGTCATCAGGTCACCCACCGTAACGGTGTTCAGTCTAAGTATCTTGGGGTCGAATTGGATCGTCATCGGCGCGGCTGCCAAATCCATAGCGTTATCGACTGCCAGCCCCACCGTAACTGAGCCGGAAAGGGCCGTATCGATTTGCGAAGGCTGGAAGTGCACTCGAGCGGTGCCTGGCGCAGGTGGAGTCTGCCCCGGAGTTGCTGCTGCCGGCGCCGGGACCGGGGGCGCAGGCGGCGCTGCCGCTGCGGGCGATGGGACAGGTGCGGGCGTGGCCGCCGGGGTTGCCGGCGGGACAACTGCCGGCGTGGGCACCGCAGCGCCTGGAGCGCCTGGTTTGCCCGTCACGGTTTCCGTGGTCCGGGGAGCGTAGCTCAGCTTCACTGTCGTAGCATTCCCTACAGCCACCTCGCGCAGATTCGATGGCTCGATGTCCGGCCGCCGCACAATATGCGGGATAAGGGCGATCATCAACTCCTGCTTGCTGCGGTCCACATTTTCGCCCGTGAACAGCCGCCTGATAAGCGGGATACTGGAGAGCCCGGGGATGCCCGTTACGGTCTTTTGATCCTGCTGCTGCACCAGTCCCGCCAGCAGGCTGACTTCCCCTTCCCGCACCCGCAAATCGTGACTGATCTTGTTCTGCGCGATGATCGGCTGATCGATGCCACCGAGATTCACGGTTCCAGCAACGTTTGAAATATCGATGTCCACATGCATGGAAACCTCGCCATTGTCGTGGACTCGCGGCAGAATCGCCAGGTTCACACCTACATCGATATAGGTAAATTGCGTGTTCACCAGCGGGTTAATGCCCACGCCGCCAATACCAGGCTGGAAGCTACCAGTGGCAGTGGGTTCGCGCTCGCCGATATTTAGCGTAGCTTTGAAATTGTCCACTGCGCGGACTTGTGGCGATTGCAGAATCTTGGTGGTGGCGTCGCTCAGGGCGGCTTGCAGCAGCGCGCTTGGTAGCGTAATCGAAAAATCCGAACTGGAGAGGTGACTCAGATTCGAGAGTGGAATCGGCGTGCCGGCCGCGGAGGTGCCGGTTGGTGTCGTGGGCGTAGTGGTAGGGGTAGTAGTCGGCGTCCCGGTGGTGGGGTTCGTTGTCGTTGTTGTTGTTGTGGTGGTGGTCGTCGTGGTGGGCACCTGCAATGATTGCCGGGGCGTGAAATTCACCGGCACATTCAACCCCGTGGAAGCAATAGCCGCCGTAATCTGCCGGCTGAACACCTGGCTGGCTTGCAGCACCAGAACGTCGATTACGACCTCCGGTTTGGGCTTGTCCAGGTCATTGATGATCTTCTCGGCGAGCGCGACACGGTCCGCTTCGCCTCGCGCAATGATGGCATTCTGCGAGTTGTACGGCATCAGGCGCGTCAGTTCGGTCACCGCGCGCACGGCATTCACAATTTCCTGCAATTCCTGCGGCGTATTGACGTTTGTCAGGTAAAAGACCTTCAGCACTTGCTGTTCGTAGTCTTGCCGCTTGTTGCGATTGTCGTTGGTGATGAAGATCGTATTAGGAGAAAGCGGCTGCCAGAAGGATTTGGTCAGCACGGAGAGATAATCCAGCGCTTGCTCCAGGGTGGTATTGTTCAAATCCACCGAGAGATTTCGACCCGGCTGGTACTCAGGATCCCAGATCGTATTGATTCCAGCGTACTTAGCTACGGTATCGAACAAAACCCGGGGAGACTGGTTGTTCATTTTAATGTTGATCGGCTGGGGGTTCAGCGGCTGCAGTTCCGGAACCGGCAGCATACGGTCGATCTTTTGCTGGATCTCCTTCTTCTCCAGTTCGGCGGGAGTGAGGGCCCTGTCTTCTGGGCTGGATTCCTTCCCCGTCTCTTGCACGCGCTGGCGCTCGCGTTGGATCATTTCCTGCGTGATCCGGATCTCCTGTTCGGCCGCGGAAGAGGCCGCGCTCAGCCCATACGCCTTCTGGAACTCCAGCAAGGCTTCACCCAACATCCCTTGTTCCCGTAATTTCAGGCCTTTATCGACGTGCGCCTGGGCTGCCTGTGCGCGGGTCTTATCCGCTGCGATTTGATACACCACGTCGGAGGGGTCTTCGGAGAGCGCCTTCTCGAAGTTTTCCAGAGCGCTGTCCCAATCTTTTTTGTTCGCAGCCTTCTGCCCTTCCGCGAGGTACTTGTCTCCCTTGCGGGTCTTCGCCTCCAGCGGAACGGCCGGCACGGCCAGGAAAACGGTCACGACGACTGCAACTAAACGGTTGAAAAAAGGCATCTTCGCTTGCTTTTTCGGCCTGTGAGCGTCCTAATGCTAATATGAAGTGCGCTTCGGCGGTCTACTGGCCTCCGGCGAAATTCACTCCTAACTGCATTGACGTGACGAGGCTTCGGTGCGTGGAGCCAAAAAGTCCGGGAGCAAATAGTGGCGGAAAAAGACGCGGGTTTCAAAATCCTGAGCGATAACCGGCAGGCCGGCCACAACTATTTCCTGATGGACCGGTTCGAGGCCGGGATGGTGTTGACGGGGACCGAGGTGAAAGCGGCCAAAGACGGCAAAATCCAGCTCAAAGATGCCTATGCCGCCGTATTGAACAACGAAGCTTGGCTGCTCAACGCGCACATCAGCCAGTACTCCCACGGGAACCGCGAGAACCATCCTCCGATCCGTAACCGCAAACTGCTGCTGCACCGCCGCGAGATCGACAAGTTGCTGGGGCAAACGCGGGAAAAAGGCCTGGCTCTGATCCCAACCCGGATCTACTTGAAGAATGGCCGGATCAAATGCGAACTCGCCCTGGCAAAAGGCAAGAAACTGCATGACAAACGCGAGGCGGAACGGGCACGCACCGCTGAGGCGGAAGCTCGGGCCGAGATGCGGCGCCACGCCTGAGCAAATTGTTGAAATTATCCACGAATTTTTCTTTCTAAAATACTGGACAAACAGGTCTTAAACTGATACTATCAAATCAACAGACAGACAGCATCCCTGACGGCGAGTCCCCTCCCGCCGTCAACCCTCTGAGTGCAGGCCCCGAGATACCCAGCTCGGGGCCTTTTCATTTCTCCCCGCGGCTTCACGATAATGGTATGGACATGCCGGGTTCGCAGGGATTGCCGTTCGCCGAAGGAGTGCAGAGTTCCCTCTTTTTCGAGACACCGGAAGAAATCTACACGCGGGTTTTCCGCGAATTGAAGCCGCGCACTCCGGTCCCCGAGCTACGCGTGGAATTCTGCCAGTTCGCCAATGCCGATAGCTTCATCCGTCTGGAGAACGGCCGCCTACAGGTACGCATTTCGGATCTGCTGGCCGGCGCCCCGGCTCCTGTGACAGAAGCTCTAGCCCACATTCTTCTGGGAAAGTTATACCGAAAGCCTGTGCCGCGGGCCTATACGCATCGTTACCGGCTGTATCTGAACCGCCGCGACGTGCGCCGCCAGATGCACCTGGTCCGGCAGATCCGGGGCCGCAAATTCATTTCCGGCCCGCTGGGAAAGTGCCGGGATCTGGAAAGCCTTTTCGAGCGTCTGAACGAAATGTACTTCCACGGCTTGCTAGCGCGCCCACAACTCGGGTGGAGCCGCGGACTTTCCCGCGGCCTGCTCGGCCATTTCGACCCCTCTCACAACGCCATAATCATCAGCCGAGTCTTCGACCAGGAGAAGATTCCGGAATTAGCGCTGGAATATGTCATGTTTCACGAGATGCTGCACCTCCGATTCCCCGTGGATCACAACGGCGCCCGGCGGCGCGTCCATACACGGGAATTCCGCGAAGCGGAAAAACAATTCCCCAGATTAAAAGAGGCTAAAGATTTGCTCAAGAGGATCTAGCCGCCTCGCAGTTGCGGCTCCGTAGCCGTGCGCCGCCGAGCCGCGACCGTAAGGAAGCGTCCCCTGGTCACCAGCGGCAGGCCGGAGCCGTCTTCAATGTAGGGTTTGATAATACGTGGCCGAATATCGAGGAAGGCGAACCTGATGCTAGGCTTCCATGCCCATCGTGGCAGGGACGAGGCTTTGCAGTTCCAACCGCGTGACATCAAAGATCCGCATCAAACTGGTAACATCCACGCCACCGATGCCCCAGCGGTACAGAACCAATCGGGCTTGGGCGGAAGCCATGCCCGCGGCGAATAGAAACTGCTGCCGCATGAGAGCAGACGCCAGTTCCGGCCGGTCTTGACGGGACTGCAACAACACCAACTTCAGCGCCATGACCACGCGTCCAAAGTCCTGGTTCAAACAACGCAGGTAGCCGCGGAAAATTTGGCATCGCTGCGCCCGCAGGCGCGCCGCCATTTGCGGCGTGTACCCCGGCTGGGTGCGCAGAAATTCCAAGTCTTCACCGTCCAACAAACGAAGCATAGGCCGGTAGCGCTCCAGCGAAAGCTCATCAATCCAGCAAGCGGTTAGCGGCAATGATCCCTGCGGCGATGCGATCTTCCGGATGAGCCAGCACAATCCGGCTGCCGCGATCAGCAGCAGAAGAACGGATCCCAGCAGGAATAAGTTCATGGCGCTATCCTGGCCTCCAAGAAAATAATACGGCAAGCTTCTAAAAAATGCAAACAAAGTTAAGATCTGGTAAGTACCTAATTAACGAAAGATAACACATTAATTCCTCGAAACTTTTAGGAGGGTCTGGTTTAAGGCGTCTAACTGATGCAGAATCCGCTCCTCCTGCTCTGGCCCAAACTTGGGAAGGCTCATGCGGATCTCTTCCCCCTTCGTACTCAGCCCAAAGAACCATGCGAGCATGCAACCGGCATATAACGCCATGGCTGCAATGCTCAGCCCCTGGCTCAGCCTCGCCCCGAAAAATACTTGCATCAGCGTACCCAGCGTTCCGCTGAGAAAAAAAACGGAGTAGACGGCGCTGTGGATCAGGACGTTGCGGCTCATCGGAACGGGATAACGCGTGAGCCATAGCAGGATGAATAGCAGAAACGCGAGCATGCTCACGTCCATGCCGCGCTCGATCGCATAATAATATCCGAGGACCACCGAGCGTTGCGTTTGGGCACTATGAATTTTAGGCAGCAGCGCCAGGGCGGAAATTCCCACCGAGAGGATTAGCCCGGCATATTGAAACCAGCGCCCCAACGTAGCCAGCCCTTTGTGTTTTTCCAGAATGAGCGAGTACAACTCCAGGACCAGCAGCACGGAGAGCAGCCAGCCTATGGGTTGCGTGATCACCCATTCCTTTTGATACGCCGGCGAACTCGGATCGCTGAACCAGAACAAAATGATGGCTAAATTAAGACACCGGAAAATCAGGTAGGAGAACAGCGCCCGGTAACGCCGGAAAAGGCCCGTCTGCCACAGTTTGATTGCGGCCAAGCCGCATCCGGCCATGGCAACAAATTCGGCGGCATTAACAATTCCGGCGCTCGATATCATTGCAGGCCAAGCCTGATTCTAACACCGGGCGCCGGATATGTTTAGTTGTCCGGAAGCTACCGGACCCACGGGCACGGATCGCATGACGGAAATGGCGAACCAATATCCGCATAAGTGACTGCCTGGGTCAACGCCAGCACTGTCAAGGCCAGCAAAATCAGTCTTTTCATTTTTCCTGTTTTTCCTCTCTCTACTAACCAAGGTTTACTAACCAACGTACTAGACTATAGCTAACCGTACCGGCATAAGGGATTCCTCTCAGAAAAATTTTCCGAAAACAGAACGTAGGATGAGCAAAACACCTTAGAACGTCCGATAACTCTTGGTAAATGAAATCGGCGGACGGTGTAGAATCAGAGACGGAACTGCCGTGCCTGCACCACCAGTGGCAGAAGAGAGCACCAGTCTGACTGAGCTCGCACCAAACCTAAAGCAGAGCCGTGCCCCAGGCGATCGGGCTTGGCGCAACGCTCTATCCCAAATCCCTACACTTTTTGGCAGATTGGTGTTCTTGGCGTCACTGCGGGACGAGGCTTCCGGCCGGTATCGTGATGAGGAACTAGATAGTTTGCTTGGTCCAGAAGATACAGACCGGTCTATCCGTCATAGCCATTATCAGGTGTTTTCGGAATGGCTGGGATTCAGCCTGGCGGAACAGAAAGACGACATTAGCGAATACCTGCGCACCGCTAACGGACAACGCAGCCGGCTGCAATCTATGTTGCTTTACCGCCAGCTTATTCCGGCTTCGGCGCGGGAAGTCGAGCGCCAGCTTTATCTAACAGATCTGGAGACCCTGCTGGAACTGTTGCGGGCCGAGCACCCCGGCGCTTCCTCGGCTCCAGAAGCATAGCCACGCCAGCCACTTGCCCCAATACCTCGATCTCGTCCGGATACCGGAATACCGAAGGCTGCTTATCCGAAGCGGGATGCGGCTGCATCAGCAGCCGGTCCCGATTCAAAGCACACCATCCGCACGCAAATCCTTCTCTATGTTCCAGAAAATAAATAGGACGATCGAATTCATTGGTCCAGCCACCCTTGGCGATGCGCCGCCGGTTTTCATCAATCATGACCAGCGAGCCAGGGCGCAGAAGGGGAAACATCGACCAATCTTCCCAACCGATGAGTCCATACCGATGCCGGCGATAGTCTAACCCATTGATAAAGCTGAGCGGGACTTTACCCCATTGGCGGATCAAATGACTTAGAAATGTGGTTCGGTTCAGGTCAATTTTCCCTTCCAGGGGCTGCGGAATTGGGGCTTGCCCATTGGGCGTAACCTCTATGGGATGTGTCTCTTCCAGGCCGATTTGCAGCGATTCCCCAACCAGAGTTTCCACCGGAACTCCATACCAGCGCAGCACTTCGTGCAAATCCAGCCGGTAGATCGCACAAAGAGAATAGGTGCGATACATGGTGGGAACACGGCCCCCATTTTCGATATCGGCCAAGCGGCTCAAGGAGATGAGGAACTCGGAACTGCCCCGCCGCTGCGCGATTTCCTTGCTGGCCTCCGCCACATCACGGTAAGTTAGCTTTAGGCGCTCGCGCGCCCGGCGCAGCTTTTCTCCGGCCCGGTCCATGCTATGATCCTCGCTGCACTGTTTAGAATTGCACTGCCGCGATTAGGAGTATTGTATCTCTCCTGCAGGAGAGCGGCAAGAAAAAAGGCGCGGTTTTGTTCCGGAATTGGAACACCGGCCTTCCGGCTGATAGGGGAATTTTAGGGTGAGAATTGTCGTAGGTATTTCTGGGGCGAGCGGCGCAATTTATGGATTGCGTCTCTTGGAGCAGCTCCGTCACCATAAAGCCGAAATTCATCTGATTCTAACCCGGTCCGGCGAGAAGACCCTTTTCCTGGAGACCGGCGCCACCTTGGCCGAAGTCCGGAGCAAATCGGATTTTTCTTACCCAGTAGAGGATATTTCCTCCCGCCTGGCTAGCGGATCGTTTCCGACGGATGCCATGGTGGTGGCGCCCTGTTCCATTCACACCATGTCCGCCATCGCGCACGGCATCAGTTCTAACCTGCTGGTTCGGGCGGCTGACGTAACCCTCAAGGAGCGCCGCAAGCTCATCTTGCTCATTCGCGAGAGTCCTCTCCATCTGGGCCATTTACGCACCCTGGTAGGCTTGAGTGAAATGGGCGCTATCATTGTGCCGCCGGCGCCCGCGTTCTATCACCATCCGCAAACAGTTATGGATATAGTGGACTATACTGTGGAGCGCGTGTTGGACTTGATAGGCTTGCCGGACCCCCAAGCCCGCCGGTGGGAGGGCCCTAAGTGAGCGGCCCTGCTGCGAAAGAAAAGATCGCTTTTCAAGGAGAACGCGGCGCTTTTAGCGAAGAAGCAGCTCGCAAACTATTGGGCCAAGAGATCGCAGTAGAGCCTTGCGCGCGATTCGAAGATGTGTTCCGCAGTTTGAAACAAGGGCGCGCCACCGGCGCGGTGGTGCCGATTGAGAACACACTGGCGGGCTCCATCCACGAAAATTACGACCACTTGCAGAACTTTGATCTGCCCATCGTGGCGGAAACCAGCGTGCGAATCGTACACAATCTGATCGCACCGAAGGGCGTTTCATTCGCAAAAATTAGCCGTGTCTTTTCTCATCCTGTTGCGCTGAATCAATGTTTGAGTTTCTTTTCGCAGAATCAACAGATTGAAAAAGTCTCATTTTACGACACTGCTGGTAGCGTCAAAATGCTTATGGAAGAACGGCTTACGGATGCCGGCGCCATCGCGTCCACGGTTGCCGCCGGAATTTACCGCGCTCGCATATTACGCCGCTCCATTGAAGACGACCGGCAGAATTTTACCCGATTTTTTCTGTTGCGGCGCCCCGAAACCGCCCGGAAATCCATCGCGGCGGCCGGCGATGCAGTGCAATGGAAAACCTCGCTGGTTTTTAGCACGAATAATACGGCAGGAGCCTTGTTTCGCGCGCTGGCCGCTTTCGCCCTACGAGACCTGAATCTAACCAAAATTGAGTCCCGGCCATTGCGGGGAAAACCGTGGGAATATCTTTTTTATTTAGACTTTCTGGGTCGGGTGGATTCCCCGGTCGCGCGTAACGCTTTGAGCCATTTGCGCGAACTGGCCGACTATTTACGCGTTTTGGGCTGCTATCCCAAGGGAGCTTGAGGGGTAAACTTGTGGGTAGCCATGGCCGTTAAAGAGCAGGTACAAACACCCGCGGAACCCCCTGCCGAATCGTTGGAGGAAGTCCCCGTCCTAACCGTGCGCGACACGGTGATCTTTCCAGGCGCCATGTTGCCCATTACGGTAGGGCGGCCTGCGTCCGTGGCTCTGGTGCAATCATTGGGGGAAAACAGAAGCTTGGCAGTGGTGTCGCAGCTCGACCCTCGGGTGGATTCCCCAATGCCGGAGGATTTGTACCAGATTGGCACCATCTGCGTACTGCATAAGGCGATTCGCGTTCCCAAAGAAAACCTGCTGCTGTTCTGTGAAGGCGTGTCGCGCATCCGGACTCAGGAATATACCGCGCGGGAGCCCTTCCTCAAAGCGCGCATCGAGCGCATTTCCGACATCGAGCCGGAGATGACCGACGAGATTGAGGCGTTGCGCCAAAACGTGATCAATTTGTTTCAGCAGATCGTCTCGGCCTCCCCGAACCTTTCCGACGATTTGGCCGCCACTGCGACCAACATCGCGGAACCGGGGCGCCTGGCGGACTGGGTAGCCGGCACGCTGCCTTCGCTGGGTCCCCCGGAGCGCCAAAAACTCCTCGAGCAGTCCGACGGCAAAATCCGCCTCAACGAAGTGCATCGCCACCTGACCCGCGAACTGGAACTGCTCGAACTGCGCGGCCGGATCCAATCGCAGGTGCAGGGGCAGCTCTCGCAAAGCCAGCGTGAGTTCTACCTCCGTGAGCAGTTGAAGGCCATCCAAAAAGAATTGGGCGAAAGCGACGACACGCAGCGCGATCTGGATGATCTGCGCAAGAAGCTGGAAGCCGCCGGAATGCCGGAAGAGGTCATGACCGAAGCGCAGCGAGAATTGAACCGCCTCTCGCATATGTCGCCGGCCTCACCGGAATACGGCGTAACCCGCACCTATCTGGAATGGATGGCTGCCCTGCCCTGGAACACAGTCTCTGGATCGCAGGTGGATGTGAAGCGCGCCGCCGAGATCCTCGACCAGGACCACTACGACCTGGAAAAAGTGAAAGACCGCGTCCTGGATTATCTGGCAGTGCTCCAATTACGGCCGGTCTTGAAGGGGCCCATTCTGTGTTTTGTGGGTCCTCCTGGAGTGGGCAAGACTTCGCTCGGCAAATCGATCGCGCGGGCGCTCGGGCGCAAATTCGCGCGCATTTCCATGGGCGGAATGCACGATGAAGCCGAGATCCGCGGCCATCGTCGCACATATATTGGGGCACTTCCGGGGCAAATCATCCAGGCGTTGCGCCGCGCCGAGACGAAAGATCCGGTTTTCATGTTGGATGAAGTGGATAAGCTGGGCCGCGACTTTCGCGGCGACCCGGCTTCTGCCCTGCTCGAGGTGCTGGACCCGGAGCAAAACTCTACCTTCCGCGACAATTACCTCGACGTGCCGTTCGACCTTTCGAAAGTCTTGTTCATCACCACGGCCAACGTGCTGGACCCGGTACCAGACGCCCTGCGCGATCGCATGGAGATCATCTCGCTCGAAGGCTATACCGAGCAGGAGAAGGTGGTGATCGCGTTCCGTTATCTCATTCCGCGGCAGATCACCGAAAACGGTCTCGACCCCGAGAGCAGCATTCGTTTCACAGACGAAGCCGTCCGCTTCATGATCCGCCGCTACACCCGCGAAGCCGGCATGCGCAACCTGGAGCGCGAGATCGGGACGATCTGCCGGAAGCAGGCCCGGCGTATTGCGGAGGGCTCTTCCGGCTTGATGGAAGTCACCCCCGAACTGGTGGAGAAAGATCTCGGCGCCCCACGTTTTCGTACCGATACCGAAGTCCAGGAACGCACGCGCCGTCCTGGCGTGGCAGTCGGACTGGCGTGGACGCCTGTGGGTGGCGATGTCCTATTCATCGAGGCCGGTCGCATGCCCGGCGGCAGCAAAGGGTTAATTATGACCGGGCAGCTCGGTCCGGTCATGCAGGAATCCGTACAGGCGGCGCTCACCTGGGTCCGAGGCAATGCCACTCAGTACGCCATCGACCCCGACCTGTTCAAGACTAGCGACATTCACATCCACGTTCCCGCCGGCGCCATTCCCAAGGATGGCCCCTCGGCTGGGATTACCATGGCGGCCGCGTTGCTTTCGATGTTGACCGATCGCTGCATCAAGCCGCAACTTGCCATGACGGGCGAAATCACTTTGACCGGCCAGGTGCTCCCAGTCGGCGGCATAAAAGAAAAGGTGTTGGCCGCTAAACGCAGCGGTGTGAGGGAAATCATTCTGCCTTTCGAGAATGAAGTCAACGTGCGCGAGGATCTCAAGAGCGAACAAATCGGCGACATCCAGATTCACTACGTAAAAACCATGGAGGAAGTGGTGGAGTTGGCGCTCGAGCCGAAGGCTTGAGCTATTTCTTTGCCCGTAAAGCTTCCAGCAGCTTGGTTCCATCGGGCGACCCCCAACCGGATACGGCGTCCCAACCCGGACCCGCTGAGTAGCCCATCACACCGCCGTAACTGTTATTTCCTTCTGTGATATCTCGCAGCGCGCCCGCCGGCCCGACGGTGCTGTAGAGCAAGGGATTGAAATATCCCAGGTTGTGCCCGAGTCCCTGGTTCAGCAGGGCAATTAACCCGGCCCACAGCGGAGCGGTTATGGTTGTGCCACCAATCTCAATCCGCCGGCCATTTACAAGAATCTTTACTCCGGTTGCCGGGTCTGCGTTGCCTGCAACATCGGGGATGGCCCGGCCCGGCTTGCCGCCATTGAGCGGTGCAACGTTGATTTTCGCCTGCCAGTCCGGCAACGCGAATTTGCTGCTCACGCCGCCGCCAGTTGCTCCGCCATTTTCTGCATTATTCCACACGACTTCCCGGGTGATCGCCTCGCCGGATACCGTCAGCCGTGTCCCGCCCACCGCAAGCACGAAAGGACTAGACGCAGGAAAGTCGACGTGCGGCTGGCGGTCAGTTGCTCCGTCGGTAACGCCACTGTCGCCAGCGGCCGCAATCACCGTGATGCCCCTGGATGCAGCATCCTGCAGTGCCTGGTTTAAGGCCTGGATGGCCGCGTCCGGCCAGTACGATTCTGCCGAGCCCCAGCCCATGGAAATAATGGAAACGCGATAGTGGGTATCGTGCGCCGCCGTCTGAACAGCGTCGATGAATCCCTTGTTGGTATTGGGAGCAAAATACGCCACAATTTGCGCGCCCGGAGCAGCGGCCCCGGCCACCTCTATGTCGAGCACCACTTGACTGTCCGCGCCATTCGGGTCGCCGGTCGGAGCGTTTTTGGCGCCATCCACTGAGACCCACTGCACCTTAGGCACCGGTTGCTGCAAAGCCCCGAAGTAGGATTTCAGATCTGCGTCCTTATACCCGCCGCCTAGCTCAACCAGCGCAATCGTTTGCCCCTCGCCATTCAAACCAGGGGGGAAGTGATACAGCTTTGTCAATTCCGGAACTGAGAATCCTACGGGCGATGCCGTAGGGGCGGCGCCGGATGGCGCGGGACTTCCGCCGCTGGGTGCAGCCGCCGGCGTAACCTGGGCGCGCAAAATCTTGTTTTCGTTCAACAAGCCGTCCGCCACCGCCTGCTCCGCCCGCCGCTTCTGGTCAACGGCATATATGACCACCAAAGCAATAATTGCGAATAAACCGGCCGCTACCACCCCGGCGATCCGCGCCCATTTCCACGCGAACGCACGGCGTTGCACTCTCTCGCGCCAGCTATCGTTCGCTCGCAGCACCGGCTGAATGAACCGGTCATGACTGAGCTCATACCAGCGATCGCCGCCACGAAGTTCCGCCCGAATAATGTGCAGCGCCTCCAATGCGTCCACCGCTTGATTCGCGATTCCTCCGGTGGCTGCGCCGCCGCGAAACACCAGGCCCCGGGTACCCGACTCGGTGATCAGTTGCTTTTCAAACCAGCGCCGCAGATCGTCGATTCGAACACCGCTCTTCGCGGCGGCTTCGGTGAGTGCGCTGTTGTAAAACTCCCGCAAAGCTTGATTGACGTCACCGAACTTTGTTAGATGATCTTCGGTGATTTCGAGGGTGCCTTCCGGCAGATTCCGAAAAAGATTGAAACAGACGACCTGCAACTGCACCGGCTCTACGTATTCCGCGGAGAATGTTTGCTCCGGCCCCAAACGCGCGGTGGTACTGACCGGGGTGCGAAGAAGGTCATTCACCAAATGCTGGGCGACGCCCTCCCGAAAATGAATCCCGGTGCCTTCCAACGGACGTTCCACTGCGGCCAACGCGTCGCCGGCCCGCAATTTTTCCAAACGGTAGCGTGTGCGCAGTTCCTCCGGCAATAGCTCTTCGTATGGATCGAGATGAGCCATGTAGTCTTCGCGGATCACCACCAATAGCCGCAAGCTCTTATCCACCGCCAAGGCTCGATCGAGTTCCTCGAAGAACGGAGCGCGCTCGGTCCAGCGCGCCGGATAGGCCGTAAACAGCTCTTCGAATTGATCGAGAACGGCTACGCGCGGCGCCGGTTCACCACTCCCGCGCGTGCGACGCGGCCGGTGTTCCAGGGCTTGGATCAAGGTGGTCTCCGGGGGCGCCGTCTTTTCACTCCAATTCAAAACGCAATTCGCGGCATAGATGTTGAAGCCTTGATAGAGCGGATCATCGCCGCGGATCCCCGAAACCCTGGCGATGGGGAGCACGTCGAATCCTCCGCTCTCCAGCCGCGGAATTAATCCTGCGTTCAAAAGCGAAGTCTTGCCCGCGCCCGACTGCGCGTACAGCAGGACCGTACGATGAGCCGCCACCAGTGAATGGAGGTCCGCTGCTTCCTGGTCGCGGCCGAAGAAACGGGCTGCATCGTTCCTGGTGAACGGTCTCGGGCCCAAATAAGGATTACCCACACGATCCGGTTGGCTAGCGGGTCCCATTTTCACCAACGAACTTTCTCCAGCGGTCCCGCAGTTCCCCGGCAAACTGAGCGGCCGTTCCCCAGTACACGCGGACCCGCAGTTCTTCGAAATAGCGGCTCAGGTACTGTTCCGCCGCACTCGGGGATCCGCTGGCGTCCTCTGGGGGCGTCATCTGAACCGTAACGCTCAGACGCCTCAAACTGCCGTCCAAGGACTGCACCAGCCCGCGGTGAATCACCCGGAAGTTGATATCTCGCAAACGATAGCCGATGAACAGTAAAGAGGCATCCGTGAGCGCCTCCTGGATTCTTGCAGGCAGCAGTTTCTGGTTCCGCGAGATATTCACCAGAAAATCCAGATAATCATCTTCGGTCAGAACCACCGACTTCACCACTTCGTCCGAACCATGGAGGTGGAACACTAGCGGGTTAAGGGAGTCAGGCTGGTACTGGCTTCCAGGGCCGATCACGCGGGGCACGGATTTCAGGAGATCATTCCAGCGGCATATGTCCCGCCGAGGATGCTTTCCGGCGTGCTGGAGCGCCTGCAGCATCAGGTCATCGTAGTTGGTGGTGAGATAAATCGGCAGGGGAAGCTCGGCCAATGCGCGAAGGCAATCCAGGCGGCCATCCTGCGCGTGGAAATCCGGTTGCGGGCAGCTCCCCAGCAGACGGAGGATGCGCTCCTTCGGCTCCATGGGATCGTTGTACTTCACCGCAATGAACTGAGAGACGCGCGACAGATCTTCGCAATCGAGCAGCGGGAACTCTTCTGCGGTGGCCCAATCTCGCGCAATCTGGCCGCCCAGAGGCAGGATGCCATAGTTCACGCCGGCCCCCAGGAAAGGCGTGCAACGGCCCTCGCGAATCCGGGGCAACAGAACTTGCCAATCCTGTTCTGTCACAGTTCTAGCAGTTTCTCACAATCGGAGAGCATCAGGCGCCGTTGCCGGGCGTCATCGGCGTCACTTCTCCGGCTGACAGTACCGCGCCGTATCCATCTCGCCCAGAATCTCGATCGGCGCCCCTTCGCGGATGACGAATTCGCTTTCTCCGACGCGCTGGAACACGCCTCCGCCGGGGGATCCAGGGGCCCAATCGAAGGTATAGCCTAAATTGGTCCATGGAAACGAACTGAGTCGCGACTCTCCATACGACGAGTAATACTGCCGGTAAATCCAATTGAGGTGTTGCTCACTCGTGGCGGCCGACGGCGGTCCAGCGGGACAATCCGTCTTATCCGTTGCGGGATCCAGGCAGGGCCGGAAAATCACGTCGCTGCTGGGCCAGTTCAGGCGGATTTCCAGAAACGTGTTTTTATTACTCGCGGGCGGTAATCCGAGGCGCTCCTCCAGGCGCTCGATCAATTGATCGAGATTGTTTCCATGAGCCACAAATTCGCGGCAAAACTTCCGCAGCCAGGGCTCTACCGTAACCCAGATCTCCGAAGGAGCCGTCGTCCGCCAGCCGGATGCGTTCCTGTATTGACCGAGTTGCGTTTCGCGTATCCATGTGGCAACTGTTAGAGGCTGATCTGCGGGAAACTCGACCAGTTTTTTCGGGGCCTCCGATTTTTCCGGTAATGCCGCCGCGGCTATGGCCGAAAGATACTGCTCGTAACGCATGCGCCACCGCTTGGCTTCCTCCATTTCCGGAATGCAAAGCTTCGGTACATTCCTCAGATCGTCCAGATCCGAAACAAAATGAAAATCTTTCGGGCGCGAGTTGGTGGCCAATACGATCGAGGGCCAAAAACGGCTATCGCCGAAGTATAAGCCGGCAAGCTGGGGAATGGTATCACCCGGCGTAACCTGCCTGGTAACCGCGCAGTCGGCGGCAGCCAAAGGCCACGAACTCGCGCAAAGAAGAAGAAAAAAAACAATGCGCCTGAACACAATGCTCCTACTGTATCGCGGGGCGCATTTTGTTCACAATCTCACACCCGAGCGGCTGGCACCTGGTTTGCTTACAGACCACCAGGAACTATGCACGTACGGCGGCTAACTCTTCTAATAATCGTCCTAACTGGCGCAGTAAGGGCCAAAGACAGCGCTCCTGCAGCTTACTCGGAAAATCCGGTCGTGCGGGATGGGAGTTATGTGTTGTGGCACGACCCTGGGGCAGTTGAGACATTGGACTTCCGGTATGGCATCGGAGGCACGGAATTGGCCCCGCAGGCTCCTTACACATTCGTAGACGAAGACACCAGTGGAACCACGCCCAAAGTCAAGGTTCGCGATGCTCGGGGCCGGAACTGGGTCATCAAGTTTGGCGAGGAAGCCAGTTCCGACGTCTTCTGTACGCGCGTGGCTTGGGCCCTCGGCTACTACGTCGAGCCGGCCTACTATGTTGCCGAGGGCGTGATCGAGGGTACGCATTCTCTCGGGCGTGCACGCAAAGAAGTGGATTCCCACGGCCGCTTCCATGGCGGGAGGTTCCAACTTCGCTCCGACCACCCTCGCTTTCTGCGCTGGGTGAACTGGGCCTGGGACGACAATCCTTTTCTGGGGACACCCGAATTGGCCGGCCTGAAAATCGTCATGATGCTGCTCTCCAATTGGGATAACAAGGATAGCCGTGATGCCGACAGCCGCGGCACCAATACCGCCATCTACCAAGAAGGAGAGCGGTACTTCTATTTCATTGACGATTGGGGAGGGGCCATGGGTCACTGGGGCGGATACGTGAGCCGGTCCAAATGGAACGCGCGAAACTTCTACGAGCAAAGCCCGTCGTTTGTCCGCTGGGATGATAAAGGAATCCACTGGGGCTACTCCGGCCAACACACCAGCTTATTGACTCGAGATGTTGGTCCGGCCGAAATCGCCTGGCTGCTGCAGTATCTGCGGCGAATCACAGACGATCAGTTGCGCGCGGGCCTGATCTCCAGCGGCGCGTCGGAAGAGGAAACCCGCTACTACTGCGAAGGCTTGCGGCAGCGTATTCGCGAATTAGAGCAAATCCCGGCGGTACCTCCGGAAGCGGCAGCCCCGACTGCGAGTACTGTTACTCGACCGTAACCGTGAAAAAATCCAGGGACATTACGGGGCCGTGTCGCCAAGTCGCACCCCCTATCCGCGCGGCAGCAGTGTCCCCGCAGTTTTTCACGGCTTCAGCGGCCCTTATTCGACCGTGACCGGCCGGTCGAATTCCACGTCCAAGGTTGTCCCCTGGGAAAGTTCCACTTCTTTTCCGCGTGTCAGTAAGACGGTAGCCAATCCGACAGCCGCGCCAGCCCCCGCGCCGATGCCCGCGCCCTTCCAGCCCCGGTCCGTTAAGCCGCCGAGAGCCGCGCCTGATCCGGCGATGACCGCCACGTGCTCGGCATCCTGGCCGCTGCTGCCACCCTGTCGAATGTCGTTTTCTTTCGACTCTACTTTTTGTTCGGTGCCGCCGGAATCCACCGAACTCAAATGCGGTGAGACCCGTATCTTCTTACCGTCCGGCAGAGTGAAACTGTCGATACGAATGCCTAATTCAGCACGCCCCTTGACGCGACCGCTCCGCACCGATCGGGAAACGACTCCGTCCACAAAACTATCTACGGGCACCACGAATTCCCCGCCGATGACCACGGGTGAAGCAGTGCGCAGGTATACGTGGTCCCCTTCGCGAGCGGTTCGCGTGCTAATGGAGTTCACCATCCGCAGCAACACGTGCGTGCCCTGCGGAATTTCCGTAGCAGCGCCCAGAGAGACCACAGCCCCAACCAGGACCAGAAAACGCATGGAGATTCCTTATCTCCATGTTACGGCCAAATAATCCCGCCGGCTATGCGCCTGCTGGAGTGGACTGGGCCGCGGCCGTTTTGGCGGGAGCCTTTTTCGCGGCCGCTTTTTTCCTCGCCGCCTTCGCCGGCGCCGCGGACTTAGCGGCTTTTTGCGCCCGCAGCAGAGCCCAACGTTTTTTGGTTGCTTCTATAATCCGCTGCCTGCCGGCGGCGCTGAGCCGGCTTTTCTTTTTTTTCGGTGCAGGGGCCGATTCACCCCCCGCCTGCTTCCTGGCTTCCGCCCAGCGCTTCTTCTGGGCTGCGGCAATCCGCCGGCGCGCGGCCGCGCTCAATCTGCGCTTACGAGCAGGGGCTTCCGTCGCGGCGCCCGGTTCTTTCGACGCTCCGCTCATCAGCTCGCGAAGCTCAGTGATGCGCGCATCGATACGTTGTTTCTGCGCCTCGAAACCTTCGATCGCGGCGCTGAGTATTTCAGAGTTGAGTTTGGTGGGCATGAGTTTCGTATCTGCACTCGCTATAATACACCCGGTCACGCGACTTACAACTATTTAATCCCGATTTAAGTCGCGTAGCTCCACAGTCCTGCGAGTATAAGTACATGGAATGCCAGTAGAAATACTAGGCCGCTGATCTTTCGGTTACCTGCGAAGCGCCACATACCGGCGCACCAGATGTTAAATCCAATGAGGGCTAATAGGAAATACACTTCCGACCAAAGCGGCGTGAGCGGCACGTTGTAGTCGAATGCCACGGGGCGTCCCAACCGGTAAACTAATCCAGTCACTTCATTGGGAGCTTGGTGAAGATCGCAAAAACCATACGCGCGCCACGTCGCGCCTCGGGCAGTCAGTTGGCGGTAAGTAGCCGTGTGAGTTGCCGGACGGCTACAAGAAGGAATCGAGCAGCCCATATGAACCGGACTCTTCCGCCACCACGATGCGGCTAAAGCGGATTCATCGCTCCGCCCACCACGAGCGGCGTGCACCAGTGCGCCTTCTGGACGGAACAAGGACAGGCCTTGCGCCGCCAACAAAATGGCCAATGATGCCCTCAAGAACTTCAAAGAAAGCTATCATATCGCGCTGCCGGACGGAATACCCCTGAGGTAGGTAGAGCAGAGATGAAGTCACCATGCTAGCCTAGATAAATGCGTGGACTCGTAATTCTTATGCCCGCCTTGTTGCTGGCCCAGGCGCCGCCGCAAGCGCCGCCGAAACCCGACTCGGCGACTCCCTCACCTACCGCCAGTGCCCGACTCACTACGGACGAACAGAAGACAATCTATGCCTTGGGATTGGCGCTCTCCCGCTCCCTGGCCCAGTTCGACCTGACTCCCGCCGAAACCGAAATCGTTCTGAATGCGGTTCGCGACTCTGCGGCCGGCAAACCGGCGCTCGATATCAATGAGTGGGGACCGAAGATTCAGCCCCTCGCGGATGCCCGCGCTGCAAAGACCGCCGGTCAGCAGAAGGAGATTTCCGCTGCCTATCTCGCCAAAGCCGCGGCGGAGCCCGGCGTGGTCAAGACGGCCTCGGGACTGATCTACCACGAAACCAAAGCCGGCACTGGCGATTCTCCCAAAGCCACCGATACCGTGAAAGTGAATTACCGCGGCACCCTGGTGGATGGAACCGAGTTTGACAGTTCCTATAAGCGCAACCAGCCCGCCCAATTTCCTCTAAATGGAGTCATTCCTTGCTGGACGGAGGGAGTGCAGATGATGAAAGTAGGCGGCAAGGCGACACTGGTTTGTCCCTCCGATATCGCTTACGGAGATCGCGGCCGCCCTTCGATTCCCGGGGGAGCTGCCCTGATCTTCGAGATCGAACTGCTCGAAATCGGTGGAGCCGCTAAGTAGCCGCGCACGCCAGTGGAGCCGCACTGCCTGGGGCCTGGCCCTGTTGTTCGGCAGCTTACCTGCAGCCAGTCGCATTTTCGTTGGTGTTTGGGGTTTTGAAGGCTCCGCCGAGTTAGCCTGCCTTTGCACCCTGCTCGGAATCTATTTCCATTTCGCGGGCCGGAGATACATACGGCTGAAAGATGCCGCTCTTATGCTGGATCGCGCCCTACAACGTGCGAGAGAGGGCCACACCGAGCAAGCGATTCACATTCTCACACAGGCGATCCGATTGAGCCCACGTCTGTGGCAAGCCTATCAATACCGCGGCGAGTTGCGGCTTCTGCAAGGCAGCCCGGCCACCGCCCTCGATGATTTCAATACTGCAATCCGCCTGGCGCCTGAAGAATCGGACTTACGAACGTTGCGCCAGCAAGCGGAGCGTCTGCTGGCTGGGGATTCGACTGACGCTCCGTGACGTCATGAACCGCGCCCGTAAGCAAGCGGTTACTTCGCCGTATTCCGGCTGTTCCGGTAAATCACTCCGTCCTTCATCACGAACAACACACTCTGAGTCACTTTGATATCGGCCAGGGGATTGCCCGGCACCGCGACGATATCCGCCAGCATCCCTGGCTTGAGCACCCCAACCTTATCCTGCATCCCCAACAATTCGGCGGCGGCGATCGTGCCCGCTTGCAACGACTGGGCCGGTGTCATGCCATCGGCGGCCATAAGCGTAAATTCCAGGGCGTTATCGCCATGCGGGTACACCGCAGCATCGGTTCCCAGCGCGATTTTGACTCCCAAAGCCAGCGCCCGCCGCACCATGTTGTCCTGCTGTTTGACGGCGAGGTCAGCCTTCGCCTTAACGAGCGGCGGGAATTTCGATTCGGCCAGCCCCACCCGTACGGCCAGAGTGGGGACCAGGTACACGCCGCGATCGTGCATCATTCGCATCGCTTCGTCATCCAGGAAAGTGCCATGCTCAATCGAGTCGATGCCGGCGCGAATCGCACGCTTGGCGGCTTCCGCGCCATGTGCGTGAGCAGCCGTCTTGCGCCGCAATGTGTGCGCCTCTTCCACCAGCGCGTTCAACTCCGCCTGGCTCAGTTGCGGGACATCCACATCGTCCGTGGGCGAAAGCACGCCGCCGCTGGCGCACGTTTTGATCACATCTGCGCCATATTTGATGTTGAAGCGGACGGCATAGCGCGCCTGGTCGGGTGAATTGATGACACCGTCTTCCGGGGCGGTCTCATGCTGGAACAGGCCGAAGCGGAAACCCGCGCTGTCGTCGCAGTGCCCGCCCGTGGATCCGAGCGCGCGCACAGCGACGAGCATGCGAGGGCCCGGCACAATCCCCGCGTTGATGGCGTTCCGCAATCCTACGTCAACGAAATCGGAGCTACCCACATCGCGCACCGTAGTGAACCCCGCCATGAGGGTTTTGCGGGCATTCTCGGTGGCGCGAATGGCGCGCTCCGGAACGGTGCGCTGCAGATCGAACAACCGCGCGCCATTGTAATCGGGGTTGAAGTCATCTGTGAGGTGTGTGTGGGCGTCGATAAAACCCGGCAGCAAGGTAGCATCGCCCAGGTCAATGACAGTTGCGCCCGAAGGAACGGCTGCACCGGCAGCCGATTGGACCTTCCCGTCCGCCACGATTACGAGCCCCGGTTGCACGAGAGTGCCGGCCGAACTATCGAAGAGGCGGGCCGCCTTGAGCGCATAAGTCCGAGACTGTGCCGCTATCGGCGCACTTCCAACCGCCCAAACACCGGCGAGGAGAACCGCGCCGCGTATCGAATGTCGCATGCACCGAACCTAGCACGGTGGCAGTCCGCGCTACAACAGTCCGATTCCGGCCACCAGCAGCACGCCAAAGGCGCACGCATATGCCAATTCGCTTTTCCCCAGGGCGTGAATCGCCAGCGGGCGTGGCACGGCCGCAAACCAGGCGAATCCGCGAAACAGGATCGGCAGGAAAGCGATTGCGGCGTACCAGTGGATCACATGAAATGCGCCGGCCGCCAGCAATAGTGTCAGTAACAACCATTGTCCGGCGAAGAAAGCGCCGCCGGCGGCCAGCTTTTCGCGGCGGTCTTTAGCCTTCGCCGCCTGAATGCGCACTTGTACAAAATGAATCTGGTTGGCGGCGAACAACAGGTTGGCAGCCCAAAGAAACCAGGCAGTGCGGTCTAAGCGTCCGGTCACCACGTAATATGCCGCAGGACCCGTAGAAGTCAGCCCCGCCGCCCCGATCATCTGTGCCGCGGTTCGAGCGCTTCGCCAAGTGCGCCGCACGATTGCCTGCAACAGAAAGGCGGCGGCCGCGATGCCTCCGATTCCTAGCAAGTCTCCATTCCGTCCGCCCCAAAAGAGCCACGTGAGCGCCACTACCGAGACCACCACCAGGAAGAGCACCGTTTTCCGAACGAACTGGCTTTCGTCTGGCGTGCGCACACGGATGGGAGCGCCTCCTACCCAGCTTTCAACCGGCGTGCGCAGCCAGAACAGCGATAGCGCGGCGATGCCTAGCGGCAGAAGACCGCCCGGGTTCCCTCCCCCCAGAAGACCCACGCACGCTCCCGCAAAGAAAGGAAGCAGGAGAATTCCCCACGCGCCATGTTCGCGCGGAATCGTGAGCGACCGCTGCCGTGCCGCGATTGCCATTCAACCCTGCCGCAAGCCGCGCCTGGCAACCATCTCGGCGCCCATGGCTTCCCGCTCGGCTCTTTTCAAAACCGCGGCAGCCAAGGGGAAAACATCCCGTTCTTCGACGGCGATATGGCCGCGATAGAGTTGCTCCAACTCCCTTACCAGTTGACCAAACCGGGCCAGAGCGGGCGCTCGCATTGAGCCGCTGGTTAGCCATTCTTGCCCAAGACGGTCGATCTCCGCGTGGGCTGCCTCGGCGCGGTGGTGGTCGGCCTCGAGCGCTTCTATTTGGGCGAGCGCCTCTTTCACCTCGCGCTGATCCAGCGATCGCAACCGCGGAAACAGGGTTTTTTCTTCGTCCGCCGTATGTTTCGGCGCCGCCTCCCGGAAGTAGCGCAGGGCGGTTTCGAGTGAAGCGCCCTGCTCGCTGTTCAACGGGCCTCCATTGGCCTGCTGGCTCACTTGGACCAGAACCGCCAGGAACCGTTCGATTCGGCGATGACAATCGGTCAGCAGTCCGACGGGGTCGGCAAATGTGCTCTCCGGCTTGGCTCCGATCACAATGGGCATCTTCCCCTCCAAGCCCATTTTCCCGCAATCGCCCCAGGTGGCCGGTGACCGTAGTCACAGCCGACTGCGATATGGTAGAGGATTACTTCATCTGACTTGGAGTGCGAAACATGAGAACATCGATCGCCGCGGCCGCCGCCCCTATTCTTTTAAGCCTGGTTGCGTTCCCGGCCCCCGCTCAGGATCTGGCAATCACGAACGCCCGGATCATCACCGGCAACGGGACGGTCATCGATTCGGGCAGCCTGCTCGTGCGGGGCGGCAAGATCGCTTCGGTCTCCTCGGGCGTGGCGGACACGCAGGGCCTTCGCGCGATCGACGCCAAGGGAATGACCGTGATGCCCGGCTACATCGATGCTCACCGGCATATTAATACCGGCCCGAATGAGAAAGAGCAGATGCAGCAGCTTCTGGAAGCCGGATACACCACCATCCTTTCCGGCGGCGGCCCGGCAGAAGGTAACCTGACGCTCCGCGATCACATTGAAAAGGGTGTCATCAATGGCCCGCGCATCATTCCTTCCGGCTCAGTTCGGCTCACTCTCTCGCCTGACCAGGCCCGCGCGGAAGTTCGCAAGATGGCAGGCATGGGAATCAAGTTCACCGGCGAGATCTCCCTCACTCCCAAACCGGGTCCGTCGCCTCAGGAACTGGAGACTCTGCGCGCGATCCTGGATGAATCGAAGAAAGTTGGCGTTCTGGTCCAGGTGCACGCCGTAAGTCCGGCAGCCATGATGGCCGCCGTCGATGCAGGCGTGCCGCTGCTGGTACACACGCCGCACTTCGGCTGGCTGAGCTTTGACGATGCCAAGAAAGTGGCCGCCGCGGGCGTCAAGCAGCTATCCACGATCGGTTTCGGCGTGCCCGTCTTCGGGGTTTTTGCCAACGACAACAAACCTCGGTTTCGCGACGGGAAACAGTGGCCCGAATCGATTCTGGATGGCGACGGGCGGGGCCAGGAAGCCGGATACAAGGCCGTCAACGCGCGGACCTCCTGGGACGCCGGCGTGATCTACGGTTACGGCACCGATACCAACTACGATCCCAGGGCTGGGTTGGAACACGAGTTGAAATCTCTCAACCTGATGTTTTCCATGCAAGACATCGTGAAACTGATGGGTCCCAATACCGCTTCGTATATTCAAATGAGCGATCAGCTTGGCACGCTCGAACCCGGCAAACTCGCCGACCTCGTTCTGCTCCCCGGCAACCCGCTCGATGGCTACTGGAATATGTTAAATGCCAAAATGGTAGTCAAAGGCGGCGTGATCCTGGTGGATAAGCGCTAGTCTACCGATCTGCGAGCCCAGCCTTCTTCCACAACTCGTCCACCCGGCGCTTGACGGTTTCCGACATGCGGATTTCTCCCGGCCAAGGGCGCGTAAATCCTTCGCCCGCCCACTTGCGGGTGGCATCCACTCCCATCTTTGAGCCGTAGTTCGGCAGGCGGCTGGCATGGTCCAGCGAATCCACCGGCCCCAGCACGAATTGAATATCCCGTTCCGGGTCGATGTGATTCAACGCCTTCCAGGCCACTTCCCGGAGGCTTTGCACGTCTACGTCTTCATCCACAACCACGATGCATTTCGAGAACATCGCCTGCCCCAATCCCCAGATGGCATGCATTACTTTGCGCGCATGCCCCGGGTAGGACTTGCGGATCGAAACCAATAACAAGTTGTGAAAGATTCCTTCTGCGGGCATGGCGATGTCGCGCACCTCGGGCAGTTGCAGCCGCATCAACGGCAGGAAAATGCGTTCGATCGCCTTCCCCATGTAGTAGTCTTCCATGGGCGGCGGGCCCACGATCGTGGTGGCGTAGATCGGGTCCTTTCGCTGTGTAACCGCGGTCAAATGGAATACGGGATACTCGTCCGCCAGCGAATAGTAACCGGTGTGATCGCCGAAAGGTCCTTCGGTGCGGAGTTCGCCGGGCGTGACATATCCTTCCAGCACGATCTCGGCATTGGCCGGGACTTCGAGATCCGAGGTCTGGCACCTGACCATCTCCACAGGGCTCTGCCGCAGGAAGCCGGCGATCATCATTTCATCGAGATCCGGCGGCAGCGGCAGAATCGCCGAGTACATCGTGGCCGGATCGGCGCCGATCGCCACCGCCACATCCATCCGCTCGCGACCGTGGTGCGTCATGCGGCGGTAATGCTCCGCGCCTTGTTTGTGCGTCTGCCAATGCATGCCCGCCGTGCGTTCGTCGAATATCTGCATGCGGTACATGCCGCAATTGCGCTTGCCGGTATCGGGGTTCTGCGAAAACACCAGCGGCAGGGTGATGAAGCGGCCCGCGTCTTCCGGCCAACATTGCAGCACCGGATAATCGAACAGCGAGAAGCCGTCGGTGCGGACGACTTCCTGGCACGCGCCTTTGGAAACCGTGCGCGGAAAAAATGCGCCCACCTCCGCCAGTTTGGGCAGCATTTTGATCTTGTCGATGATCCCCTCCGGCATGCGCATTTCCAGGAACTCGACGATGCGCGCCGCGACCTCTTCGACCGACTTCACCTCCAGGGCGATCTCCATCTTGCGCATGGAGGCGAACGCGTTGATCAGCACCGGTATGGGCGAGCCCTTCGGATTCTCGAACAGCAATGCCGGCCCGCCGCGCTTCACCGCGCGATCGGCAAACTCGGTGATTTCCAAAACGGGATCAACCTCCAACGCGATGCGTTTCAGCTCTTTGTTGTGTTCCAGCGCGCGAATAAACTCCCGCAGATCGCGATAGGCCATAAGTTATGAATCTAGCGCACTGGGGCAACCTGTTGATTTTCCGTTGTACCAGCGATGCTTAAACAGGCCATTTGGTACGTGCGGAGCGCGAATCCTCCACTTGTTGTCCATTCGAGGGCCGAAGCCTGATTTCCACTTCGCGATAACGGATCATTCCCGCAAACTCAGAACCGCAACTTTCCAGAACGACACGCGCCAAAGGAGGGCGCATTTATGCCTGATCTAAGACGGCGCCTTGAGAAGCTGGAAGCGGCGCAACCCGCGCGCCAGAAACAGGCAGCCGTTATGCCGGAACCAGGCGATTCATATTCCGAGATAAGGAGACTCCAATGAGCATGCCGAACCCCAACTTCTACGTGAGCGTGATCCAACCGCCTCCGATCTCAACCCGATTGGACGCACAAGATCCTGAGAACTTCGGCATCCCGGTTGATTTGAGGGGACAGCCCGGAATTGCCGGGCTGCATCCGGCTTGGGCGCAGTTCTTCGAGCAGATGTACCAGCGCGTGGCGGCGGGCCCGGTCATTCAGGACACGCACGCAAACCGGGCGAATTACAGCGCCTCCCAGTATCCGGGGCTGGTCTATTACGAAACCGACCGGACGGTGTTCTATCTTTCCACCATGGTGAGCGGGGCCTGGGCTTGGGTTTACGCCGCTGGAACGATGAAGTGCGAGCAGAGCGGGCTCCCCGTGGATCTCGGCGCCAACGACCGTTACTTCATCGCGAATGTTACCGATTATCGGCACAAGTTGATCTGGGGAAACGAAGATCCGACAGGAGCATATTCGGCGGGCTGGGATTTCGAATCGGGCGACGGCGGGAGTAATCTCTTTGTGGATACGGGCGGCTCGGCGCCGGCAGGCAAGGGTTGGCACGCCTGCGACGGATCGACGGTCAATTACCTCGAATCGAACGGCTCTCTCGGCTCGGTCACGCTCCCGAACTGTGCGAGCACACCGAACTATTCGAAGGCGGGCGCAAGCTACACTGGAGCGAGCGGCGTGACCGCGGCCAACGCTCCCACGCTGAGCGGCAGCACCGCGACAGGGAACGCGAACATCGGAAACAACTCGGCGCCCGCCGCGGCCGGCAGCTCGGGCACGGGAGCGGCGGCCAACCCGCATACGCATACCGATAGCGGCCACACACATGGGGTCGGGACATTGGCGATCTCGGCCAGCGGGGAGCCGGCTCACGTGACATACACCAGGTACTTCCGGCAGTGAGTGCCGCCCCCTATTGTAGGTCCGCCCTGTGGTTCAGTTGAGCCGATGAGGCTGAGAGCCTCCTGCTCAGTTCCGCGACTACCTCAGGAGCCAGGTGCAAATAGCAGAAAAACTCGCCATCCGCCCGCAAGTTGATGCTCAGGCCTCCATTCACGAAAGGGCCCGCCATGGTTTGAAGCGTGATCAGATCGAGGTGCAGGGGGCGGTTGTCGCCCGCTTTGAGCCTGTCATGCAAGACCACGCAGTTTACTGTCGGATGTGCATCGGGCGGAGTGGTGATCTCGATGCGTTCTGTCTGAGGTTCACGGTTCATGCCTTCTAGAATGCCCGAATCGCGCGAGAGAATCCAGAATGCCGCGCGCGCGAGCGGAAACCGGCCGCCGTTGCGTTTGTGGCCGCGCGCTGGGAGTCAGATACTCGGAAGTGCGCCACGGGCTTCTAAACGCGATTGCGGGCTAAAACAGCGAATGCTGAGAATGTTCTGGGCGAACCCGCCCTGATTTACGGCTCGCTCCCATTTTCAGCGATAATGGGCCCCCTGTGCGCGAATCGTCGTTTTGTCGAATACGGGAACGTGAAGGTTAAAGAGCTCCCTCTGATTAGAGAATCCGGGCCATGCCCACGTTGCGGATGGCCCGCAATATTCCGGCTGATCGATCCCGATAGCCGTTCAGTAGCCGTCAAATGCCGCGGCCGATGTGCGTTCCTGACCTCCAAGGCAGCGCTGGATGATTTCTTCGAGGACTAAAATAGCCAGGTAATCACAGCCGACAGCGCAGCCCTACTCGTGGAAGGTTACCCGCTGGCGGGCTAGATCCAGCCGTTGGTTCGATATTGCTGCGGCAGGCTGGTCGCTCGGCGATAATTAGGATCTAACGCGGGAGGCGGGCCGTGCTATCCGTTCATCAATCGCTACTCATCAATATTCTGGGGCACACGGCTGGGGCACTCATTTTCGCGATCTTCCTGGTGCTTTTGTACAGCGGCGGATGGTCAGGAAACAGAGGCCGATTCTTATCCGGACTTGCCGCGGGCCTTTCGGTGGTGTGGAACCTGGGGTCGCTGCTCGTTTTGGCGGCTCCCCAGATGCCGCCGGAAACGACAGCTTTCCTTGTGGCAGTCAGTTTCTCGGCATTCAGCACGTTACCCGCCGTCCTGCTGCACCTATCGATCGAGAATCGCCGGCTGATCGGTGCGGGATATATTTTGAGCGGCATCGCCTTCGGGATGCACTTTGCGGAGATCGATGGGGGTGGCGCCGAACTCCACCATAGAGCGCTGCTGCTGATCACCATTGGGTTTTTGTTGCTGGCGGCGATTGCCGTGCTGCAAGTCGCGTTTCGCAAAGACGCGATCGGCGGCGGAACGCGGGTCCTGGGGTCGATGTGCCTGGCGCTTTTTGCGACGTCATTCGTGCATTTCGGAGCGAGCCATGCGAGTGACGCGTGGTCGAGCGAGCTGATTGTGCATCACGCCGGTATACCGCTGGCGCTATTCGTGCTTTTACAGGATTACCGTTTCGTTCTGTTGGATGCGTTCGTTCGGTTCCTGGCAAATGCATTGCTGGCTGCGATTCTGACCGGTCTGGCGGTATTTCTGGCGTTTCGCCTCGCCCCGGCAGGGGCGGTTGCCTGGGAGCCTGACCGGGAAGCCTTTCTGCTGATTGCCAGTTGTCTGTTTCTGGTGCTGTTCGCCTGGTTACGCAATCAAATTCAGGCATGGCTGACGAACGCGGTCTTCCGCCCGGGAGATGTCTCGGGCCTGGCGGAGCGGATGAAAGACTGCCAGGAGGTGTCGAGCGCCGAGGCCTATGTGGATTGGGCGGCGGCCACCATCGCCGCGGCCGTAAAAACAAACGATTACAAACTGGTGGACGAGGCTCAAGCAGGTATCACGCCGGAGCTGCACCGTCCTGTCCTGGCGGAGAGTTTCGGGGATTCTCCGGTGCGACGGCAGTGGCCCTGGGCAGAAGTATTCGTACCCGTAAAGTGCGGACCGGGCAAGCAGAAAATGCTGCTGCTGGGACGCCGGCGCGGAGGGCGGCGCTATTTAAGCAAAGATCTGGAAGCGTTGGCGAACACAGGGGCGGAGATCGCGGAGCGCGTGGAGTCGTTCCATCAGCAGGAAATGACACGGCTGGTGAGCCAGGCGGAACTGCGGGCGCTACAGTCTCAAATCAATCCCCATTTCCTGTTCAATGCCTTGAACACGTTGTTCGGAACGATCCCACGGCAAGCCGGCGAAGCGCGCCGCATGGTTTTGAACCTGGCGGACATTTTCCGGTACTCGCTGCAATCGGACAAAACCTTTGTACCGCTGGCGGAAGAGATGAAAATTGTTCGGGCTTACCTGGAAATCGAACAATTACGTCTCGGGCCGCGACTCGACGTGCGGATTGCGATCGATGAGGCGGCACTGCAGGTGCTAATCCCGGTGCTCTCGGTGCAGCCGCTCGTGGAGAACGCTGTTAAACACGGGATCGCCCCGAGGAGCGAGCCTGGGTACGTGCAGATCCAGGGCCAGTTGCGAGGAGGCCAACTGCAGGTCAGCGTCGAAAACAGCAGCTTGGGCGACCGCCCATACGCCTCCGGAGCAGGAGTCGGGCTTCAGAACGTCAGGCGACGGCTAGAGATTTGTTACGGACCGGAGGCCGGCTTACGCCTCGATCCGGGAGGGCAGAAGATGATTGCGGAGCTATGCATTCCGGAGGCCCGGAGCCACGCTGCGGCGGAATAGGTACGGTGCTATCGGGCGCGCCACTGGAGATAATCGCCGGAGGGGATGCGGGGGCAGCCTTGGGAATCCCGGTTTAGGACATACAGCCAAGCTGCGGCCGTCGCGCCATCGGCGAAACGGGCGGTAACGGGTTCGCGGCGGTACTCGGTCCCTTCGTATTCGTCGAGTTCTTGCAGCACATGGTCCGTCTGCGCCGATTCCAGTCGATACACCTCTCCATGGACTTTATCGGCAGGATCGGCGGAGAGTACAAGGCCGGGATACCGGCCCATATCGAAGATCTGGGCTTGCACCGTTGCCTCTCCTTCGAAGGTGGCGTATCGCTCCAATAGCGAGTGGCGCTCATGGCCATAGTCGCGGCGGAGAGTTCCATAAACGAATAGGAAGGCTGGTTCCACGGGGATAACGTTAGTATAAGGAAACGCCGAAAGCAAAGCAGTTCAGGCGGTTAGAGGCAAGCACCGGCATGCAGACACCGCGAAGAAGTGGTGCCGAGTACTGGAACGCGATGTAAATTACAGGAATGGCTTGACTTCACCAAGAGTACTGGCTATACTGCCTTGAATTGTTTGACAAGTTGCTTGCAACTTTCGTGCCAGCAACTGCGTCATATGGATCTGGTCCCCCGCGCGGTAGGGGGTAAAAGAAAGAAATGGTAAAAACTATGAAAAACGGACTGAAAGTCGGCACGTACCGAAACATGTTGGAAAAGAAGGCTGAGGAAGTCCGTCGGAGCATGTCCGCGCAGAAGGCAGCGCAGGTGGTGGCCCGGCTGGATTGCCCCTCGGACGAAGGCGATTTGAGCCAGCAACATCACGAGGAATGGATCTTCCTCAACCGGAATACGATTGACATGAAGTTGCTGCGCGAAATCGCCGATGCGCTGCTCCGGATTGAACACGACACGTACGGCGTGTGCCTGGAATGCGACGAGCCCATCTCGGTGAAGCGGTTGGATGCGGTGCCGTGGGCGCGCTACTGCGTAACGTGCCAGGAACGCATCGCAACGCGCATTGCCCTGGGCGAAGAAGTCGACGAATACCAGGAAGCCGATCGATGAAGCTGGCGGATGTCCGCAAGCTTTCCATTCGCAAAAACCTGAAAATTCGTTTTCCGCTCGCGAACGGTCTGGAGTGTGTGGTAACCGAGCACGGCGTCGCGCAGGTTCCGGGCCTGCGCGGCGTGCCCGATTTCAACCTGGAGCAGGAATTCGCGTCCGCTTCCAATTTCACGCTGGAGCCGGTGAACTCCGATAAGAAGCACCCGGTTCCACCCAGGCCGGTGGGGCGCGAGGAACTTGCGGCGCTCACTACTACCGGATCAACGGCTGCCGCCCACGAGGAAGAAGAGTAAGAGCGGTGTACCCCCGGCAAAAGTTCCGGGGCCACCACTGCCATTCTTTGAGGCGCTGGTCTGCCGCCGCGTTTTTCAGCACCCTGATTTACCCCTGAGAATCGGTGTACAATACTACTGCCGTTCACGCATGTTTCACTTCCCGAAAGGGTTTTTTGGGGAATATCAATGGAAAAACCGGCGCAAAACATTCAAGACAGTTTTTTAAATAACGCCCGCAAAGACAAGATCCTACTCACGATTTACCTCATGAGCGGCGTCAAACTTTCGGGGCGCATCAAGAGTTTCGATAAGTACTCGCTGGTCCTGGAAACCAATAACCAGGAGCAACTCATCTTCAAGCACGCGATTTCGACGGTGGTGACGCAAAAGAGTTCGCACTCCTACGCTGGAAGCTCGCAGGCGGCGACCCAGAGTAGCGGCGGCGGGAGCATTCCCGGCCCACCGGTCCACACGGAATCCGTGGAGGGCTAACCGACGCGCCCCAGCAACACCTCCCCGGAACGGGTAATTCTCGTTGGCGTGGAGTGGAAAACGAGGGGTACTCCGAGCCGGCATCCATTGGAAGTTGCCGAGGAGTCTCTCGACGAGCTGAGCGAGCTGGCGGCCAGCGCCGGCGCGCAGGTGGCGGACCGCGTTCTGCAATCGCGAGCCGCGCCCGAAGCGGCCACTTTGATCGGCCAAGGCAAGGTGGAAGAGCTGGCGGCTGCGGTGCGCGCAGGCGCGGTGGACAGCGTCATCTTCGACCAGGAACTCACTCCTACCCAACAACGCAACCTCGAGAAGGCAATGGACTGCAAGGTGATCGACCGAACGCAGCTCATCCTGGATATTTTCGCGTCGCGCGCGAGGACGCGGGAAGGCCGCCTGCAAGTAGAATTGGCGCAACTCAATTACCTGCTGCCGCGGCTGGCGGGCCGGGGAGTGGAGATGTCGCGGCTGGGCGGCGGGATCGGCACGCGCGGGCCCGGTGAAACGCAGCTCGAAACGGACCGCCGGCGGATCGCGCGCCGCATCAAAAAAATCGAGCAGGATTTGGAAGGGGTGCGGGCCGGCCGCTCGCTGCACCGGCGGCGCCGGAGCGCGGTGCCGCTGGCCACATTGGCGTTGGCGGGCTATACCAACGCCGGAAAATCCACACTCTTCAACCGGCTGACGCAAGCGGGCGTGATGGCGGATGCGCGCATGTTCGCGACGCTCGATCCTACGGTCCGGCCCATGATCCTGCCCTCGCGCCGGCGCGTGCTGCTCAGCGATACAGTCGGGTTCATCCGGAATCTGCCGACCACGGTGGTGAAGGCTTTTCGCGCGACGCTCGAAGAGGTGAAGGAGGCGGCACTCGTGTTGCACGTGGTGGACGCCTCTGCTGCCGCGGCGGCGGAACATGCGGAGCACGTGCGGAAGGTTCTGGCGGAAATCGGCGCGGCGGAGATCCCGCAGCTTTTGGTGTTGAGCAAAATCGATCGCCTGCCGGATGGCGGCGGCGATTTAGAAGCGATGGCGACGCGGCTGCTCAGTCATGCCGGGCATCACCGGGAGGCGCGAGCCGTGGGTGTTTCAGCGCTCACGGGCGCGGGGATGGACAAGCTGCTGCGGGCCATTGACGAATCGCTTCCCACCGATCCAGTGGTAACGACCACTCTTCGGCTGCCGGCCGGCGACGGGGCTACGCTGGCGCTGCTGCATGACCGCGGCCGGGTGCTCGAGGTCCGGTATGAAGGCGATTGGTGCTGGGTGCGGGCGGAGGTTCCGGAATCGATCGAGCGGCGGCTGAAGCGGAAGTGAGCCGTGGCCTGGGGCAGCCGGACCACGGGGTAGCGCCGCATGTCCACCGATCTGTGGAAAACTCTGTGGGAAAGGTACCTTCCGGAATTATGCAAATCGTGTGAATACCCACACTTACAACGAATTGAACCAACTAGCAGCATCCCTTGTAAACGCATGAAAACCGGCGGTTTGGGCCGGAAATCGTGAAACTCCTTCAGAGTTGCTGGAATTCTGCAGGCAAGCAGAGCCATTTCCTCCGGTTTTCCACAGATCTGAGGGCAGCTTTTTGAGGGCTGCAGTCTCAGGCTAAGGTAGCCAACACCGAGATTCGATCGTTGGTGGAAACGTAGCCGGGGGTGAGGACGCGGGCATAGAAACCGCTCATGCCCCAGCGGGGAGAAGCGGGATCGCGGGCTTTCACTTTGGCATCGTAGATCTCGTCCTTGAGGGATGGGCTATACGCATCGAGGGCGGTGCAGGGGCCGCGCGGCTGGGTGATTTCCAGGAGTGCGCCGCCGGCGCGGAGTTGGTCGCCGATGCGGAGATCGCCGATGACGAGGCCGCGGGTGGTGAGATTTTCGCCGAGAGCGCCATAGAAGAGAGGGTAGCCGCGGGCGATGAGGTCATCGACCACTTCCGAGGCAATTAGCAGGATGGCTTTGCGGGGACCGCCGTGGATGCCGGGGTGCGCGTGCAAGTCGCCTTCGAGGCCGAGAGGAGTGATGAGGCCGCCGGGAATGGGGCGTTTGGGGAGGCCGCCGAAGGAGGTGTTGATTTGGAGGATGAGAGCCATCCGGGGTCAGCTATCAGCTATCAGCCACCGCTCCTCGCGGTCGCGGCTGGGAACGAATTTCACGGCAGAGGCGCAGAGACGCGGAGAAAACACAAAAGTGAAAACCTGCGGGCGCGGAGGGAGCGGAGGTAACACGGACCGCTCCCTCGCGGTCGCGGCTCGGCCTCGGACTGTGAGTGATTGCGGGACCTCCTGCTTGGGGGATAGAGGACGCGGCTGTCGCCGCGTGTCCACAATGCGGGACAGCCATCAGCGAGCCTGCTGAATGCTGACTGCTGATGGCTGATCGCTTCTTTAAATGTCGTAGTACAGGGCGAATTCGTAGGGGTGCGGGCGCAGGCGCACGGCATCCGCTTCGTTCTTGCGCTTGTAGTCGATGAAAGTTTCGATGAGCTCTTCGGTGAAGACGTCGCCCTTCAGCAAGAAGGCGTGATCGTCTTCGAGGCAGTTGAGGGCTTCATCGAGCGAAGCGGGCATGGAGGGAACACTCTTCATCTCTTCCGGCGTGAGATCGTAGATGTCTTTATCGAGCGGCTCGCCGGGGTTGAGCTTGTTGAGCACGCCGTCCATGCCGGCCATCATCATCGCCGCGAACGACAGGTACGGGTTGCAGGATGGGTCGGGCGGACGGAACTCTACGCGCTTGGCTTTGGGGCTGGCCGAGTACATGGGGATGCGGCAGGCGGCGGAGCGGTTGCGGCGCGAGTAGGCCAGGTTGACGGGCGCTTCGTATCCGGGCACCAGGCGCTTATAGCTGTTGGTGGTGGGGGCGATGATGGCGGACAGCGCGCGCGCATGTTTCAACAGGCCGCCGATATAGTGGAGGCCGAGTTGGCTGAAGCCGGCGTAGCAATCGCCCGCGAACAGCGGTTTGCCATCCTTCCACAGGCTCTGGTGGGTGTGCATGCCGCTGCCGTTATCGGCGAAGATCGGCTTGGGCATGAAGGTGACGGTTTTGCCGTACTGGTTGGCCACATTGCGGATGATGTACTTGTACAACATCATGTTGTCCGCGGATTTGACCAGGGTGTCGAAGCGCTGATCGATTTCGCATTGGCCGCCGGTAGCGACTTCGTGGTGGTGGCACTCGATGGTCATGCCGCACTTGATCATGGTCTGCACCATTTCGCTGCGCAGATCCTGATAGTGGTCGGTGGGAGGAACCGGGAAGTAACCTTCTTTGTAGCGCGGGCGATAGCCGAGGTTGTTGTCCTTGCGGCCGGAGTTCCAGCGGCCCTCTTCGGCATCCACGTAGTAGTAGCCGGAGTGCTGGTTCTGATCGAAGCTGACGTTATCGAAGATGAAGAACTCGGCTTCGGCGCCGAAGTAGGCGGTATCGGCGATGCCGCTGTTTTTGAGGTACAGCTCGGCCTTCTGGGCGATCCAGCGCGGGTCGCGCTCGTAGCGCTGCTTGGTGACCGGGTCCTTCACGTCGCCGTACATAACGACGGTAGGGGTCTCGGCGAACGGATCCATGAACGCGGTCTTCGGATCGGGGATCAGGAGCATGTCGCTTTCGTGGATCGCCGCCCAGCCGCGAATGCTCGAGCCGTCCATTCCGAAGCCATCCTCGAAACTGCTCATTTCGAGTTCGTTAATGGGGTAGGAAACATGATGCTGCAAGCTCGGAATATCGGTGAAGCGCAGATCGAGCTGCTTGGCATCGTTTTTCTTGGCAAATTCCAACACTTCTTGCGGACTCATCCATCCTCCAAAAGGTGGGTTCATTCAGTGGGATTGCCGCAGCCGCAGATTGGCCTCAGCATATCCCAACTGTACGTTCACGGTCAAGTTGAGCCTCACATAGTATCACGGGAGAGGAACAGCCGGGAGCTGCGGTTTCTCTTCATACTATGCATGCAAAAGTTATGACAGCCACGATTAGCACACCATATGGACGGGCGGTTTCGAACGTGAATTGCCCGGGAAATTCACAGTTTGACAGCTTCTAAGCGGCGGCGCTATACGCCCAACCAGCTACAGTTTGCATGCATTCTAAGCAGGACACTGCGCCTGCGGCATGAGGGGTTCACGAGTTTTCAATGCGAGAGGGCGAGTAGGGGGAAATGTGCGAATTTTTCGGCTTTATCTTTATTGTTTGATTGCGACTTTCGTCCCGAGCCAAGTGTGGGGGCAGGCTGCGACAGCCTCCATAACGGGAACGATTACCGATACCACAGGGGCTGCGATTCCTGGGGCCGCCGTCACCGTAAAGAATACCGGGACATCCGCTACGGTGGGGTCGGTGACCGATGCGCAAGGGCGGTATAGCGTGCCGGATTTGCCCATCGGCGTTTACGAGGTAGCTACTCCACATTGACACGGATGCCGGCAAACATCGAGTGGGCGCTGAGCAAGCCATGCTGTTTATCGGCAGCATTCGGGAACGCCTGTTCATCGTGGCCCTGGACGAGGACGAGTACTTCCAGGCGCTCGATTCGTCTGCGACCCTCGGAATCGCCGGTGGCGGCATCGGATGCTCTGCTTGCAAACTGCGCGCTGAAGGCCACAGCGAAAGTCATCTACACTTGGAACGAAAGACATTACCGGCAATGCGGTCCGGCGGCCGTTAACTTGCTTCGCACGCCGTGAATGGGAGCAAGACGCGGCTGACACCGCGTGTCCGGTGTAGAATTGTTGCAAATGAAAACAGCTCCTTGGATCATCGTGGCGCTGGCCGCGGGCGCGGGATACCTTTTCTCGCAAACGGGCGCAACCGGTGGGAAACCGGCCTTCGAGCGCATCAAGGTACATGGCAAATCGCTGGAAGGCAATCTGGAGGGCGATTCGCCCGACCGCGATGTCTCCGTTTACCTGCCGCCGAGCTACGCGACCGATCGCAACCGCCGGTATCCGGTGGTCTATCTGCTGCATGGCTACGGCAACTCCGATGAAGGCTGGTATGGTCCCAACGTGCGCACGGCGTTCCAGAGCGCGGGAACCACATTGCCTGGCGTTGCCGAGAAGGCGATGACGAGCGGTGGCGTGCGCGAGATGATCCTGGTGATGCCGAACGCGTATACGGTCTATCAGGGCAGCATGTATTCGAACTCGGTCACTACGGGCGATTGGGAAGGGTATCTGACGCGCGACCTGGTGGCTTATATCGACAGCCACTACCGCACTATCCCGGAGCGCGCCAGCCGGGGTTTGGCGGGACACTCGATGGGCGGCTATGGCTCTATCCGGCTGGCCATGAAGCATCCGGAAGTGTATTCGAGCGTCTACATTCTGAGCGCGTGCTGCCTAGGCGCCAATATCAACCCGCAAGGGCAGGGCCTGGCGGCGGCAGAGGCCGTGCACGGCCCCGCCGACGTCGCCAAAGCGGGACGCGGGGCGATTACCACGCTGGCAGAGGCGGCGGCCTGGTCGCCCAACCCCAAGAATCCGCCGCTCTACTTCGACCTGCCTTCGAAGGACGGGCAGATCCAAGCCTCGGCGGTAGCGCGGTGGGCGGCGAATGCGCCGCTGGCGATGCTCGATCAGTACATTCCCAATCTGAAGACCCTGCACGCCATCGCGATCGACGTCGGTGACAAGGATGGGCTGGCCAAGAGCAACCAGGAACTGAGCCGCATCCTGAGCGATTACGGGATAGCACACAGTTTCGAAACGTATGACGGCGATCACACCAACCGCATCGCCGTACGGGTGGAGACGAAGGTACTGCCGTTCTTCGCGAAGAACCTGGCGTTCCCGGCGGCGAAGCACTAAATCGTGGGTCGCTGGGGACGCTCCCTTACGGTCGAGCTGCAAGCAGCGGCTCGGTAGCGCGCGCTTATCAGAGCGGCCGGTGAGGACTGGGTTGTAACCATTTTTTCATTGACACCACTTGTCCGTGAGCGTTACTCTGGACGTGGGTGAAGATTGTCCCGAATTGGGGCGACTCCGCCTATGGATCCTCGGAAGGCGAGGCGTCCGCACGGCAAACAGGCCACTGCCCTACGGCGTCGAAAGATGGGCGGCAGGGTAGACCAGGGATTCCCGGGTTAAGGGTTTTCCTAAGGTGGCTGAGGTCTTCGGATCTCTACGGCGTGCGGTGCTGAAGCTTAGACCAGTGGGGGAATCCGTCAGGTATCGTTCGCGATAGTTGGCCATTTCTTCCGCTACGGGGGAAATGGCTTTTTGTTTCCCTTCCTAAGCTCCAACTCGCCTCCAGAAAGGTATATGGGACGAAACGACGATCAACCTCCTAGTAGTGGAGGAAGCGGCGTGGAAGTTCCGGTGGGTCGTTAGCCCTTCTCGCTTCGGCCGCCGCTGCTTCCACGGGTTTGGCGTGGTAAAAGCGGAGGGCTGAAGATCACCGCTCGCGATTCCGGAGCGGCGCACTTTCCCTTCGATTCTTTAAGGCTTCGGGCGTGGTGTCCGCGCGCCCGGCGGACGGCGCAGATGGGTGTCTGCGCTGTTGGAGGGGGAGCGTGTCATGAATAACAAAGTACTCTTCATGCCCGCGGCCGAAGCAGCCGCCCCAATGGCGGCGCCGGTGCGCGGGCGTGTTGTGAAATCCAAGTGGGCGCGCGATCTGCTGACGTTCCTGATGGTCTTCGGGCCGGGACTCATCGTGATGGTGGCGGATAACGACGCGGGAGCGGTCTCGACGTATAGCCAAGCGGGAGCGCAATACGGCACCCATCTCTTATGGCTGGTCCTGCTCTTATTGCCGGTTACTTATTTCATCCAGGAGATGGTGGTTCGTTTGGGGATCGCCACGGGCAAAGGCCACGCGGCAATGATTTACCAGCGGTTCGGCAAGTGGTGGGGATTGTTTTCCCTGGTCGATTTGGAGCTGGTCAATTTCCTGACGCTGGTTACGGAATTCGCGGCGATCGATTTGGCCCTGACGAAAATGGGAGTAGATGCGCGCTTGGGGGTGCCGCTGGTAGCGGCCGGGCTGGTGTTGATTGCCGTAACGGGCAGCTACCGGCGTTGGGAACGCACGGTCGTATTCCTCTGCCTGCTCGATTTGGCATGGTTTGCCATCGCTTTCTGGATGCGGCCTCCGGTGGCGCAGATCGCGCGCGGCTCTCTGGTTCCGGGACTTCCGCCGGGCGGGCTGACTCCGGATTTGATGTTTCTCGTGATCGCCATTGTGGGCACGACCGTGGCGCCGTGGCAGCTCTTTTTCCAGCAGAGCTGCATCGCCGACAAACGCCTGCGTTTCGCGGATGTGAAGTGGGCGCGGCTCGACACCTTTCTGGGTGCGTGTATCACGATCACGGTGGCGGGCTGCATGATGATCGCGGGCAGCGCTTCTCTTGCGCACGGTTTCCACTTCACCGATCCGGCGCAGATGGCCATGGACCTGGGTAGCTTTGGCGGTGGCTTTATCCGCAATGCCATTCTGCTGCTGATGATCAACGCGGCGGTGCTGGGCACGACGGCGATTTCCCTTTCGAGCGCCTGGGCCTATGGCGAAGTGCGCGGCTGGCCTCACAGCCTGCAACTCCCGGTGCGGAAGGCGCCGGGCTTTTATGTGGTGTATCTGTTGTGCGTAGCGGCGGCGGCAGGCTTGGTGCTGATTCCGGGCGCTCCGCTGCAGTTGATCATTCTCGGCGTGCAGGTGCTGGCGGGCGTCATGCTGCCTTCGGCCATTATTTTTCTGCAACTGCTGCTGAACGACAAAGAGCTTCTGGGCGTGTATGCCAATAAGCCCTGGAACAATTGGGTGAACTGGACCATCATCGTGGTCCTGTTTGGCCTGTCCTTGATTTTGGCCGCGCAGGTCGCGGCCCCCAACCTGTTCCCGGCCTCATAGTCGGGCGATGAAGGAGAACGACCATGGCAACGATGCTGAATCCGATGGAGACGAATGAATTGAGAGATCGCTTCGTGGTGATTCATCCGCTCGACGACCTGCCGGAGGAGAAGGTGGATACCGAGGCTCTGGGGCCTATGACCATGACGCGGAGCGTGCGGCTGTCGTTGTTGAGCCTGCGCGCGTATCTCATTTTGATGATGGCGCTGGTTTTTTACCGCGTGGTGCTGCTGGCCGGGTGGTTCGGCCATCACGGGTAGGCAGGGTAGAGTAAAAACTAAGTTGGGCCGCAGATGAACGCAGATCAAAGCAGATAAGTATTTTTGTTTTGAAACGCGTTTATCGGACCGCTCCCTTGCGGTCGCGGCTCAGAAACGCACGGGAGCCGACGGGTTCAGGTGATCACGGGTAGAGCGGCGGACGCGATATATTCGGTTCTGCATTACAGCGGCTTGATGAAAAATGGCTGGGACCAAACCTTGCCGTAGCCGTAGCTATCGGAGAATACCAGGCGCACGTATCCTTCGCCGCCGGTAATCGTGTACGTATCGGTGCTGGCATTTAGGGTGCTTCGCACAATGGCGCCGTTGCGGCTGATCCACTGGAAGGTGCCGACAAATGGCGTAGTGGGCGGCTCGGCAAGATAGGCGGAGCAGGTGATGCTTTGGCTCGTAGAAGAGCAACGAATGGCGTGCCCCGGAGATTCGGTCGCGTAGAATCTTCCATTCTGCAGACCGGAGAGGATGGCGTCCACAGCCACGCTCGTCACATTCACAACGTCCCAGCCCAAGTTGTCGCCGCCGGCAGTGTACGAATCGTCGGCGGCGTCAGCCCATATCTTCATTCCGGCAGTGAGCACGGCATCATAGACGGAATCCGAATCGTAGCCTTGGCCGTTCCAGACCTCCAGAGCGTTGGCGCCCTGAAGAGCTTCGATTTCGGATGCGGTCCAGTCGTTGGTGCTGAACGTGGGATGGGCAAAGCTGATGTAAACACCGGCAAGAGATGCGGGATGCTGGCGCGCGTAGGTGATGGCCGCCTGACGGCTGGTATTCGACGCGCTCGTGTTGATCTGAGAAACGTTCGCAATCGTCAGGTGATGGGTTCCCGTTCCGCCCGGCTGCGTGTCTTCATAGCCGGGAATGACGAGCATGGAATTTCCATTTGCCGTATCACAAGAGGGGCCGGGGTCGGGAGTGACCGGACCGGTACCAATGTCCTCCGTTTTGTCGCTGAGGACGATGGCCGCATATTCCGAGCCGGTGTAGGCTTGCGCCGTCTGGCAGGCGTTTCGCGAACCCCCGCTGACAGCGGTATGGATATGCAGGTTCACTTTGACCCACTTCCCACTCACTAGGTTCGCCGGGTGTTCAATAACGAAATGACTTCCGTTCGCGATTCTGACTCCCACGGCGCCCAACAATATCAGGACGCCGCACACTACAACCAACCGGCGCATAGCTCCCACCCCGTACCCCTTGTTATCTAACTTCTATCTACACCGTAAGCAGCCGCTGGAAGAACGAGCGGTATCGCTGGAGAGCTTGCCGCAGATCTTCCGTGGAGACTTCATCTCCGCGGTCCCATTGCCGCTCAAGGCCGTTGCGCGCTTCCGTGAAACCGTCGGTGATCCGCTTGATGGCGGCTTGTACGAGTTCGTCCGCCTGCTGCACCGCAGCACGCGGTTCATCCACGAAACCGGTCTGGATGTGATCCCACCGGCCGCGCAACTCCTGAGCGAATTCGGGTTGGAGCAGCGGCGCTGTGTTTTGCATTTGCGTGTGGCCATTGGCTTCGTTGATGCGTTCTTCGGTAACCGGGTTCATAATTTTCTCTCCTTGACGCCAGCGGTATGGGCTTCCAATAATTCATCGAAAAGGTCGCGATAATAGACCAGCGCCTGCCGCAAATCTTCCGTGCTGGCCTGCCCTTCCGCGTGGCGCATGGCAATGGCGTGCGCAGCGCGGAAATTACTCACCACATGCGGATGGTCCACCGAGAGGTCGTCCGCGCGCCGTTCGAAATCGGCCATGGGATAACCTCGCGCAATCATGACATCGCATACCAGGCGGTCGGCTTCGCGGATCGAGCCGGGCGGATCGTCCACGAAACGCGACTGTGCGGTGTGCCACTGCGAGTCGAATCGCTCGCGTTCCTGTGCGGAGAGGGGATGGATGTGAATCTTCTCCATCCTCTTCTGCCGCGCCAGAAGCGCGTCTTCAGCTTTCGGTTTGCCCCCGAACTGGCGGACAGCCCGCTGGTATTCGGGGCCGAAGCGCGATCGCAACCGGTTGCTTCGTTGCTGCCGAAGGGCATACCAGATCACCGCCGCCGCAACGAGAATCACGACGATTAAGACAATTAAGGCGGTCGTAGTCATTTCTTCACTCCGCCTGCTCCCGTTGCAGATGGAGGTCCAGGCGCCGAGATCGCACGGGAACGGAATGTTGGCTCGGGCGCAAACGGCGGTTTGGTTCGCGCATTCACGTCGCCAACAATGAGCGGTGTCCTACATCCGTGCGCCGTTACGGCGCTCCTTCAACCGCTTACCGAAACCGGGAGAGCGCCTTCTCCGTCGCTCCCTCGTAAGCTTCGATGAGCTTGTCCCAACGGGCGCCGGCTTGCTCCTCGACTTGGCGGCGGGCCGGGTCGGCGTCGAACCACGCCAGGGTCCGCCGGATGCCCTGCGTGAACGGAACAGTGGCACAGTAACCCGGGACGAAGCGTTTGATCTTGGTGTTATCGAAAACCACGCTGGCGGATTTGTCGCCGAGCAGGTTGCCACGGATCTCGGGAATGCACGCCGCGATGCAGTCGCTCGCGATATGCACAAGCCGGGGTTCGACGCCAGCCGCTTCCGCAGTGAGGCGATACCACTGATCCCAGCACATCACCTCGTCGCTGGTGATATGAAAGGCATGTCCGATGGCTTGTTCGCGGCCCAGCAATCCGACGAGGCCCTTGGCGAAATCGGAGTTATGGGTGATTACCCAAAGCGAGGAACCGTCTCCGGGTACAATCACTTTCTTTCCGCGGCGCATGCGATCGACGACCGTGTAGGACTTGGCCCAACTGTTGATCGCGAGCGGGATTTGTGTGTCGCCGTAGGTGAGGGACGGGCGAACAATCGTAACCGGGAACGCCTCCTCGCGGTAGGCGCGCAAGAGACGTTCTTCGCAAGCGATCTTCTGCTGAGAGTAATCCCAATAAGGGTTGGCCAGCGGCGTGGATTCCGTGATGAGGTAGTGCGATACCGGCTTCTGATAGGCGCTGGCCGAACTGATAAACACGAACTGGCGGGTGCGGCCGCGGAAGAGCGCGATGTCCCGCTCGATATCCTCCGGCCGGAACGCAATCCAATCGACCACCACATCGAACGTGGTTTTCCCAAGCGCCTCGGAGACCGCTGGGGGGTCTTGGATGTCTGCCACTAGAATCTTTACTTCGGCCGGCACAGCGGCCGAACGGCGGCCGCGGTTCAGGAGCGTGAGTTCGGTCCCCTGCTCGATGGCCAATTGCGAGCAGGCCGTGCTGATGATGCCTGTTCCGCCGATGAATAGAACTTTCATGGCTCAGTTGTAGCAGGTTGATTCGCCCGCAGTGGAGAGGAGACGGCCGGCGCTACTTCGTAGGAGAATGGGTAGTTCGATGAGGCGGAATTTCCATCTGTTGATGCTGCCGGTGGTAATCGCCGCGCTGGCAATTGCGGCAGGCGCGCAAACCAAGCCCACGGAATTGCCTAATCCGTACCGGCTGGTGGAGGGCTGGCCGGCGCTTCCCAAGAGCATGAACGGTGGCCGCTGGGGAGAAGTCATCCGGGTACATCTAGATCCCAACGGGAACGTCTGGGTTTTCCATCGATGCTTCAACGTGGTCCCGGCGGGCTCGGCGACCTGCGTGGGCCGGGGGCCTGCGAATCCTCCGATTCTGGAATTTAGCGCCACTGGCAAGCTCCTCAAGAGCTTTGGCGTGGGACTTTTTGCTTATCCGCACGGGTTCACCGTCGATACGGACGGAAACTTGTGGGCCACGGACGTGAACGACCAGGAGACGATTCTCGGCATGTCTGCCCGAAACGCAAGCGGTGTGGTGATGGGGCAGGAAGTGCTGAAATTGAGCCCGCAAGGCAAGGTATTGATGATGCTCGGCAAGGAAGGGGTGGCCGCCACAGGCGCGGATGGATTCGACCGGCCGACCAGCGTTGCGATTGCGCCAAATGGCGACATCTTCGTTTCCGACGGGCACGATCCCAATCAGCATGGAAGCAGCCGCGTGGTGAAGTTTTCAAAAGACGGGCACTTTATCAAAGCCTGGGGCCACAAGGGATCGGCGCCCGGAGAGTTCGATGAGCCCCATGACATCTTCGTGGGTGGCTCGCGCGGCTGGGTCTATGTCGCCGATCGCAAAAACAACCGCATTCAAGTGTTCGACCAGGACGGGAGTTTCATTGCCGCATGGAAGCAGTTCGGCCAACCGAGCTCCGTTTTTGTGGGGAAGGATGACACCATCTATGTGGGCGCTTCGTTCCCCGATTCATCCGCGAAAAAAGGAGAACTGCGGGGCATTACCATCGGCGACGCGATCAATGGCTCGCTCAAGGCTTTCATTCCCGACCCGGCCGATTTGGATAATGTGATTCGCGGAACGTCGGCCTCCGGGATCGCGGCCGACAGCATGGGCTCGGTGTTCGCGGCCGATGTGGGCGCGCACAACCTGCGAAAGTACGTCAAGATCAAGTGACGCGACGTCGCATCGCAAAGACACTTCCAGGACAGTTCTACACCGATCCAGCAATTTTTGCTCGTGAGATCGAGCGGTTCTACTTCGGTTGGTGGATTTGTGCCGGGCGCGCCGACGGGATACCGGAAGCTGGCGATTACTTTCTGCGGGAAATAGCGGGCGAGAGTCTGATCGTGGTGCGGGAGTCGTTGGAAGCGGTCCGGGCCTACTACAACGTTTGCCGGCATCGCGGCACGCGGATTTGCGTGGAAGCCGAGGGGAAATTTGCGGGTCGAATTCAGTGTCCCTATCACGGGTGGACTTATGGCTTAAACGGTCAGCTGGTGGGAGCGCCCAACATGGAAGGCGTGAAATTCGCACGCGAGGATTATCCATTGCACGGGGTCCACACGGCGCTTTGGGATGGGCACATTTTCCTGAATCTGGCGAAACGGCCCAAGCCGCTGGCGCGGCAACTTGGGGATTTGCCCAGGAAGCTGGCCGCGTGGCGGATGGAAGAACTTCGGCTCGCCCGGCGGATCGTTTATGAAGTGAAGGCCAATTGGAAACTCGTAGTCCTGAACTATAACGAATGTCTCCACTGCCCGTTCGTGCATCCGGCGCTGAACCGATTGACCAATTATCTGGGCGCGGATAACGAGAGCCCCCAAGACACCTACATTGGCGGAGCGATGGGATTCTCTGGAACCGCGGAGACCATGAGCACGGATGGGAAGAGACGCCGCGCCTACCTGCCAGGCCTGGACGAGGGCCAGCGCAAGCAGGTGCTGTACTACGCGATTTATCCGAATCTGCTGTTAGCTCTTCACCCCGATTACATGCTGACGCATACTCTATGGCCGAGAGCTGTCGACCAGACACAAATCGTATGCGAGTGGTATTTTCACCCGGACGAACTGGCGCGCCGGAACTGCGAGATCAGCGATGCGGTGGAATTCTGGGATCGGACGAATCGGGAAGATTGGGCAATCGTGGAGCAATCGCAACTGGGTATCCAATCGCGCGCCTATACTCCCGGGCCTTACTCGCGGCGCGAAGATCTGCTAGCGGCGTTCGATCGGGTGGTGGCGGATAAAGTTCACCGCAGAGGCGCTGAGACGCAGAGAAAATACAAAAGCCAAGACATGAGGGCGCCGAGGAAGCGGAGGTAACACGGACCGCTCCCTCGCGGTCGCGGCTCGGTAACGGTTGCTACTTCAGACCCGGGCGGCTTTCAGCGCGGCGAGGACCCGATCGTCGCGGAAGGGCACGCGGCGCAGGCGGACGCCAGTGGCGTCGTAGATGGCGTTGCCGATGGCGGCGAGCATCGGTTTCAGCGCGGCTTCGCCGGCGCCGTAGGGAGGCAGGTCCGAGCGGTTCGGATTCGGATCGCCATTGATGAGCACGACCTCGATGCGTTCCGGAACGTCGGCGTGGCGGAGCGTGGGATGAGAGACCCAGTCGACGCTCGTGACCTTCTCCGTATCGAAGCGGACTTCTTCGTGAATCGCGCGGCTCAGGCCATGCAGCATGGCGCATTCCACGGTGTGGCGCAAGCTCTGCGGATTCACGACGAGACCGCAGTCGTGGGCGCAGACTAACCGCTTGGCCCACACATGACCGGTCTGGCGGTTCACTTCCACCTCGGCGATCTGCGCGACGATGGTTTGGCCGCGGAACGAATACGCGACGCCGCGCCCGGTCAGGATGTTGCCTTTGGCGGCCGGCTTGCGAGCAGCGCGCGCATCCCAGCCATAGGTTTCCGCTGCCGCCTTCAGAACCGCAATGGACCGGGCACGCCGGAAGCCGTTGTCATCGGCGGTATCGGCCGTGAGCATGTTCATCCGGAACGCGACAGGGTCGGCGCCCGCTGCCACCGCCATTTCGTCGATAAACGATTCCGCGGCGAAGGTGGATTGCGGACCGTTGGGATCGCGCAGGTTGCCGGTGCGCAGGGGAGTTTCCCAGACCTGCGGCAGGCTGACGACTTCGCCCGTCATGCGGCGATTGGGAATCACGTACATTTCGTTAGGCGTTGCGGAACTGCCGGCAGCGGGCTTTGCCTTTCGGATTCCCATGAGCTGCGCAATCAGCACGGTATCGGGCTCGTTGTACCCGACGTGGTTGTAGTCGCACGACTTGGCATTGTATTCATATGCGACCAGGCGACCTTGGTTATCCAGAGCGCCGCGGACTTTTACGAGGAACGCCGGACCTTTCGTATCCCAGGCGGTTTCCTCATCCCGCATCCACTGGATGCGGACGGGACGGCCGATCTCGCGGGCGATATAAGCCGCTTCACAACCGGCGTCGTCGGCCGCCGTGCGTCCGAAGCCCTGGGGGCCTTCCATCCAGATGACGCGCACCTTTTCGCGCGGCATGCCCAGAAACTCAGCGACTCCATTGCGCATGCCATAGGACTTCATATCATTCGAATAAATCGTCATCTGCCCGTTCGACGGGTCTGCCATGGCATGCGCGCCAGAGATGGCCGTATGTCCCTGGAACGGAATCTGGTATTCCGCTTCGATGACTTTGGCGGCGCCGGCGAATGCGGAATCGGGGTTGCCCTGAACGACCGGCCTGCCCGAAGGAGTGGCCGTAGCCGAGCGCATGTATTCGAAGAGATTCTCGGAGGCGGGGAAGGGCGCGGTGGCCGGCTTTTCCCAAGTGGTCTTGAGTTGCTTGGCGGCGCGGATGGCCTGCTCTTCGCGCTCGCATACGACCGCCACATAATTACCCTTGCTCACCACTTTGATGAAGCCGGGGATATTGCGCACGGACGATTCGTCGATGCCGGTGAGCTTGGCGCAGGCGTAAGGAGGTTTTACGTTGCGCGCATGCACCATGCCGGGCAGCCTCACATCGACCGCCCACTTCAGAGAGCCATCCACTTTGGCGGGAATGTCATAGCGCGCGGGAGACTGGCCGGTGGCTTTGAGCTCCTGCACCGGCTTCACTTTGGCAACGCCAGTAACGGCGTTGACGTTGTTACCCGTGAGCTTGACGTTGAATTTCTTATCGCCGATCAACTCGCCGTAAGTGACGCGCTTGGAGGGATCGGCTTTCACGGTGATCACAGCGTCGCTCACCGCGAGCTGGTCTACCGGGACGCCGAGGCGGGTGGCACCCATTTCGAGCAACACGCGGCGGGCTTCCGCGGCGGCACGGCGCATGGGCCAGGAGTCTCGCTCCATGGCGGTCGATCCACCGGATCCGCCCTGATCCACGGTGTTATCCGTGCTGCCCATGATGCAAGTGGTTTTTTCGAACGCAATATCGAGCTCGTCGGACATCAACTGGCGGAAGGACGTTCCGGTCCCCTGCCCGCAATCAGTCTTGCCGACATAAAAGGTCGCGGTGTTGTTCCCGTGAATGACGACCCAGGAGTCGAGCTGGTGGTAATCGGGGTCGAGATAGGGACCCGACGCGGCCGCCGCGTTGTCCTGGGCCTCAGCCTGAAAAGCCTGGCCCCCGCCGGCGAAGCTGACGACCAGCAGGCCTGCGCTCTTGAGAAAACCCCGGCGATGGGTGGCGAGGACTTTTTCGACCTGTTTTGGAATGCGGGTGGACTCGCTCATGCGATCACCTCTTTCGCGGAAGCCGGCTGGACGTCCGCAATGGTTTTGGACGCGCGTTTAATGGCCGCCTGGACGCGGTAATGCGACATGCAGCGGCACAATGTGGAGTTCATCGTCTCGCGGATCTGAGCGTCCGAGGGATGCGGATTTTTGTCGAGCATGGCTTTCGCGGTCATGATCTGCCCGTTCTGACAGAACCCGCACTGCGGGACCTGCTCATCGATCCAGGCCTGTTGCAGCGGATGCAGTTTGCCATTCGACGCCAATCCTTCGAGCGTGGTGATTTCCCCTTTCACCGAAGAGGCCGGCAGGATGCAGGAGCGGACGGCCGCGCCGTTGATGATCACGGTGCAGGCTCCGCACTGGCCGAGTCCGCAGCCAAACCGCGGGCCCTGCAGGCCGAGGTCGTTCCGAAGGATGTAGAGCAGCGGCGTGCTCGGCTCGACGTCTACGGTATGGGTACTGCCGTTGACCTTAAGGGTGATGCTCATTCTGAGTGCTCCTTCCCAACAGGCGCTTGCGATGACGCGATTTCCTTATTCTATCGGGTCCGGTATTCGCCAGCTACTGCGGCAGGGCAAACGCGTACAGCATACCGGACGAGGTGACCGCGACGTACTCGCGTCCATCCACCGAGTAGCTCACGGGCGATGAGGCAATATTGGCGCCGGTGGTAAAGTGCCAGAGCGGCTTTCCGGTCTTCGCGTCGAGGGCGATGAAATTGCCTTCCGCCGTTGCCGCGAACAGAAGTCCGCCGCCTGTGGCGAGCACGCCCGGCGCCAAGCCGCCCTGGCTCAATACGAACTTCCACTGTGTCTTGCCGGTTTCGGGATCGAACGCCTGGATGCCATCGCTCGGAGGCGCGGCCCCGGCAGGCTGTGGCCGGTTTCCTCCCGCTCCGCGCCCGTTATACTGCTTGCCCGGCTCGAACTGCTGGGGACCGCTGGTGTAAAACTGGCCGCCATCGTGATATGCGAAATAAGCCCATCCCGTCTGCAGACTGTAAGAGGGCGCCTGGAAGTTCGTGCCGCCGCCGACGCCGGGGTAGACCATGTTGCCTTCGGGCGTGGAGGTCGAGTTCTCCGCCAGAATCGGCCGCCCGCTTTCATCCCAGCTCTTCACCCAGGTGGCGCGGACGAACGGATTGCCGGCAAGAAACTTGCCATTCGTCCGGTCGAGGACAAAGAAGATACCATTGCGGTCGGCGTGCAGAATGAGTTTCCGGTTCACGCCATGCCACATGCGGTCGACTACGATAAGGTCCTCGGTCGAATCCCAATCGTGTGAATCGTTGGGCGTGAACTGGTAGTGCCATTTGAGCCTGCCGGTATTCGGATCGAGCGCAACGACAGAGCAGCTATATAAGTTGTCGCCTTTGCGGACATCGCCATCGAAATCCGGGCCCGGATTTCCGACCGGCCAGTAGAGCGTGTCGGATTCGATATCGTAGGTGCCGGTGAGCCAGGTAGGCGCGCCGCCGCGCTGCCACGAGTCGCTATCCCATGTCTCATGGCCTGGCTCGCCCGGCTGGGGCACCGTGTTGAAGCGCCAAAGCTTCTTTCCCGTAGCCTGGTCGTAAGCTTCGAGGAAACCCTGAATGCCGAACTCGCCGCCGCCAACCCCGGTAATGATCATGTTGCGGACGGGCAGCGGCGGCGAATTGATGCTATAGCCGCGCATGGTATCGGCCACTTGCGTTTCCCAGAGTTGCGCGCCGGTACGCGCATCGAGGGCGACGAGCGCGGCGTCCAGGGTTCCGAAAAAAACGCGGTTGCCCATCACCGCCACGCCACGATTGGTGCGGTTGATTTCATTGGGATTGGTGACCTTCTGGTTTCGGCGGTAGCGCCACAGAGGCCGCCCGGTGATGGCATCGGCGGCGAGCACTTCGAGCGTTCCGACCGCGGCGCCAACCGTGTAGAGGACTCCGTCGACCACCAGCGGCACTCCTTCCGTGACTCCCGTTCCCGCCAGCGGCAAGGCCCATTTCGCCTGAAGGTTTCTGACATTCCCGGTGTTGATTTGGGCCAGCGAGGAATAATGCTTGCCGCCGAGGTCACCCCAGTAGGTCAAATAGTTCCACGGTTCCTTCTCGGAGTTGCGCAACCGGTCCCAGGAGAGCACGTCCGAGCCCGTGGCGAGACGCGAGGGATCTTTTCCATCGAGAGTCTTCAGATAGGCGACCACATTCTGAATTTCCCGCGGGGTCAGACGCTTGGCATAATCGCCCGGCATGAGCGAAATGCTCTCGATGCGAACATCCACCGCGAACCTGTCGAAGGTCCGGTAAACACCGTCCGTATCGACCATCGAGACGGTCAGCGAATCGGCGTTTCTTCGGACGCCGCGAAATTCTTTCCTCTCCTTCGTCCGGACGATTACGGTGGCCGGAGAAAAGGGCCCGCCTCTACCCCGGCCGCCCCCCGCTATCGAGGTGTTCGGGTCGGTGATCTTGGCCAGCAGTTGCGGCGCCGGCGTGCGGCCCGCGGTGGAAAGGTCGGGGCCGACCGTTTTCCCCTTGCCGTATACGCGGTGACAATCGAGGCAACCCGCCTTGCCTTCAAAGATCTTCTGACCGGCTGCGGCATCACCCGTCACCGGATCGGGCCGCAATTCCGTAGGCTCCTCTTGCGCGGCGAGCGGTCCACAGAGGGTGGCGAGCAGAAGGGCCACCTTCCGCAGTGTCGTCGGACTCATGATGGACTATGCTACTGCATGAAAAAAGAGGACTGCAATGCCGGGGCCGTGTGCGGACAGCGGCCCAAAAAACGGCAGGCTTGCCCCCGATGCCGCCCGCTAAGTACATCCGTTCAGAAATTCGCCAACGCATTCCGGAGCACCGCTCCTGGCGGTTCGGCTCGGTACGCTTACCTACCGAGCCGGCCAGCGACAACTGGTGGCTGTATCTCCGGGCCTCGATGGCCCTTAACCGCTCTGCAATCCAGCTTTCATCGTATGCGCCGACACATCGTCACACACCTCCGTGCTGTGCGGCCTTGTCCCTCTACCTACAATCTCGGCCGTGAGCCGGTTGATGAAAGCGTAGAGTTCACTTACGCTGTCTATCATGGCTGGCAATTAGTACCGTTCACGCAGTACTGAGACCCTGGTTGCATGCTCCCTTTTCGCTTCACGTTGCAGTGACGCCATCCATAGCGGCTCTTGATCATAATTTGGCGAGGTAAGTAGGCGCCGTGCCGGAACTAGCTGTAATTGTGCCCTGCTTTAACGAACGGGAGAACGTTCTGCCGCTGGTGGAAGCCCTCAGGTCTGCGCTCGGCAGTATCGAGCACGAGATTATCTTTGTTGATGATGATTCCGAGGACGGAACCGCCGAACACGTCCGGCGACTAGCCGTGGGTGACCCGCGCCTGCGGGTAATTCAAAGGATCGGCCGCACTGGTTTATCATCCGCGGTCATCGAGGGCATGATGTCCTCGAGTTCAGCATACCTGGCGGTTATCGATGGCGACTTACAGCACGATGAACGCGTGCTGCCCCGAATGCTCGAACGGTTGAAAACAGAAGGGTTGGATCTGGTGATCGGAACCAGAAATTCCGGCGGGGGCAGTATGGGCGAGTTTTCCGCGTGGCGCGTCAAACTCAGCCATATGGGTAAACTGTTGAGCCGGGCGATTTGCGGCGCCCCGGTATCCGACCCCATGAGCGGGTTTTTCGTACTGGATCGCAGATTCCTGGACGAAGTAGTACGCCGGCTCAGCCAGACCGGATTCAAAATCCTGGTGGACTTACTTGCCTCTTCGCCCCGGCCCGTTCAGTTCGCGGAGGTGCCATACACCTTCCGGACGCGGCAGAGGGGCCTCAGTAAGTTGAACCTGCTGGTCGGCCTCGAATTCCTCGAACTGATTTTGGATAAATGGTTTGGCAATTGGATACCGGTAACTTACTTCGTCTTTGCTGCTGTCGGCACGGTGGGTGTACTCACGAATTTCGTATTCTTCTATGCGGCACTCGCGTTGGGAGCCAGCTTCGCCACGGCATTCCTGATTTCCGCAATCGCTGTAATCGCGCTTAACTTTTATCTGAATAACCGGTTCACGTTTCGGTCGCGGCGCCTTCGGGGGAAGAGTTTAGCGCTCGGTCTCCTGACGTTCTACACCGCATGTGGGATCGGGTTATTCATCAATCTGCAACTGGCGACCAGGCTGGAATCGCTTGGTGTTCCGAGTCTGGGCGCCGCGGCAACCGGCATGGTTCTCGCATCCGTCTGGAATTACTGGATGACTTCCGTGTTCGTTTGGCAAGTCAACCGCCGGCGTGCCTATCGACGCCGGCCCTTAGTCCAACGAGTGGGGGCATAAACACTACTATGGCCGGAGTAGCGACAACAGTACCAGCGCGTCAGAACTCCTTTATCAGCGTCCCGCGGATCCGATCAGTCACTTTTCTAATACTGCTCCTAGCCGTTTGCTCCAATTTTGGCCGATGGACAGCTCACAACTTCGACGAGTTCAAGACGGACGATTCCGGTATCTTCATGCACATCGGACAGCGAATTGTCGAGGGCGACCGGCTCTATATCGACGTGATGGATAACAAGCCGCCCCTCATTCATTACATCGACGCTTTGGGTTATTGGATGACTCCCGGATCGGCTCTCGGGATCTTCCTTCTTTGTCTCTTGGGCGCGCTGGCCACGGTGGCGGCCTTGTATGTCGGGTTACGGCCGGTAATCGCAGCACCGTGGATCATCCTGGGCTGTGTCATAGGTATTCGCGCTTTCATGGGCCTGGCATCCACGCCCAATCTGACAGAAACCTGGGCAGTGCCCCTGCAAGCGCTCGGCCTGGCTTTCTCGGCAAAGTCTATCCTGGATGGACGAATGGGCCGTCATGCATTGGCGTGTGGCATTGTAACGGGCCTTTTATTTAATCTGCGGCCAAACAACATCGGATTTGGAATCGCGTGGGGAATCTTCGCATTGATCTCGGCGGTCTACTCATTCCGTGGTGCGATGGCTGCAATCGCCAAGTTTGCCGCCGGGTTCCTCGTCGTATTGGCTGTTGTTTGCGCAGGGATGTGGATACGGGGGGGTTTCCCCGAATTTGTTCAACAAGCCTTCCTGGAAGGCGCCCGGTACAGCTCCGATAACCAATGGGTGCGCCATCTTTCGGTGCCCTTAGCCGGCTTACATCTCCTATGGCACTCGCGCCTGGCGCTTGGCTGCTTTCTGGTCACGTTGGGACTGATCGCGCTGCTGTGGCGAAAAATGGGGGTGGCTAACGCTCGGCTGGTCGGGTTCTCGATTGTCTGGATCGTCATCGAGTGTGCCATGTCGAGCATCTCGGGCTACACCTGGGCACATTATTTTGTTTGCTGGCTGCTCCCATTAGTTGTGTTCTTCATTGCCGGAGCCCACGCCGTGGCGGAAAGCTGGCGTTGGCCCATGCTGACTCCACTGGCCTACGGAGCGGCCGCTCTGTTTACGGCCATGTTGTTCATCACCGGGGCCATCTACACCTGGCACCGGTATCAGGACCCGCCCGATCCCGATCCGGCTCTTGCCCTGGCGCGAACCTACGTGCGCCCGGGCGACCTGGTGACTACCTGGGGCGACGTGCGCCGCAACTTCTGGTTCGATTTAGATCACAAGACCGGAACCAGGATTTTTCACCAGTCCGCATACACTCACCCTAACGTTTATCGCCGCGCAGTCAGCATATTCCTGGATGATCTGGAACGCAACCGGCCGCGCCTGATCATTGAGAAACGATCCAGCTTACCGCTCTTTGCGCAGCCGGATCCGAAAGTACCGTTGGGCGACTTCTATCATCCGTGGCAGTTTAATGGTTGGGACGACGCTGCGATCCTGGCCCGTAAACAGGCCCTTGCCAAAGATTATCAGGCGGTTGCGGATCGAGAGGGGTTTGTAGCCTTCGTTCGTAAGCAGTAAGTTCGTACCGCTCCCTAGCGGTCGCGGCTCAGTAACGCATACCTACCGAGCCGCGACCGTTTAGGGAGCGGTATAGCTCGCCAGCGACAATTGGTGTACTTAGCTTGACAGCAGCCCGTGCTTGCGATACCACTGCACCGTCGAGCATACGCCATCTCCGAGGTTGTATCGCGGTGCGTAACCCAAATCCGATCTGGCCTTGCCCCAGAGATAACGCCGGTGTTCGCTAAAAAAGGCCACTCCCGACCGGCTCAGCGGGGGAGTCGAGCGGGTGAGATAGCATAGCTGCTCCAAAACGGATACGCCGCACGAAGCGCACCAACGCGGCACGTGCAGCCATGGCGCCTTGACACCCACCGCCGCGGCGATTGTCTCGCCCAACTCTCGCAGGGTCACCGCCCGTGGCCCTGTAATGTTATAAACGCCCCCGGTCACTCCTTTTTGTAAACACAGAAGCATGCCCGCGATCGCATCGTCGATGTATGTCGGATGACAATAGTTATTGCCGCTCCCAATATAGAAGAAGCGGCCGCGTTGGATAGCTTGAAATAACTTCAGTACATGATGATCACCCGGGCCGTAAAGGAGAGCCGGCCGGGCAATGACAATATCCTGCCGTCGAGCAACATCCAGCACGGCCTTCTCGGAGTCTACCTTTGCCCGCTCATACATATTGGTCGGCGTGTAAGGGGCATCCTCATCTGTGTCAGATGGAGCAGGCCCTGCCACGCCCGTGCTGCTGACGTGCAAAATGCGAGCTCCGGGACTGCCTGCCGCGGCGGCAGCGAGCACGTTTCTCGTCCCCCCCACATGCGCCCGTTGGTAGACCGTCTCAGCCACGCCAAACTTGCCGAGCGGCCCAGCGGCGTGGATGACCCAGTCAGCCCCGCGAATCGCCTCGCGCAGCGTTTCGGGAGCCGTAACGTCGCCGATATGCCATGTGATTCGCAGGCCATCGAGCGCGCTCCGGTCCGCTGCCGGACGGGCCAGTCCATGAATATCTGCGCCGTGATATGAGAGCGCCCGAGCGAAGCTTCGGCCTACGAAGCCCGTCGCTCCCGTTATGAAAACCTTCATTTAGACGCTGTAGACCGGGCGTTCTTCTGGTATGTCATCACCGGCCTGTATACGCAGGCGCAGCGGCTCTTTTGCGGGCAGTCTGGCAGAGGAAGGCGCGGCGCGTTGTCAGGGTGATAAAGTTCATCAGGCGGCAGCGAACGGGCCGCTTCGCAGCAATCGGACCCTGCGCTGACTGCCACGCCCAGAATCGAACCTTTTGCCCTCATGCCAAGGCGATAGGCGGCCAGCGCCTTCTCCGCATAGTCCGGCGTTTTGTTACTGTGCCGGTGGAAGCTGCTCAACCATTCGAATGCCATAGACGCGCCTAGTCGCCCGCGTGGGTCCCCTGCACAGCGGCGGCTGGTATTTCCCGCTGGATTTCGGGCCCACCGGATGTCATTACTTTTAATCCTACCCGGGTTAGAGTCGGAATGTCGTATAGCATGTTCGTGTACGAAGCATTGGCCAGTGGGCAATGACACTCTTTTCGTGAGATACTTTTCCGCACTGACTGGATCTCTTCGCCGAACCAGATCTCTTTAAAATCATAATGGTGGTCGCGCAAGTTCCCCAGCCGGTCCGCGCGGACGCAACAGGGCCACACCGAGCCATCGGCATAGATTTGAGCGCTGGCCCAGCCCGCATAACAGGCAATCACCTGGTCCTGTTCGCCCAAAATTCGCTTCACCAGGCGGTAGTATTCCGACCGGAATGCTTCTGTGATCTTGGAGACGCCTCGAAACTGCTTCGCCTCAACATACTCAATTAACCGATCGATTGCCTTGGAGTAGCCTTCCGCCGTTGGCGTAATAGGTAGGCCAACGGTGTCGAGTTCCACCCTAGGCTCCGCGATTTCGGTAATGAACTGGTCGGCGCCCGAATGTTCCGCGTAGTCGATGAGTTCGTCGAGATGTCCTACGCTGAAAACCGAGATCACGGAGTGAATTCCCACCGTCAGGTTCGGATGGTGCGCGCGCATTTCCAGCAACTGCCGCAGCCGCTCTTCGAATTTTTGGAAGTTGCCTTTTATCCCGCGGATGAAATCGTGCTTCTCACCAATTCCATCCAGAGACAGATTAATGATCAGCCTGCTTTCAGGGCACGCCTGGGCGATTTTCTCAACTGTCTTCGGAATTGTGGGCAGAATCGCATTCGTCGGAATATTGATGATTCCGGGCTTGCAGTGCTTATAAGCAAGTTCGGCGAGCTCCACGACATGCGGATACATGAGCGGTTCACCGCCGCTAATGGTGAACCAGAATGGGCTATCACCGAGTGAGCCCAGCACCTTATCCCACTCATCGATGGTCAACTCATTTTCGCGCTTCGTCCAAATGTTGCAGGTCAGGCAACGGGAATTGCACTTGGGAGAAGGAGAAAGAGTGAGATTGACCGGCAGCATTTTCGGCCAGCCGAACGCCCGGTAAGACTGGAACAGGGGCACCCGCAGCAAGACATCGATCATCGAGTTCATAAGTGAGTTAAGCCGGGTATTGTAACCGTTTTGTAGTCTCCGCGATCTCCCATACGCTATGATCGCGGTGCGCCTTGTAATCGCGGACGCCCAGGAAGCGTGAGTACGCCTCCAGGCCTACTATAATCCACGTCCAGGCGAACTGGCGCGGACGAATGTCAAGATTACGAACCAATAGGCGGAAAATTCGGGATGCGCCCAACGTACTCACGGTATAGCCAATCTCATCACGAATGGCGAGGTGCCCGGAATAGATTCGGCGGCGCTGCTTTAGAAAATCTTTGACTGTTTCCGGTCCTTTATTGTAGACCAGCGCTTCGGGAATATACTTGACCTTGTACCCCTGGCCGCGGATCAAAGGCTCCATGCTCGCTTCATCCACGGAGGTGTGGTAAGGAATACGGCTGAATACTTTTCGAAACGCGATCATTTCACCGGCTTTGAAACCGGTAAGGTTGATCTGGTGATGCAGACCCCAAAGCAGATGGGCCGCATATCCCATGAAGGTCCGATCGTCATTCACCGGCACAGGCCGCGACGTGGTCATACCGATTTCCGCATCCGTGAATGGCGCAACGATTGCTTCGATCGTACCTGCATCCGGCAGAAGATCGGCGCTCGAAAGCACCATGATCTCCTCATGGGCAGCCGCGAGGAACAGGTTGATTGCGGATGCCTTGCCCTCCCTGCGGGATTGGACGATAGCTCGGATCCGGCTATCCTTCTCTTCCCATTGACGGACTATCGTTTCCGTGTTATCCGTGCATCCGCTTGCGACCACTATGATCTGAGAGATTTCGACGGAATGAAGCGATTGCTCCACGATCGAGTGGAGCAATCGCCCTATATTGCTACCTTCGTTGTGAGCCATGATACCGACAGAACATCGAATGCGCGCCATCAAGTCTCCCCTGTGAACTTACTCCGCGATTATAGGTCGAAGTAAGATGGCGACTCCTTGTTATTAAATACGGCTTGATAATCTATTGTGCTCTATCCGGCGCTCACTCCAATCCTTTCGTGATTCTACGTAGCTATTGCGCAGTTAAGTGTGATTAGCCGCGGTTCTGGCTACGGCTGGATATTAGACCTTCCCTGCCCTGCGCTACAATCGCCGTGTGTCTCGCCGGTCGGCGATTCTTATCGCCCAGTCATATTTTGGCCGCTTACAACTTTTGTCGAAATCTCGCGGCGTGCAGCACGGGGTGGTGGTTTCCGCCGCGATGACGGCTGCAAACGGCCTGGACTATCTCGTGAATATGCTCGCGGGACGCTGGCTGTTGCCGGTTGAGTTCGGCGTCTTCGTGGCCGCCGCGGGCCTCGTTCAAATTTTGCTGTACGCGGCGTTTGTAATTCGGAATGTCGTGGCGTTTTACACGGCTGAGAAGAGCCTGGATCCGCAAGCGGGTGTGCTGATCGGGGGCTTTTTCCACGCCGCCTGGAGCTGGGCCTGGAAGTGGGGATTGGCAGCAGCAGCCATCCTTGCAGCCGGCGCGCCAGTTCTATCGCGTGCTCTTCAATTCCCCACACCGCTGGTTTTGTGGGCGGGGTCAGCGGCTGTTCCTCTCTTATTTGTCAGGGCGGTGACGGATGGCGCCTTGCAGGGAACGCAGCAGTTTTTTGGGTTCGCGGGCGTCCAGGTAGCTCAATCAGTCCTTCGCCTCGCATTCACTGCAGTCTTTATCGCGGCTGGATGGAAGGCGGCCGGAGCCATCTTCGCCATACCCGTTGCCACCGCGGCAGCGATGCTGGTCGCGATCTGGTTCCTGCGGCCCTACTTTTTGACGCGGTCTCGCGCACAGACGACCCCGGTAAGCTGGCACTACTCCGCGTATACCCTACTCGGGTTCCTGGTATTTGCTGCTTTTACGAACACGGACGCTCTATTTGTGAAAAGTTACTTTCCGCCGCAGGTCGCCGGGGACTACGGCCCCGTGGTTACCCTTGCGAAGGTCAATCTATTTCTGCCGCTCGCCCTAGGCGTCGTGCTCTTTCCGAAAGCTGCTCAACGGTATGCTACCGACCGCGATCCCCGGCCCATTCTGATCAGTGCCTTAGCGGCAACCCTCGGATCGGGGCTGGCACTGGTGGCCATCGAGTTCCTCTACCCTGCGCCCCTCGTACATACGGTCTTCGGCGCGGCGTACCGCAGTCCGGGTGTGCTGGTTGGGTTGGCAGGCTTGGCGGCTACTTTTTTCGCGGGCATTAACATCTGGATCAACTATGCGTTATCCACGCGGTGCACGACATATCTATTGGCTCTTGCCGCGCTAATGGTTGTCCAGATAGCAGGCATGGTGATATTCGGACGGTCCAGCCTGCAAACCATGCTGACTGTGATGATTGCCTGCGGCCTGATGGGAAATATTGCGGGTGCATTCACTACGTGGCGCGCACCGGGCGTGCGAATAGAGGAAATGTCCGTTACGTCAACTTCCTAACAAGTAGGTGAGTTGTGTCAATTTCGAGTGTTTTTAAACGACGGCTCGTAAAACTCGGGCCAAAGCATCCGGCCTTGAAGCTGGCGCTTCGATACGAAGCCAAACGCCAAGGCTATCGGTTGCAGTTTGCCTCTGGAAAGATCGCGATCGAGCAGGGTAATAGACGAATCGAGCTAGCGGAGTCTTCCTTTATCTTGACTCCATTCGTTTTGGAGTACTTCGGTTCCTATTTTTCGACGGTCTGCAGCGATCATAAAGACGGCTTCGAATGCCTCGATTTTAGCGCTCCCCGTCTTCAACGGTATATTCGGCAATCGGTTAGTTTGTGGGCGGTAACAGTGCCGGAAGAGGATGTAATCGATGCCTATACGCATTGGTATCCTCCGCGGCCCGGCGACATTGTATTCGATCTGGGCGCCCATGCCGGCGTGACTGCGTACCAGCTTGCTCAAATGGTAGGACCGGCGGGAGTGGTCTATGCCTTCGAGCCGGATGACTTGTCCTATGAGTACTTATTGAAGAATATCGAGTTACATCGGCTTACCAATGTCATCCCGGTCAAAAAGGCGATTGCCGGCCGGGATGCCGCGTTGCAATTCAATATGGACGGATCCATCGCGGCGGGATTGGTCGAATGTGTCAAGTACACAGGCGCGAGCACGGTCAAGACCGTGGAGGCATTGACCCTCGAAACAGCCTGCCGGCAACTGGGCGTGACGCCTTCATTTATCAAGATGGACGTAGAAGGGGCCGAATCCGACATCATTGCGGCGGCCAGTGATTTTCTTCGGGAAAACCCGATTCATTTTGCGATCGAATCGGGCCATGTGGTACGCGGCAAGCCCACCCATGAGCAGCTCGATATCCTCTTCCGTCAAATCGGCTATACCGTTGCGACTTCGCACGACTACGGCGAGCCCATTACGTGGGCGCGCCCCGCGCACGTATTTGCCCCAGCTTGATTCCGGCCCGAGCTTTCCGGCGTGCCGCGGCCAAATACACCGCGCGACAGGGTAAATCAGCCCCGGCTCCCCGCACCAACTGGTTACCGCTACGCAGCGCTACAATACCCCTATCGCAGCTCGAATCGGAGTGTTATGTCTCGCATTGTGCGCTGTTCGCTGATTCAGGCTTCCAACGCGGCCCCGCCGGACGCCTCGCTCGCCACCACGAAACAGGCGATGATCGATAAGCACGTGGCCTACATCCGCCAGGCAGCCGAGGCCGGTGCGCAAATCGTCTGCCTTCAGGAGATCTTTTTCGGGCCCTATTTTTGCGCAGAGCAGACCACTCGCTGGTACGACTTCACGGAACCAGTGCCCGATGGCCCGACCATCCGGCTCATGCAAGACCTGGCGCGCCGGCACCAAATCGTGCTCATCGTTCCTATTTACGAATGCGAGCAGCAGGGCCTCTACTACAACACCGCCGCAGTTATAGATAAGGATGGCTCCTACTTGGGCAAGTACCGCAAAACCCACATCCCCCACGTGGCGCCGGGTTTTTGGGAAAAGTATTACTTCCGCCCCGGCAACCTGGGCTACCCGGTGTTCGATCTCGGCTTCTGCAAGATCGGGGTCTACATCTGTTACGACCGCCATTTCCCCGAAGGGGCGCGCGCGCTCGGCTTGAACGGCGCGGAAATCGTGTTCAATCCATCCGCCACGGTCGCCGGCCTCAGCGAGCACCTTTGGCGGCTCGAACAGCCCGCTCACGCCGTCGCCAATGGCTACTTCATCGGAGCCATCAACCGCGTCGGCGTCGAGGCGCCCTGGAACATCGGCGAATTCTACGGCTCCAGCTATTTCTGCGATCCGCGCGGCTGCATCTTCGCGCAGGCGTCGCGCGACAAGGACGAGGTACTCACCGCCGACCTCCCCCTCGACCTCATCGCCGAGGTCCGCAACACCTGGCAGTTCTTCCGCGACCGGCGGCCGGAAATGTATGAATCTCTGGTAAAGGCGTAACCCAATGACTAAAGACGAAATCATCCTGGCCAATAAAGAATTCCTCTTTCCAGCGGTGTTTCATTACTACCGCGAACCGCTCGTGATCGCGCGTGCCAAGGATCAATATGTCTGGGATGCGGATGGCCACCAATACCTGGATTTCTTCGGTGGGATCGTGACGGTGAGCGTCGGGCACTGCAACGATGCCGTGAATGCCAAACTCCATCGCCAGATGGATACCTTGCAGCATGTCTCCACGCTTTTCGCCAACGAGCCGCAGGCAGCGCTGGCCAAGAAGATCGCTTCTCTCACGCCCGGCGGCCGGTTAACCAAGTCGTTCTTCACCAACAGCGGCACCGAGGCCAATGAAACCGCCATCCTCACCGCCCGCTGCTATACGGGAAACACCGAAATCGTCGCCCTCCGCCACTCGTATCATGGCCGCTCAGCCATGGCTATGAGCCTCACCGGGCAGGGCGCCTGGCGCGTAGGGCTACCCCAGGCCGGCATCGTCCACGCGCACAATGCCTACTGCTATCGTTGTCCGTTTGGGCTCACCTATCCTTCGTGCGAAGTCAAATGCGCCCAGGACGTCGAGGAGCTGATTCGCAGCACCACGCCCGGCAAAATCGCCGGCTTCATCGCCGAGCCCATTCAGGGCGTAGGTGGCTTCATTACGCCGCCGAAGGAGTATTTCCAGATCGTGGAGCGCATCGTGCGCAACCACGGTGGCATCTTCATTAGCGATGAGGTGCAGACCGGCTGGGGACGTACCGGCGGTAAATGGTTCGGCATCGAGCAGTACGGCGTGATCCCCGATATCATGACAGGCGCCAAGGGATTGGCGAATGGCAGCCCCATCGGGATGACCGTCGCCAAGCCGGAAGTGGCCGATTCCATCAAACGCCTCACTATTTCGACCTTTGGCGGCAATCCCGTCACGGCGACCGCCGCGAACGCCGTAATCGAATACATCGAAGAGCAGAATCTGCTGGCGAACTGCACCGAGACTGGCGCTTACCTCCGCGCCGGCCTGGAAGACCTCAAAACCAAGCACGAGATCATCGGCGATGTGCGCGGCATGGGCCTGCTGCAGGCCATCGAACTGGTGGAAGACCGCAAAACCAAGGTGCCCGCCGCAGCCGAGACCACCATGGCGCTGGAGGCCGCGCGCGAAAACCGCCTGCTGGTGGGCAAAGGCGGGATGTATGGGAACGTCCTGCGCATCTCTCCGCCCATGAACGTGAGCCGCTCCGACGTGGACCAGTTTTTGAAACTGCTCGATCGCAGCCTGGCCTCCTGCGCGGTGGCTGCGGGAGCTGTCAAGTGACTCTCCCCGTCCCGCGCAACCTGGAGCGTTTCCCCGAACTGCATCCCGCATTCGGCGCCCAGGAGGCGCTTACCGAGGCTAATCGGTGCTTGTATTGCTTCGATGCGCCCTGCACTGCCGCTTGCCCGACGCACATCGATGTGCCGCGGTTCATTAAGAAGATCGCCACTGGCAATCTCCGCGGTTCCGCGCAAACCATCTTGGATGCCAACATTCTCGGATTGAGCTGCTCGCGCGTCTGCCCGGTCGACGTCCTCTGTGAAGGCTCGTGCGTCATGCGCAATCAGCCCATCCAAATCGGGCGGCTGCAGCGGCACGCGATGGACTGGTTCTACAGCCAAGGACACGCGGCGACAGCCGCGTCAGTGCGGGTACGCCACGACGCGGCTACCGCCGCGTGTCCTCGCATCGCTTGCATCGGGGGCGGCCCCGCCTCCCTTGCCTGTGCGGCCGAACTGCGCCGCCACGGCTACGCCGTCACCATCTTCGACGACCGCCCACTGCCCGGCGGCCTGAACACCTACGGTGTCGCCGAGTACAAGCTACGCCCTTCCGATAGCCTGCGCGAAGTCGACTTGATCCGCTCTCTAGGGGTCGAATTCCGCCAGGCCGAAGTCGGCCACGGTGTCTCACTCGAAGAGATCGAAAAGGAATTCGAGTTCCTGTTCCTCGGCGTCGGCTTAGGCGCCATGGCCCGCCTCGGCATTCCCGGCGAGGATCGGCTCGAAGTGATCGATGCGCTGCAATTCATCGCGCGCTACAAGACCTCCCACGATCTCAATGTCGGCCGTGTCATAGTCGTGATCGGCGGTGGTAATACTGCCATCGACGCCGCCAATGCCGCCCGCCGCCTGGGCGCGGAGGAGGTTCACATCTTCTACCGCCGCACCGAAAAGGAGATGCCGGCGTTTGCTTTCGAATACCAGCACGCCAAGGTGGAAGGCGTGCAGTTTCACTGGCTGGCGCAGCCGGTCGAAATCCTCGATCGCGCCGTCACCTTCGTTTCCACTCGCCTGGCCGAGGCCGATGCCAGCGGCCGCCGCAGAGCCGTGCCGGTTCACGGCACCGAATTCTCGTTCGTCTGCGACATGGTGATCCCCGCGGTAGGCCAGTCGCCGCTGATGAAACTCCTGGAGCGCACCCGCGGCATCGAATTGCAGAACGGCTGTGTCGCCGTGGACCGCCCCACTGGTCTCACCGCCAACCCCAAGTATTACGCCGGGGGCGATTGCGTCAACGGCGGCCGCGAAGTGGTCGATGCCGTGGCCGATGGCAAGCGCGCCGCACAAGCCATGGTCAGCCGCCTGGAGGCCCAGCGTGGCTGACCTCACCACGGTTTTCGCCGGCATCCGCTGCCCCAACCCTTTCTGGCTGGCTTCCGGACCGCCCGCCAATTGTGGCGAGCAGGTTATGCGCGCCTTCGATGCCGGCTGGGGCGGCGCCGTCTGGAAAACGCTGGGCGAGCCCATCGTCAATGTCTCCTCCCGCTACTCCAGCGTCGATTGGAACGGCCAGCGCATGATGGGGCTCAACAATATCGAGCTCATCACGGACCGCCCGCTCGAAACCAACATCCGCGAGATCGCCGAAGTGAAGAAGCGCTATCCCAGTCACGCCGTGATCGCGTCGCTCATGGTGGAATCCAAGCGCGAGGCCTGGCACGAAATCGTGAAGCGCTCCGAAGGGGCCGGCGCCGATGGGCTGGAGCTCAATTTCGGCTGCCCGCACGGCATGAGCGAGCGCGGCATGGGCAGCGCGGTTGGCCAGGTGCCCGAGTATTCCTGCATGATCACGGAGTGGGTGAAGGAGGTTGCGCGCACTCCCGTTCTGGTTAAGCTCACGCCCAACGTCACCGACATCCGCGCGATCGCGCGTGCCGCCCGCCGTGGTGGCGCCGATGGCCTCTCCGCTATCAACACCATCAACTCCATCACCGGAATCGATCTCGATACCTTTACACCCCGTCCGAACGTGGGCGGCTACTCGGCCCATGGCGGCTACTGCGGCCCTGCCGTGAAGCCAATCGCTCTTCATTTGGTGCAGCAGATCGCGTCCGACCCTGAAGTCCGCCTGCCGATTTCCGGCATCGGCGGCATTTCCGGCTGGCGTGAAGCCGCCGAGTTCCTGCTGTTGGGCTGCGGCACCGTGCAGGTCTGCACCGCCGCGATGCATCACGGCTACCGCATCGTCGAAGATATGATCGACGGCCTCAGCAATTGGATGGATGAGAAAGGATTCGGCGCCATCGAGGAGTTCCGCGGCCTTTCGCTCCCTAAGATTACCGACTGGCAGAATCTCGATCTCAACTATAAAATCGTTGCCCGCATCGACGCGCAAAAGTGCATCGGCTGCGAGCTCTGTTACATCGCCTGCTGGGATGGCGCGCACCAGTGCATTCACGTGAACGGGCACGATCGCAGCGAGATCACCGTCACACCGATCGCCAAGCTGGATTCCTTGCAGGATAACAATGGCAAAACCCCGCCCGATCGCATTCCGCGCATCGATGAAGCCGAGTGCGTCGGCTGCAACCTTTGCTGGCTGGTCTGTCCAGTAGAAGGATGTATCACGATGACCGAAGTCTCTTCCGGCCTGCCGCGCCAATCCTGGGCCCAACGGGTAGGAACCGCTCAATGAACACGCTGATTCGCAATGGGACGGTCGTCACTGCCCGCGATACCACCGCCGCTGACGTGTTGATCGAAGGCGAGCAGATCCGTGAAGTCCGGCCTGGCATCCCGCAGCATGCGGCCGAAAAGGTCATCGACGCCACCGGCCTCTATGTCATGCCGGGCGGCATCGATGCCCACACCCACCTCGACATGCCCTTTGGCGGCACCACCTCGAGCGATGATTTCGAAACCGGCACCCGCGCCGCAGCCTTCGGCGGCACCACCACCATTGTCGATTTTGCCATTCAGTCGCGCGGCACACGCATGCGCGACGCGCTCGACACCTGGTGGAGGAAAGCCGAGGGCCGCGTCGCCATCGATTACGGCCTCCACATGATCGTTACCGACCTGGGCGGCGCCGGCCTCGAAGACATGGACGAGATGGTGCGCGAAGGCGTGGCCAGCTTCAAGCTGTTCATGGCGTATCCCAACGTCCTCATGGTGGACGATGGAACGATTTTCAAGGCGCTGGCGCAAACCGCGAAGAACGGCGCGCTGGTCTGCATGCACGCCGAGAATGGCAGCGTCATCGACGTGATCGTCGCCCGCGCGCTGGCCGAAGGTAAGACCGCGCCTGTCTATCACGCCCTGACGCGTCCTCCGCGCGCTGAAGCCGAAGCGGTGCACCGCGCCATCGCCTTGGCTGAAATCGCCGGGGCTCCCGTCTACATCGTGCATCTCTCTTCGGAAGATGCGCTCAACGAAGTCCGCGAGGCGCGCGATCGCGGCGTGCCCGCCTTCGCGGAGACCTGTCCACAGTATCTGCTGCTCTCCATCGAAGAGCTCCAGCGGCCCGGTTTTGAAGGCGCCAAGTACGTCTTCACGCCGCCGCTGCGCCCTAAAGAGCACTTGCCAAAACTGTGGGATGGGCTCAAGCACGATCATCTGCAGGTCGTCTCCACCGATCACTGCCCATTTTGCTTTGAAGACCAGAAAGTGCTGGGCAAAGAAGATTTCACCAAGATCCCCAACGGCGGCCCGGGCATCGAGAACCGATTGCAGCTCATCTATCACCACGGCGTGAACTCCGGCAAGCTCTCCGTGAACCGTTTTGTCGAGCTGACCTCCACCACCCCGGCGCGCCTCTTCGGCATGTATCCGAAGAAGGGCGAAATCGCGCCCGGCAGCGATGCCGACCTGGTCCTTTGGGACGCCGATGCCGCCCATACCATCAGCGCGAAAACTCACCACATGCGGGTAGACTACTCTATGTTTGAGGGCTTTCCGGTGAAAGGCAACGCGCGCACGGTACTCTCGCGAGGCGAAGTGATCGTAGACAATGGCCAGTTCCTCGGCAAGCCGGGCCGCGGCCAGTACTTGAAGCGCGCCGCGCGCGGAGGCGCTTGGAAATGAGTTGCTCCACTTATTTGTTGTGGGGCGGGCAATCCTGCCCGCAGCCGGCTTTCAGCCGGCTTTCGTGGCCGCCTGTCGCCGGGCCTCTAAGTGGCGCAGGCATTCCTGCCTGTACTGGACAAGGCGGAGCCTTGTCCCACTAGCCATGCCACACGACCCCACCCTCTACAACCCTGACCTCGCGCCCGTACCCAAAGATCGCCGCACGTGGGGAACCTATAACTACGCTTCTCTCTGGGTGGCCATGTCCGTCTGCATCCCCACCTACATGCTCGCCTCCGGCCTGATCGCCGGTGGAATGAGTTGGTGGCAGGCCATCGCGACCATCCTGCTCGGTAACCTGATCGTCCTCATTCCCATGCTGCTGAATGCGCATGCGGGCACGAAATATGGCATCCCGTTCCCCGTGTTCGTGCGCGCCTCGTTTGGAGTGCGAGGCGCTAATATCCCCGCGGTGATGCGAGCCCTGGTGGCCTGCGGCTGGTTCGGCATCCAAACCTGGATCGGCGGCCAGGCCATCTATTCGATGTTGAAGATCCTCTGGCCCGGCGCGGCTCAACTTCCCGGCGGCATCTGGATCTGCTTCTTCGCGTTCTGGGCACTCAATATCGCGGTAATCTGGCGAGGCATCGAGACCATCAAATTCCTCGAAGGCATCGGCGCGCCCTTTATGCTCGGCATCGGACTGCTGCTGTTGTGGTGGATCACCCGGCAGGCCGGCGGTCTGGGACCGGTCCTCAGCGCACCCAGCAAGTTCCACAACACCGCCGAATTCGTCCGCTTCTTCATTCCGTCGCTCACCGGGATGGTCGGCTTCTGGGCCACCGTGGCATTGAACATCCCCGATTTCACCCGCTACGCCAAGTCGCAGAAGGACCAAGTGGTGGGGCAAGCGCTCGGCCTGCCGGCGGCCATGACCCTCTACTCTTTCATCGGCGTCGCGGTCACATCCGCGTCGGCCGTGTTGTTCGGCCAACCCATTTGGGACCCTGTCGAACTGCTGGGCAAGTTCAATCAGCCGGTGGTGGCCTTCATCGCTCTGGTGGCGCTGCTCGTGGCCACGCTGAATACCAACGTCGCGGCCAACGTCGTCTCTCCATCGAACGATTTTTCGAACCTGAATCCGCGCCGCATCTCATTTCGCACCGGCGGCATGATTACCGGCGTCATTGGCGTGTTACTCATGCCCTGGAAGCTGCTGAGCGATTTCAGCGCCTACATCTTCGGCTGGCTGGTGGGCTACTCCGGGCTGCTCGGCCCGATCGCCGGTGTGATGATCGCGGATTACTTTCTGATTCGCCGGTCGCGATTGAAGGTGGACGACCTTTATCGCCGCCAGGGCATATATGAATACGAGAATGGCGTGAACGCAAAAGCGGTAGTCGCGCTGGTGGCCGGAATCGCCGTGGCCCTGCTCGGCCTCGTGGTTCCGCCCTTGCGGCTGCTGTACGATTACGCCTGGTTCGCCGGCTTCGGCGTAGCCGGCGGAGTGTATCTGGCATTGATGCAGCGGGCCGAATCGCCTGCCGCAATACCGGAGTTCGAGGTGGAAGGATGATCGCTACCGATTCAACGACCCTTTCGTTTTACATCGAGGGAGCTTGGGAGAAACCGCAGACCAAGGCGCTGCACCCCGTCACCAATCCGGCTACCGGCGCCACTATCGCCGAAATCCCCTATGCCACGGAGGCCGATATCGATCGCGCCGTTTGCTCCGCTCATGCCGCCTTCCTGAAGTGGCGCGACGTGCCCGTCGTCGATCGGGTCCAGGTGCTGTATCGCTACAAGGCCCTGCTGGAGAAACACGCCGAGGAAGTCGCGGCCGCCCTGACTCGGGAGAATGGCAAGACCCTCGACGATGCCCGCGCCGAAACGCGCCGCTCCATCCAGATGGTCGAAGTAGCCTGCGGCATGCCCAGTCTGATGATGGGCGATTCCCTGAATGACGTGGCGCGCGACATCGATTGCAAAACCGTACGCCAACCCATCGGCGTCTGCGCCGGTATCACGCCCTTCAACTTCCCGGCGATGGTGCCCACTTGGATGTACCCGTTCGCCATCGCCTGCGGCAATACGTTCGTGCTGAAGCCCTCGGAAAAAGTTCCGCTCACCCCTACCCGCACCATCGAACTGCTGCACGAGGCGGGCCTGCCCCCCGGCGTGCTCAACCTGGTGCATGGCGATAAGATCGCGGTCGATGCGCTCCTCCACCATCCGCTAGTGAAAGCAGTCTCATTCGTCGGCTCGACCCCGGTCGCCAAGTACATCTATGCAACGTCAGCCGCCCAGGGAAAACGCGTACAAGCCCTCGGCGGCGCCAAGAATCACCTGGTGGTGATGCCCGATGCCGACATGCCCAAGACCGTCGAGGCGATCATCGGCTCGGCCTTCGGCGCGGCCGGTGAACGCTGTCTCGCCGGTAGCGTCCTGGTGCCGGTGGGCGATGCCGCAGGGCCGCTGCTCGATCTCCTGGTCAAGCGCACCAAATCCCTCGCTGTCGGTGACGGCTCCGAGACCGGCATAGAAATGGGACCGCTGGTCACCTCCGATCATTGCCGCCGCGTGGCCGGTTACATCGAAAAAGGCGTAGCCGAAGGCGCCAAGCCGCTGTGTGATGGCCGCGAATTCCGCGCGGCCAATGGTGGCTTTTTCCTCGGCCCCACCATCTTCGATCACGTCACGCCCGAGATGACCATCGCCCGTGATGAGATCTTCGGCCCAGTGCTCTCGGTCATCCGCGTCAACACGCTCGGCGAAGCCATCGACTTGGTCAATCAATCGCCTTTCGGCAATGCCACTTCGATCTTCACCGGGAGCGGCAAGGCCGCGCGCGAATACTCGTCCCGCATCGAAGTCGGCATGATCGGCGTGAACGTGGGCGTCGCCGCGCCGATGGCCTTCTTCCCCTTCGCCGGCTGGAAAAACTCGTTCTTCGGCGACCTCCACGCCCACGGCAAAGACGCCGTCGCCTTCTACACCGAGCAGAAGGTGATCATGAGCCGCTGGTTCTGAACCGCCGTCTGAGGGCGCGCCCTGCTCAGGGAAGCCTTTGGGCGCCGCCCCACTGCGCACGTGATAGATTCTTGGAGGAGGAATTGACCTATGGACTTTGGAAAGCGTTTTTGCATGTTGTTTACCGGGTTCGCGAGCCTCGGCGTGCTGGTCGCGCCGGCTGTGGGGCAGGCTCCGGCGCCCGCGCCTTTCATGGTTCACCAGTTGAAACCGAACGTGTATTGGGTCGAGGGTGGCGGCGGGAACAGCGGAGTGATCGTCGGCGATAAGGGCGTCATCGTAGTCGATGCCAAGACCAGCGCAGCCGGCGGAAAGGAACTGCTGGAGGATATTGCCAAGATTACGCCGAAGCCCGTGACCACCGTGATTCTCACGCATAGCGATGGCGATCACGTTAATGGGCTGGCATCGTTCCCGGCGGGCATCACCATCATCGCCCAGGAGAACGACAAAAAGGAACAGGAAGCGGCGCTTGCCGCGGGCGGCCGGGGCGCGCCGCCCGCCGATCACCTGCCCACCAAAGTGGTCTCGAAGAACAAAGAGAACGATAAAATCGATGGCGTCAAAGTGGAGCTGCTGCATTGGGCGCCCGCGCATACCAGCGGCGACCTGGTAGTCTACCTGCCGGACGAGAAAATCGTATTCACCGGCGATATCATTGCCACCCAGCTTCCCGACCCTCTAATCCACCTGGAAAAGAACGGCTCTTCGGAAGGCTGGATCACCACCACCAAAGGGATTGTGGCGCTAAACGCCGATCAGTTCGTGCCTGGCCATGGCGATGTGCAGACCAAGGCCGCCATTCAGAAACGGCTGGCCGATACCGAAGCAAAGCGCGCCAAGATCAAGGAGCTGGTGGCGCAAGGCAAGTCGCTCGATGAGATCAAGACCGCCGTCGGCGACGCTCCGCCCGCTCAAGGCCGCGGCCGCGGTCCGGCTTTCGCCAGCTTCACCGAAGTGGTTTACCGCGAGCTCACCAAGAAGCCGGCTTAGTACATGTGTTCAGAAATTCGCCCACGTATTCCGGAGCACCGCTCCCTAGCGGTCGCGGCTCAGTAACGCATGCCTACCGAGCCGCGACCGTAGGGAGCGGTACAGCCGGCCAGCGACAATTGGTGCTGTATTACAAAAGGGTGTGCTTGGCCCGTCTCGGAATGCAGACGGTTATACTGAGGCCATGATTCGTTTGCTCCTCGCTGGCCTGCTATTGGCGGCGTTACAGGGCGCGCAGCCGCGCATCCTGGTGCACGGGCATCGCGGCGCGCGCGCCCGCCGTCCCGAGAACACGCTTCCCGCCTTTGAATACGCTATCCAGCAAGGCGTGGATGCTTTGGAAATGGATATGGCGGTGACCAAGGACAACGTCATCGTCATTTCCCACGACCCCATCCTCGAGAAGCCTGTCTGCTCCGGGCCGCGCGACAGCGCCGTCATTCATGAGCTCACGCTGGCGCAAGTCCGCGAATGGGATTGCGGGGCCATTCAGAATCCCCGCTTTCCCACGCAGAAGAACATCCCCGGCACGCGGATGCCTACCCTGGACGATGTTTTCCAGCTTGCCAAACTCGGCACCTTCGACTACAACATCGAGACCAAGAGCTTTCCCGATAAGCCACAATACACGCCCTCTCCCGACGAGTTCGCGCGAATGGTGCTCAAGAAGGTCCGCGAATATAACCTTGAGAAACGGATTATTTTGCAGTCGTTCGATTTCCGCACGCTGGTTGCGATGCGAGCACTGGCGCCGGAGATCCGGCTCTCCGCGCTGACGGAGAAGGACCCCCGCGACTTCGCTGCCATTGTGAAAGAGGCCGGCAACGCCGAAATCATTTCCCCCGAGTTCCACCTGGTGACGCCGGCCAAGGTCGCCGCGGCGCATGCCGCCGGAATCCAAGTGGTGCCGTGGACCGCCGATACCCCGCAGGATTGGGACATGCTGATCAACGCCAAAGTCGACGCCATTATTTCCGACGACCCCGCGGAATTGATCGCTCATTTGAAGCAGCGCGGACTGCGATAGATTGATTTAGAACGGAGGGAAGATCATGAAGTTATTCGTCTGTCTGTTGGCCACACTCGCGGCGGGCACGGCCGTGCTGGCGCAAAAGCAGAATGACCTGAAGAAGCCGCTGGTGCTAGCCAGCCAGGGCAGCTTTTTCGTCGGCGGCGAGACTAAGGTCTTCAACCCAGCGGGCGCGCCGGCCGGGACCGATGCTCCCGAGATCACCGTCAACCAGATGTACGTGCAATACCAGGTGCCGGTGGGCGGCGATCGGCATTTGCCGGTGGTGATGGTGCACGGCTGTTGCCTGAGCAGTAAGACCTGGGAGACCACACCCGATGGCCGCATGGGCTGGAACGAGTACTTCGTCCGCAAGGGCCGGCCCGTATACCTGACGGACCAGGCATCGCGCGCGCGCTCGGGCTTCGATCCTTCCGTTTTCGCCGCTGTCAAGGCGGGGAAGACGGCGCCCGACAAGCTTCCCGGCATCCTGGCGGCCAGCCACCAGACCGCGTGGACGGTGTTCCGCTTCGGCCCCTCCTTCAACAAGCCGTTCCCGGATGGACAATTTCCCGTGGAAGCGGCTGACGAGTTGTACAAACAAATGATCCCGGATCTGAACTCCACCCTCCCAGATCCCAATCCCACCTGGAAGGATATGGCGGCGCTCGCGGTCAAACTGCACGGGGCCGTCCTGGTGGGCCACTCCGAATCCGGCTTCTTCCCGGAGCAGTCGGCACTCGTCGATCCCAGTGGCATCAAGGGCATGATCTCTATTGAAATGCCCTGCCCCGCGCTGAACCCCTCGCAAATTTCCGCTTTGGCGAAGATCCCCACGCTGGTGATGTTCGGGGACCATCTCGACGATGTGAAAGCCGGACCTGCCAACTGGGCCAACTCGTTCCAGGGCTGCCAAAAATTCGTGGAACAAGTCAAGGCTGCCGGCGGCGACGCGGAAATGATGCATCTTCCGGAAATGGGGATCCACGGCAATAGCCACATGCTCATGCAGGACCGCAATAACCTGCAGCTCGCGGATCTCCTGCTGGATTGGATTGACGCTCACGTGGAAAAGACCCGAAGCGCCCGCCGGTAGTTGCCTGTTAGATTTGAGGGAGTGACCTCGGAATCCTCAGAGGCGTACCTTGCGTTGGCCGGCGGCAGCCGCCATTTTCCGCTGATTGCCGGACCAACTTGGGCCATTGGACGGGGTGAAGGCTGCACGATCCTGCTGGACAGCCGCTCCGTTTCCCGTTTGCACGCACTCATCCAGCGCCGCGACGCCGGTGATTTTTACCTGGTTGATCTGGGAAGCCGGAATGGTTCCTTCGTGAACGGCCGCCGCGTAAGCGTGCCCCTGCGCCTCAAAAACCATGACCGCCTGGTCTTTGCCGAACAGGAGTTGATCTTTCACAATGCTGCAAAAGAGCGGACGCATGCCGGCACCATGGATATCGCGCGCAACCTGCCCACCGAAGCCCTCCAGGCGCAGACCTTGACCACAATCGTTGTCGTGGACATCCGGGATTTTACGCCGCTGGCGCGCGCTGTCTCCGAAGCGCTCCTCTCGCAGACCATTGGGACCTGGTTTCTGCGTGTGGGGCAGGTTGCCGAACAATTCGGAAGTTGGGCGCAGCAATACATCGGCGACGCCATTATGGCAGTCTGGGTACACGAAAACGCAGCCAAGGTGGCGCCCGATCTAACACGCGCGCTGCGGGCTGTTTGCGAGATCGACCGCACCACCGGGCAGATCAGCGAGAGCCTGCCTTTGCCCGGACCATTGCGCATTGGCGCCGGGATCAACACGGGGCCGGCCATCATCGGCGGTACGGACTATACCGCGCTCGGAGATACAGTGAACGCGGCGTTCCGCTTGGAGGCCGCCACCAAGACGTTGGGGTTCAGCGTGGCATTGGGCGAAGGCGCCTTTCAGGCACTGGGGGAAACGCAACCACGGCCCTTCCACCGCTGCCAGGTCAACCTGAAAGGATACGATTCCCCCAGCATCGCCTGGGGCATATCCTTCGAAGATCTACAAAAATATATCGGATCGCGCGGATAGCCCCTTAACCTGCCCGGCGCTTTCGTTCCGAACGCGCCATCGGCTGCACCAGCCGGATCACGTGTTCGCCGGTCTGGGCATCGAAGCGGTAGTCCAGAATGGCATCCGCGGCATCCAGCGCCGGCGCCCCTTCCACCTCCGGGTTGCTCACGCTCAGCTCGCCATTGTTTCGAATGCGCAGTTCGCTTCCCACCTGCAAGGGAATTCTGCTGAAGTTTTCATGCGGGCTCATAGCATCCTTTGTATTATTCTTGGCGTCTGTATTATTATTGGCGTCGCGCGGCGGCCGAGTCTGTGCGCTTTCTCGCGGGAGCCCTGACCCGGACCGGCTTTTGGCCGAAAACGTGTAATTACCATCGGCGTGCAGCACCTCGCAAAGGTGTTATTTGCCGTTTTCTGGAAATTGGGCGGACCTGGCCTGCTGGTCCTCGGAATCCTCGACTCCTCGTTCCTATTTGCGCCGCTCGGCAACGATCTGCTGGTGGTCGCCATGACCGCGCGTCACCACCGCGTGCCCGAAATGCTGTACTACGCTGCCATGTCCACCATCGGATCGGTCTTGGGCTGCCTCCTGGTCGATCTGGTGCTTCGACGCGCTGGCGAGGCCGGCTTGGAAAAGCATCTGCCGCGCAAACGGCTCGATTACGTGAAGAAGAAGGTCAACAAAAACGGAGGCTGGGCCTTGGCCGTAGCCTCACTGGCTCCGCCGCCGTTTCCATTTACTCCGTTCATCATGGCCGCGGCCGCATTGCAGTACTCGCGGCAACGCATGCTGTGGGTGGTGGGAGTTGCGCGAATGGTTCGGTTTACCGGCTTGGGCGTGCTGGCCCTGCTTTTCGGCAATCGCATCTTGCGCTGGGCCGATAACGATGTTGTCCGGGTGCTGCTCATCGGCCTCATCGTCCTGTGCACCGTTGGGAGCGTCATCTCGGTAATCGGATGGGTGCGGCGCAGCCGCGGCAACGGCGCCCCACGAGAACGCCAACCGCGGGACGCTCACGGCGACGAACTGGCCTTCCCGAATACGCGCAGCCGAACCACGAAATGACGGCCTTCGTCGCCATAAAACTGTAAGTAGTTGGGGGAACCGATCACATTGTTCACGGCAGTGTAGTTATGCTGACCCGTGAGATTATTCGCCCCCACGCGTACAGCAAGCCGGTAGCCGGCGAAGACAAAGCGCCGCTCAATGTGAACATTCAGATCGAAGTTATTCGGATACCGATAGGAGTTGACGGCGCCCGTCACCTCCCCGGCATCGTTCGTGACCGAAAATGGGAAGCCGGTCCGCCAGTCGGCCAGCCCGGCAATCGCCCAATTCTTACCCAGGAACGGAATCGGCAGATAGCCCCATCCCATCAAGCGGTTCGGCGCGTCCCATGGCATAGGCCCGCTATTGTTCAACACCGAAAGGGGCTGATCGACGCTAACATCCAGAACCGCGTTTGATACCGCGCGTGAGTGGACATAACTCGCCATCCACTCATACTGATCGCCGAAGGAGTGGCGCGCCGTGAGCGCGATCTCATCGTAACTGTCGCGCCGCAGATTGCTCAGCGCATATGTACCCCCGGTGCCGTAGCTCAATGCCAGCGATTGTACGTTGATAGGGCCACCGCCCTCGGGGGCGTACACGAATCCGTCGCGCCCGCGTTTCCGCAGCCACTCCGCGCTGGCGGAAAAGCGATGGCCAAAATCCCGCTCGATGCCCGCGCTCACTTTGCGATAACGCGGCAGCCTGAGATTCTGGCCCGTCACAAACGTGCTCACTACTGGCGTGCCGGGAACGCCTGCTGGCGAATAAAAGACCGTGACCGCGCTTTGGTCTAAAGGACGGGCGAAGACGGCCAGGTACGTGGGGTCGTGCACGACTGCATATCCTGCCGATAATTTGGTGCTGTCATTAGCCCATGGGGCATACGCAAGTGAGATCCGCGGCGACCACGCAGCCCGGTCCACCAACTCGTCCCAATCCAGCCGCAGCCCGATATCGGCCGTGAGCCTTTTGGCGGGCTGCCAGTGATCGTTCACATAGGCGGCGACTGTCTTGTTGGGAAGGCCGAAGTCCCCGCTCCCCTGAAAGGTGGTTTCCGACAGCGGCAACCCCGAAAGACCGATCTGTTCATACCCGCTCCGCCGGAATTGGGCCGCGTACGTCAGGCGTTCGAACTCGACGCCGGCCTGGAGTTGGTGCGCCCCGGCCAACTGCCGGCGCCGCGGGAAATAATTCGCAAAGATCTGCGTCCGGCGGCCGTCTTGGCGCGAATGGACAAAGTAGTTGCCGCTGCGTCCTTCGGGCGTGAGCAGGTAGAGGCTCGTCCCTTGGGGCACGTTGCTGCGAAACGTCCGTTGCCACGCGAATCCAATCTCTACCATGTTGCCTTCGCGCCACGAGTAACTGTCTTTTACCGCGGCCAGCCACTGGTTGTCGCTCACGGTGCTGGTCGTCTCGGCCGGATCGAGGACGCCCAGGCCGTACCGGCCCTGGTGATCGTAAGTCGTGAGCAGGTCGGCGTAAAGGATCTGAGACGGAGTGAGATTCCCCTGCGCATGAAACAGATTGGACAGCGCCCAAGCCGGGTTCGTATTCGGGCCGCTGGCGATTCCGGAAACAAAGCCGCTGTTATATTCCGCATCGACACTGGCGGAAAACCATGCACGGCTCTTGAGGAGAGGCCCCGTGATGCCGGCACGCGGTGTCCAATCGCCGAAGCGTGCCCCGGAATGAAAGTCGATCCCGGGGATGAAGTTGGTGGCGGTGTAATGAAAGTGGTCGGTGCCGTTTTCGGGGCGAATGTCGAGACTTCCGGCCGAGCCGCGTCCGAATTGCGGCAACTCGCGCGACGACACCAGGTCCATTGATCGAACACCTTCGACCGCGAGCCGCGTGGAGAAGCGGCCATCAATCGGGTTGCTGATATCGAAGCCGTCCAGTAGGTATTGGGTCTGGTCTTCCGATCCGCCGTGAAAGTGTACGCCCCCGGCAGGGTCCTGGACGACGCCCGGACTCAGCTTCATGGAGTTGCGCAAGCTGTTGGCCGCGGGATACGGCACGTTGTTGATTTCCGTGCCGCTCAAGTGCTGCTCGCGCTCGGTTTGCTCCGGATCGATGGGCGACGGCAACTCGCCCACCGTGACGCTCTGGAAAACTTCCCGCTGCGCGGTGAGCACCAACGTAACCATGGTGCCGCCTGGCTGCACATCAACCTCGCGATTCTCCAGTTCAAAGTAACCGGTTCGGTTGACACTGACCAGGTACCGCCCGGGGGCGGAGAGAGTTAACTCGAACGTACCTGCTGGGGAACTACCGGTTTCGATTGGTTTTTCCGTGCCGCGCTGCGCGGAAACGCGGGCATCGGCTACCGGCGCCTCGTTTTCATCGACAACGCGCCCGCTCAATCTCACTTGCGCGCCGGCAATTGCGGCCACCGCTAGCCCGGCCAGCGCAATGCGAGGCAAGCGCATTGGCTCAATTATAGCGGGCGAGTCCCGTCGGGATCTTCTGGCGCGCCGTGGGAAAGTACGGTCACGTATTGCTGGCTGACCCCGCGGCCATCACTCGACCAATAACCGGGCAGGCCCAACCTGCCCGGCGCGGTTTGCGGGAAACTTATGCGGTTTTGACCAGACTCTCAGCTTCCGAATGGATCAGGAAACGGTGCGAACTGATACGCACTGCAGAACGTCCATGCTCATTCCGGACGACGAAACCCGTGATCTGTAAGTCCATCGGATAGATGGCGTGATAGGGAACGGGCCAATCGATTCGGACTTCCACATGCGATCCCACGGGCAGCGGACGTCGTGATTTGAACACTAGTCCGTCCTTGCTCATATCGCGCGTTACCCCGGCGCACCACCGGTTCTCGATTCCTTTTTGAGACAGGCGGTAGCGCAAGGCCAAGCGCACGTCGAACCGCGCACTCTTACGCCGGTCACCGGCGACGAGCTGCATACACATCCCCCCGTTTTCCCGACCGTATGAACGCGTTCGCTCGCGCAGTATTGCACCGAATCGCTGCCGTAAGGAGCGGATCCCGGTCGTGGTGCCAGCTTGAAGGCTGGTCTTTTGCAATCGGTTCGCCAACATTGAAAGATCATTAATTTAGCCTTTGAACAGCGCGTAATCGGACTTTTTTACCGAGTCAAAAGTACCTAAATCGACAAAAATGGGGTGGGTGCCCGCCGAAGCGGGCGGGCTCCGGCAGGGGCGCTATCATCGGAATTTAGATGGCATGACGGAACCGGAAGCGGCAGTCGCAATTGTGCATGCGCGGGGTGCGCCGGAATCGGTCCTCTTGATTCGCCGCACGGAGCGGGAAAACGACCCGTGGTCCGGGCATTGGTCATTTCCGGGGGGCCGGCGGGATCCGGAGGACCACGACTTGGTAGAGACGGCTTTGCGCGAACTGGCGGAAGAGTGCGGCATCCGCCTCGGCCGGGAATGTCTCGAAGCCACCCTACCCCCTACCCTGGCTGGGCGCAGATTAGGACAGGCGATTCGCGTAGCTCCGTTTCTGTTCCGCGCCGAGGCGGAACTCCCCACCGTGATCGATTCCGACGAGGCGGTGGAAGCGCGTTGGATTCCGCTTTCCCTCCTGCGCAATCCGGATCGGCACTCGTTGCGCGCCGTCCCGCGCCTGCCCCGCGAAATGGCGTTCCCGGCAATTGAATTGAACGGCGTTCCCCTGTGGGGATTCACCTATCGCGTGATGATGGAGTGGCTCGGCCTTCATAAGCTGCACGCGGATCCCGAGCAGACCGCCTTCGCAGCGGCCCGCCGAATGTTGGAATTCCTGCTGGCCCGCGGACTGAATCTCCGAAACCCCTGGACCGATCGCGAAACCAGCCACGGCATGGTGAAAGTGGCTGCGGTGCAGGGGATCATTCCCGTGACCGAAGTCCTCGATCGCTTTTCTCTGCCCGGAGGCCGCATCCCCGCGGTGAATGCGCTGGAAGTCCGCCCCACACTCATCCGCTTGGTGGGCTGGGGGATGGAAGAGTATCTCATCGAGGCGGCACCGGAAGATACAGAATAAGGGTCTCGGGCATCGAAGCGCGCACCAGCCGTATCGGCCCCGTGCCCAGGCTAGAGTTTGGCCAGATTCACGACTATTCGAGTATTCGCGTACGAATTGACCCGCTACGTTCCATACGCTACGATGGAACTGCGGGGTGGAGCAGTCTGGTAGCTCGTTGGGCTCATAACCCAAAGGTCGGTGGTTCAAATCCACCCCCCGCAACCAAGATTCCCTTACTAATCAGCAACTTCCGAGCAGATCCCCCCAAAAAAAACGAAAAATGAGCCTGCTACCAAACTCGTGGTAGCAAGCGGTGATTTTGATCGACGGCTCCGCGATTTTCGAAGCGCCTGACCTCTTCACTCCGGTAGCCCGTTTCTTGTCGCTGATCATCATCGATCCTGATTTCATTGGTGTTCTGGCCATTCCGTGAAGGGCGCTATCGCCGTTCGTGCCTTGGTGAGCGCCACGCGAGTCTGGCCTGCGAATGCAGCAGACTTTGGGTCGAAAACCCAACGAACCCGGGATTGGGCAACGGTCGTTCAGCCTGCGCCACCTCCCCGCTGTGCTTGCGAAGATAGTGGGTGAACGGCTATGACCGAGAACGGGTCGGACTCTCTTCCAATCCAACCTCCAGAGCAGGAAAATATCCGTCTCCGCGAGGAAAATGCGCGCCTGCGGCGGCTCCTGGCAGTTCACAGCATCCTATACCGCACGATGCGACCCATCAAGTGATCGTAATGTTCGGCGGAGAAAATACGTCCGAACTCCTTTTTGGGGATACTTGGGTTTCCGCCGGGGGAGAAAAGGCTCAGCGCGATCTTGCCCGGCTTCGTGGTCGGGCTTGTGGGTGCCGCGAGCGTCGGCGGTCTCGTCGGCGACGCGTTGGCCGCACCGGTTTCGAGGATGTGATGCCGATCGACTTCGACCACATTGAGAAGCACAATCTGGACCGGCTTTCTTACGCCACGCGCGCTGACATCAGGCACCTGAAAGTCGAGGTAATGGCGAAGCATCTGGCCCTGCGCGCGACGGCCGATCCGTTCCGCGTCGAGCCGATCGTTCCGGCCGTTTTCGAAGAGGAAGGCTTCCGGGCCGCGCTGGACTGCGACGTGCTGTTCGCCTGCGTGGATCGCCCCTGGGGCCGCTATATCCTGAACCTGATTGCCTATGCCCACCTCATTCCGGCGATCGACGGCGGCATCGCCGTGCGCTGCAACCGCCACGGGCGGCTTGCGGCGGCCGACTGGAAAGCGCACACTGCCACGGTCGGACGGCCCTGCCTGCAATGCCTCGGTCAGTACGATCCCGGCCTGGTCCAGACGAGCGCGAGGGGCGTCTCGATGATGCCACCTACATCGCCGGTTTGCCGAAGGACCATCCGCTGAAGGCGCGCGAGAACGTGTTTGCATTTTCCATGTCTTGCGCCAGTATGCAGATGCTCCAGATGCTGGCCCTAGCGCTAGCGCCGCTCGAACAACCCAATCGCGGCGCGCAACTCTATCACTTCGTCGGCAACATCACGGAGCCGCCCGCTTATGGGACCTGCCACGCGGAGTGTCAGTTCCCTGGCATCACGGCCTTGGGCGATGATTGCGGAATTGTGGCGACGGGAGTTCGCCTGAAGCCATCTAGCGACGTCTTGGCGTAACGTTCAGCACACGCACTGATCACGAATGTAGAAGGCCGAGATTAAATGAAGCCAGTACCTGCTCAACAAATGGCATGTCCTCTGCAACCGTCGATGTCCTCACCATATCGCTGACGAGGCGTTCAAAGGTCGGTTCCGAACCCAGGGCTGACCGGATCAGAGTCATGGCTGCCGGCGCGCAGTGGCGGGCAACGTCCCGACCTAACAATTGTGCGCCTGCCAGTTGCATGTCAAAACCTACAGCCTCCAGCAAATCGATTTCGTGCTCGTAGAGGCGATCAGTGTTCCCAGCATCAGCATAGGCTGTGAGGAGGCGGTAGATATCCGCTGCGTCTTTATCGGTTTCGTGTCTCCGATCCGACCATGCGACAAGTTTGAGGATCATCAGCCCTGGAATTGACGCCACGCGTACGATCAGGCCCTCCTCGATTTGGATCGGAACGACGAAGCTAACGCCTCTTCGAAACCCGCTACGTTTATGACAATGTCACGGCTCGGCGGCCATCCGATCGTACCGTCGGCGGCTGTGACACCGCGGAAAGGGATGAGATCGACGGGAATGGTGAACAAGGCAGATTGATCGGAGTAGGTTAGGCGTTGCAGCGCGCGCCGATCGGACGTGAATGCGCCGGTTGCCACCAGTCGCTCCTTCAGGAGTGCGAATCGATCCCAGTCTTCGACCGCGATCCCAAAATCGATGTCCCGAGTAGCTCGGCCAGGCCGCAGACCGTGAATGTTGACCAGGATGAGGTCCCTCGCTGTGGCACCGGCCACAAAGTACGCACAATCCACCGCGCGCGCAATCGGGTCGAGCGTGCGTAGAACACGGACGATTGACGGATCGACCGGATTACTGGGCAGTACGGAACGCTGGAGCGATTCGTTGCTCATAGATCATCCGCGCGGCTTCGGCGTTGCGGCCGTCATGTGTCGCCAAAAGGTCGGCATAGGCCAGTATTGGGGGAACGACGTCCGGGAAATCTTGATCGGCCTCGAAGTGCCAGAATGCATCGAGGATCTCAGCGTTGCCCGTTACGTCGGCGCGCATTCGAGCCGCCGCGACCAGTCTCGCAATTGGTTCGTGGGCATAGATCGTGAATTGTGCCGGTTTGAGATAACGCGTTAGTTTCTCCGCGGCGGGTTCGCCCCCCCAGTACGCGTGCTGCTGGGCGAGATCGATTTGGTGAAGGCGTTCCGGATCGGCCTGGAAGCGCCGCGGATTAAGCTTAGGGCGAAGCGTGACCGGATAGTGCGTGACCCATTCTTCAATCATGCGCTGCGGATCGAGCAGTTTTCGGTCGAGCCCCGTTCGGAAACGGACGTACCCCCGAGTGTCGAGGTCCTTCAGGACGGGACCAACGGTCCCGAGCGCTACTCCCGCTCGCGCCGCGATCTCACGATAGGTTGTTTTTAGGACCGTCGGCCGGCATGCGAGCGCAAACGCGATCAGAAGGCCGGCGGGATTCAGAGCGCGAAAATTATCTTCGCGACGTTCAGCAGGCCGAGGTTGGCCCACGACGTAGATGAACAGGCCCGGCCTTTCGAAGTAGGCGTTGCCGGCAGTGTCGATGAACGGCAAATGAAGCCGGCGACAGCGTTCGGCTACTTCGCGGGTGATGAACGGCGCGACGAGCAACGGCGGCTCGGGCCATTTTTTGCCTCGTGCTTGGATCAGCGCCGGGGTGGCGAACCGGTCTACCGTTTTGACCTCGGCGTGGAAGCGGTGCTTGCGGCGTTCAACCAGGAAATCGACCACAGCATCGGCGCCACCGTCCCGGCCAGTTGGCGCGGGGTGGATCTTGGCATCAATCCCGGTGGTCCGTTTGAGCGCCTGCCCAGCGGCATTCAGGATTTCGCGTTCGGTAGTTGTCATCGGCACGGCAGCACCTGCTATGTTCAATATTCATCATTGTACACGTAACGTGAACATTGTACAATAATGAACATGCCAGGGAGGAAGCGTCGACACCTTCCTCGACCATCTGCCAAGTGCTCGCTTTCCAAAAGGTTCTTAATATGGTTCTTAAAATGGTCCTACGAGCGATTTCGTAGGCCAGACCTTTGGGGAATTTTGGGGAGCGCAAATGGTCCGCGATCAGGACCATTTTAGAACCACAATAACGTGGCCCACAGCTCCAAAAGCCCTTTTGAGCGCCACTCGTGCCTTTGGTTTTCTGTTAGTTACCAGCGCTCGGCGAACTCATAACCTCCAAGCGAGCCTGGGCGGCATTACCTTTTTGGCCCGTTCAAAACGATCGATCATGTCTGGCGGCATGGGATATTGCGCCTTGAGGTCTTCCATGATTTGGTCCGGATCATTCAGATAAGCTTCAACTGCATCTGGGTGCGCCAGAATGAAGGTATTGAGAACCTGCGGGCCTCAAGATGAGTAGAATGAAGGTGGGCCAACACGACATGATGCCAACGAATGAATACGCTGAAGTTCGCCATGGCGGCTACTACGTTGCTGGCACACGGATCGGCCTGGACGTGGTGGTTTACGACTGCTCGCGTCTGTTCTAAGGAAGCCACGATAGTCGATTCCGCAAGTCATCTGGCCTAATTTCTCCAGACAAAAGGCAATCGCGGCTCTGAGCGAGAAGACGGAATCAGCAAAACTCCAGACGCTTCCGCCCGGGTCGCCCGCCAGGAATTCCGCCGGCTCGCGGGCGCGGCGCCACAGCCCTCTGCTGATCGACCGCGCCTCTAAGCAGAAAACACCAGGGATAAAGGAGCCGCTACGCTTCGGACAGAGCTGCCATCAACGCGCCCTTCGCAGTGGCGGTCAGCGGCTCGGAAGCCATGCGGATTTCAGAAATTTCAATCGGGAACGTTTCCGCCCGGAAGATCTTTTCGAAACGGTTGCGGAAGCCCTGTGGGACCGCCGATCCGCCGCTGAGCACGATCGGAATCGGCCGGGTCAGCTTCGGCAAATTGCGCGCGCTTTGAAAGGCATTCCGCATTCCCGCCACCAGCGACTGGATCATGTCGTCGTAGTAAACCCCCAGGACCTGGTGCAGCTTGTTCTCGAAGTGGCCATTGATGTAAAAAGACTGCTCTTTGAGAATACGGATTCGGTTGGCCCGCTCGCCCGTGACCGATGCCGCGCTGGAGTCGATGAAATCGCCGGCCTTCGGAACGCTGAAACTGACAACCGGAACCGACAGGTATGCCAGACACACGTTACACAGCCCACCGCCGCAACTGATCCCAATGCCTGTATAGTTCGTGGCTTCCAGCTCTCCGTATATGACCGCCAGTCCCTCATTGATGCTGCTCGCCTGATATCCAAGCTCGCCCAGGGTTTGCCGCAGAGTAGCTTCATGATAGGTGAGGTCTTCTCCGGAGCCCAATGGCGGGGCCGGCACGGTGAAACAGAGCTTCGTACCCTTCTCGGGTACTCCCGCGATCGAATTCGTGATCTGGTGAATGATCCGCACGCTCTCGGGCTCGCTCGGGTTCAGGAACCCCCGGGTCATGGTGCGGCGCGTCTCCTGGTTCAGCAGGTCCGCGAACTTTTCGGATTCGTTTCCGTACACCAGGAGTTCGGTCTCCTTCAATGAGTACGGAATGTTCTCTTTGCGAAGCGTGTTCTCCGTCATGCGGGAATACGGAATCGCGATAAATGCGTTCAGTTGCATGTCGTACTGAATCGCGGTTTCGGAGGGGCGAGCGCTCACGATGCGGCTGGTGCCGACATCGAGACCGACTGCCGTCTTTACGTTTTGGGTTCGGCTCATTTAGTTCTCCTCTGGGGACTCGGCGTGGTGGAGTCCGGCTAATTCTCGATACCTGGTTTGCAAAAATCTTCTATATACGGCCGCACTCGATCCGTTTCGGGCAGCGGCCTCGCGGACGCGCTCATCGGCCAGCCGAAGACCGCTCCACACATCCGGGCCGGTGGCCTTGACGTAAGCGGCGTCGTATCCGAATCCGAACTCGTCGATCAGCGGGCTCGGTAAGCGGTAGTTATCCGGAAGTCCCAGCGAGGCGAATGGAAACCGGTCCGCCCAATCGGTATGCCAGCCAATCAAATTGGCCGCCGGATTCAGCGAAACCTGCGCGTGTGTCACGCAATCTTCGGCCGGGATGTTGTATTTGTCGCGAAGCATTTCGACCAGCACTCGCGCAGCGTGGATCTGGGCCTCGGTGATGATCTGATAGCCCACCTGTGTCTGGGCCTCGAAAGCCACTCCCAGGAAGCTCTCGTTCAATCCGGCGTACAGCCATTTCGAATCCGCCCAGGCCGAGTGGCCGGCATGATTGGCGCTGTCCGACTCTCGCACGATGCGATGCACGCCGCCAAAGCGATCGATAACAAAGTGGTAGCTGCGCTTCTGCCGCACGTATAGCAGGAGCTCCCGGCCGATGCGCTGGAGCGTGCGGGTTTCCCGCGGTTCGAGCGGCGCCAGATCGCTCTCGGTGGTGTGGAAGACAATGCCGGCGGGAACAGTGCGCTCCGGGCCCGATGCCGGCGGGTCGGAGCGGTCCACCAAACGATAGCTTCGCGGCTCATTGGCCACTTCCAGGGAATCCTCTACCCGCAGGCCATTGCTGAAGATTTCGTGATCCTTGGTTTCTTCGATGGGCCAGACACTCGGAGTGGGAGCCGCGGCCATCACAGCCGGCGCAGGCGGCGGGTTCAAGGGAGTTGACCGGCGGGCTGCGAAATCGGCGGCCTGCGAAGATGCCAGCAGCGCCACGAAGGTACAGGCCATCCATCGGGAATGCGAGCTTTGCCGGGGAGCGTGGCTGCCGCGCAGGTACCGCAAGCGCGCGATGGGATCTTGAATCCTTCCAGCCTGTGATTCGATTCTGGATTGCCCCGCCCAGCGGGGAGCCGCCCTTCCCATGCCAATGTGCCTGCCGTTCGCTGCGGGGAATTCCTGCTATCCGCCCTGCCGGTCCGATTAACTCCCCGCGCCATCCGCGGAGACCTCCGTTCGGCCGGAATCCCTTGCGAACCTTAATATTGCAGGCCCTACCAGGGGCGAGTCTATGCTGTCTTTGGTTAACGGTTAGGGTTAGTAGATGTTACCAGTTAATAGTCCCCGCGACGCCCTGGTAGAGATTGGCATAGCCACAACACCGCTCGGCGCCCAAGCGGCCGCCTTATCTCTACACGGCTCTCCGGCGTCGCGCGAAATGAATGATCAACCAGACCACAGCGAGGGCGAGCAGGATGTGAACGCCACCGGCGGTGACATGGAAAGCAGCCCATGCGATGAACCACCCCGCCAAAAAAATCAGAAACAACACCAGGAAGATGAAGTCCGCAATCAGACGCATATTTTTGTCCTTCCTTGGCCGCCAACTGCGGCTTAAGCTGCCAAGTGCATCTCTAGGGCCATCCAAGGGAGCCTCGGGAATCGGTGCGGGATGCCGCTTACAATCGCCCCATTTGTTTCCTCCAAGCATTACTCCACATCCTGCAGTCTCCCCTTCCACGCGCCGCCCACTCCTCGCCAGTACGCTACGGCGGAGTGTACCGTCGCCCCCGCGTAGAACATTGCAATTGCCGGCAGCAGCGGTCCCCAGAGAACCGAACGGTGATAAAAACGCAGCACCGGGAGGTAAGCCGCTGTCATCAGTGCCCAGGCCACCATCCCCAATACACTGCCGCGAAGGGCCAGAACCACCGGAAGCAGGTATGTTACCGCCAGGCCGGCCACCGTCCCCATCAACAGCCATACCGAGTGCCGCAGTTGCGTGAACGCCGTCCGCGAGATCATCCGCCCGATCTCCCCGAAGGTGCCGTATTCGCGAATGCTCAAAGAGTCGGCGCCCAGACCGAGCCACACTCGGCCTCCTTGTCCCTTGACGGCTTGGGCTAGCGCGCAATCGTCGATTAGCTCAGCGCGGATTGATGCGATGCCGCCGATCCGTTCCAGCACCTCGCGGCGTATCAGTATGCACCCGCCTGCCGCGCCCGCCGTCTCGCGCCGCGGGTCGCGGATCCAGGCCGGTGGATAGAGCAGAAAGAAGAAAAACACGAATGCCGGAATGAGCGCGCGTTCTCCTACCGTCTCGCAGCGCAGCCTCACCATCCAGGACACGAGGTCGTATCCCGTTTCAGCCTGCGCCACCAATTCCCGTAGCACTCCGGGCCGATGCACGATATCCGCGTCCGTCAGCAGCAGGTAATCGGGCGCGAAGCGCGCGGCCTCGGCGATTCCCTGTGAAAGCGCCCACAGCTTGCCGGTCCAACCAGCCGGAAGAGCCGCGCCCTGGATCACGGTCAAGCAGTCAGTCGGCGCGGCCCGGCGCGCGGCAGCCGCAGTGCCATCTTCGCTGCCATCATCCACCAGCACGATATGGAATTCTCCGGAGTACTGCTGCTTGGCCAGCGAAGCCACGGTGCGTCCTACCACCGGCGACTCGTTTCGCGCGGGAATCACGGCGGCTATTCTGGGAGTGCTTACGCTCGCGTCATCACCGGCCACGGCCCGATCGCGCATGCGCCAGAACATTCCGCGGCCCAGCAGCAGGTAGAGCCAGATGAGGCAGCACACCGCTCCAGCGATTGCCATCAATTCAAGGTGGAAAAAACCCGGATCATGTCGCGATGCGCCAGTACCACGTTCGGATCGCGCTGCATGGCTTCAAAATAACTGCGCGCGAAAGCCGAGCCGTTTTCCGATGGCGAAACCAGTTCGCGCCCCTGCGCCACCAGCCGGTCCGCATCCGCGGCCGTGGCCGGCTCTTCGAAATCGATGGTCTCATCGATCAGCACGATAAATTGCGATAGTTCCCGCAGCCAGCCGAACCACGGATCGTTCAGCACCAGGTTGAGAAACTGGCCGGTCGAGGTAATCCGCTGCACATCGCGCTCGTAAACCGAGCGTTCCGAATCCAGCAACACTTTGTGCAGCTTCAGCAGACCGTTGCGTAGATTCGTGAGGCGCTCTCGGGTGCGATCCACCATCGGGTTCATCGTAACGCGAAGTGCAGGTATCATGTCGGATCGTAGCGCCTTAGCCGCGACCAAGCGAGCCGCCCGTCGCTCCTGCGGCAAAGCCAAGTAAGATCGGATCAGTATGCGAAAACCCAGTTTCGATCCCGGCCTCACCAACCAATTTGCCGGCCACATCCGCCGCATCATTAATAAGGACGGCAGCTTTAACGTCCGCCGGAGCGGCACCACGTGGCGCGACTTTCATCCTTACTTGCACCTCATCAGCATGGGTTGGGCCGGGTTCTTCGGCGTCCTGTTCCTCGGATATCTGGCCGTGAACACGTTGTTTGCCGGCGCCTACTACCTGCTGCCGCCGGGCCAACTGCAAGGTGTGGACGCACCCGATAACTTTCGCCGCTTCCTCAACGGCTTCTTCTTCAGCGCGCATACTCTCAGCACCGTGGGCTACGGCAACTTCGCCCCCACCGGCATGGCCGCCAACATTATCGCTTCCTTCGAATCGCTCATTGGCGTACTCGGTTTCGCCGTGGCCACCGGCCTGCTGTTCGGGCGTGTTTCGCGCCCCTCGGCCCGCATCGGGTTCAGCGGCAACATGCTGATGAGCCCGTACCAGGATGGCGCCAGTTTACAGTTTCGCGTGGTGAACCGGCGCGCCAACAGCATTATGGAACTGGAGGCCCGGCTCCTGTTGATGACCGTAAAAATCGAAGAGGGCCAACCCCGCCGGTCTTACGAAGTGCTCAAGTTGGAGCGGGAGCGGGTCCTGTTCCTGCCCCTTACCTGGACGGTTGTGCATCCCATCGACGAGGAGAGTCCGCTCCGCGGAAAATCGGCCGAGGATCTGACGAACTTGCAGGCGGAAGTGCTCATCCTCCTCAAGGGCCACGACGACACCTTCAACCAAACGGTGATTGCCCGCCACTCCTACCGCCACGACGAAATTGTCTGGGGCGCGCGTTTCGCCCCCGCCTTCCACATCGACGACGAAGGCGACCTGGTGCTTGAATTAAGAAAGGTAGGGGAACTGGCGAGTTAGACGGTCCTACCAGCTATGTTATACTCCCAACACGAAAAGGAGATCCGCCGCGCACGACACTGCGGAACTGTTCGCCGTTAGCCCGCATTTCCCGGACGCGGTCAATCACAACATCATCGCCTCCGAGATGGAAGGCGGAGTCTATCTGCGCGACCTGCGGCCCGGGTCGGAGCTCGCCGTCAAAACCCGCAACCACCTATACAAAGTTCTGATTCTGGGCGACGAAACGGCGCTGATCTCGGGCCATCCCACGTTTTGTCCGGAACCGGCGGAGGTGCGCATCGTCGGCTCGACTTGGGGTGGCTCCATGCTCAAGCCGAAGTTCCTGGGATTCGGCATGCACCTGGAGTTCGAGCACCCCGTCCATCGCAAAGTGCTGACCTCGCGCATCGAGGAGATTCGCGAGGCAGCGTAACCGCGGCCCGGACACGCGGCGACAGCCGCGTCTTAACTTAAGGCAAGCACACCGCTCCGGCCGCGCGCCCGTAACGCGCCGATCACATCCTGTAGCGCCTCAGAATGGCGTCCTCCGCCACATAATCGAACTGTGCTGGATCGGCTTCGGCGGGCCAGTGCTCGCGTTCCCAGGCCACGGTGCGTTCCAGTGCTTTGCTACGCGGCACCGTCTCGCAGTAGCCCAGCAAGCGCCGGATCTTCTTCGAATCCATGTCCAGGTGCTGCGCCAGGTTCAGCTTTTCCGGAAAGCTGGGCGGCGGGCAGGGGCTGTTCACCGTAACCATCTCACCGTCCCAACCCTCGGACTCCGCCAGTTCCCGCACCCAGCTCTGGGTGTCAAGGCTTTCGGCTTCGCAAACATTGAAGATCTCACCTGCGGCGCGGTGGCTTTCGACGGCGAGTCGAACCGCCTCCGCCATGTCGGCCGCGTATCCCCATGGCGCCCGCCAACGGGCTGTTCGTTCATCGAAGAGGATCGCCGGCCGCCCGTCCTCCATCCTTTTCAGATACGGAAAGAACCGTCGTTGCCCCGCGTCCCGAACCCCGGGCCCGTAAACCATGGGCAGGCGCAGCACCGTAGCTGGCAGGCCGGAGTCGCCCATCACCGTTCTTTCCACCAGGATTTTCTCGTATTCGTCCCAGGAGAAGCCATACTTCTGCGGAACCGGCACCCCCCGATATGGGAACATCCGGTCGCGCAATCGCGCCGATTCGCGTAGCGGCGTTGCCTCCGGTTCCCCTTCAACCAGCCGGCGCAGCAGGTCGTAGGCATGATAAACATCGCCGCTGCTGAGGACCACCACCCGTTCCGCATGACCTCGGAACGTGGCCACCAGTGATTCCGCTTGGGTACGGGTAAAGCCAATCCCGTCCACCACGACATCGGCACGCACCCGCCGCAGAGCATGCGCTGATCCCTCCAGCCGGTTCCGGTCGCCGCGGATCACCGGGATGCCTGCGCTGGATGTAAAATTTCCCCGCTGAAAGCTCGTGACATCGTGGCCGGCCGCCAGCAATCGCTCCACGACGTGAGCCCCGATAAAGCCGGAGCCGCCCAGGACGAGCACGCGCATGCCTCATCTTACTCCTTCAGATTTTGCAGCCAACTCAAATCCGAAAACCAGCGGCGTGCGTAATTGGAAACGTGGTTCACCCCAAGGAGAGAAGATGAGAGGTCACCCATACCGAATCGGCGCGGCCCTGGTCCTGCTCGGCGCCAGCGCCTTCGCCGCTAGCCACCGCAACGGTCCATTATTGCTGGAGGACCAAACCGCCAACCTGAACGACTTTTACATTTTTCGGAGCTACGAAAGCGGCCGCAGCGACCGGGTCGTCATGAGCATGAGCGCCCAAGGCTTCCAAAACCCGGACAACGGTCCCAGCTACTACAAGTTCTCCGATAGCGTGTTGTACCGCTTCAACATCAACAACCAGCGCGGGCTCGATGGCCGGCCGGACATGCAGATCGACTTCGTGTTTCACACCACGCTCCGGCCCAACCCGACCTTCGTTTCCTATTTCGGAACCATCAAGAGCATCGACGATCCCGGGATTTTCCTGTATCAGACCTATACCATCGTGATCCGGAACCTGGCCACCGGCCAGGCTACCGTCATCAACACCGATCAGAACGGACACGCGCTTTCGGTAGCTCCGCCGAATATGGGCCCCAAGTCCACGCCCAACTATGAAGCCACTCTGGGGCAGCCCTCCGTCTTTACGCTCAGCAACGGCTGGCGGGTGTTCGCGGGGCCGCGCGACGATGCCTTCTACTTCGATAGCGGCGCCACTTTCGATACGCTCAACTTCCGCTCTCCGGCGCCCGTCCTTTCCGGAGGCGCCGATACCGGCAATGGCCCGCAATACCCGAACGCGGTGGATGGGTTTGCCGGTTACAACATCAGCTTGATCGCAGTGGAACTACCCATCAGCGCCGTCACTGCCGATTCCAGCGTTCCCACCGATCCCAAATCGCCCGCTGCCAGGATCGGCGCGTGGGCCACAACCCAGCGTCAGATCGTGACCGTACGGCCGAGCCCCGCCGACCCCCAGAACTACGGCGATTACATGCAGATCGACCGCGTCGGCAATCCGCTCACTGTGGAAGCGCTTATCCCGCTCCCCATGAAAGACTACTGGAATCGCAGCCAGCCCCAGGACGATCAACAGTTCGCGCAATTCATCGGCGCACCGTTCTTCGCCAGCGGAATCCTCAACGGCCAATTCGGCCTGAAAGTGCCCCCCACGCCGCGCATGGATCTGCTCGGCGTCTTCGTGCCGGATATCACTCGTATCGATCTGACTATTCCGCCCACGCCGCTGGCGCAGCAGAACCGCCTGGGGCCGTTGGGCGGCGATAACGCTGGCTGGCCTTTTGGCGGCCGGCGGCCCAATGACGACGTGGTCGATATCGGTTTCCGCGCGCTGGCTGGCGTGCTGGTGCCCGGCTTCACCAACGCCCCGCCGCTGGGGGATGGCGTGAATGCGAACGATGTACCTACGCTCGACCACTTCCCCTTCCATGCTCCGCCGCACGCGGGTTATCTCCACAGCCAGGAGAATGGCACCAACGGAAAAGGCACTCCCACCGGGCAATAAATCCGAGGAGAGGGGCAGGTACAAGCCTGCCCCATAAAACCACTATGAACATTCCAGGAAACCTGACTCGGCACTCGACATCCATTCGACCACTGCGTTGCCGAGCCGCGACCGCCAGGGAGCGGTCCAGCCGGCCCCTTCCTCTGGACCGTACTCTTGCAATCGCCTGCTTCGCTCTCCTCTACTCCATCTCCGGGCGGGCGCAATCCTCCTCCGACCGCATTCTCGGCGCCTTATCCGATCGTTCCCTGGCTGAACAGGTCTCCAGCCTCAAAACCGATGACCGCATCGCCATGTACGATCTGCTGGCCAAAACCAAGCCCGACAACCTGCACTACCAGGTCCTGCTCGCGGGCGCGTATGTCCAGAAGACCCGCGAGACCACCGACTATTCCTACCTCGACCGCGCTTCGGCCGTCCTCGACAATGTACTGGCGGCGGATAATTCCGACTACGACGCCCGCCGCCTGCGCACCGAAACGCTTTTGGAGCGCCACCTGTTTGCGCAAGCTGCCGAAGCGTCCCGCCGCCTCATCGCGGCCGACCCCGCCGACCCGTGGAATTGGGGCACGCTCGGCGATGCGCTCATCGAAATCGGGGACTACGATGCCGCCGCCGATGCCTACCAGCAGATGGTCAGCCTGCGGCCGGACCTCGCCAGTTACAACCGCGCGGCCCATTACCGGTTCCTCGTCGGCGATGCCGCCGGCGCCCTCGAAATTATGAAAAAGGCCATTGCCGCGGGCAGTTCCTCGCCCGAAAACGTGGCCTGGTGCCTGACCGAGCTTGGCAACATCTACTTCAAGACCGGGCAGACCAAACCGGCCGGCGATGCCTACACCGAAGCCTTACGGACGTTCCACACTTTCCACCCGGCCTATGCCGGCCTCGCCAAGGTGTTGGCGCAGACCGGAGATACACCCGGCGCGATTGCCAACTATCTGCGCGCCCAGGAGATCACGCCGCTTCCCGACTATGCCGGCGCGCTATACGATCTCTATACCAAGGCCGGCGAGAAGGCCAAAGCGGCCCGGCAGATGCAACTCCTCGACGTCATTGACCAGCTCGCGCGTGCCAACGGAGAAAAAGCCAACCGCAACCTGGTATTCGCGCTTGCCGACCGCAACATCAAGCTCGACCGGGCGCTGGAACTGGCGCAGGGCGAGCTCGAATTCCGCCGTGACGTTTATAGCTATGATGCGCTCGCTTGGGCGCTGTATAAGAACCACCGCTACTCCGAAGCGCAAGAGTACATCGAAAAAGCCATGAAGTTGCACACTCCGGAGCCTTCCTTCCACCAGCATGCGGAAGCCATCGCCAAGGCTCTCGAAGGAGGATCGAAATGAAACCTGCGTTCGTCTTTCTGATTCCCGCGCTGCTCGGCGCCGGGCCCGCGCAACAGCTCCTGGATAACAAAATGAGCCTCCCGCAACGCGCGGCGGCTTGCCTGGAACTCCGCGGCCATGCGGATCCCGATGCGGTCAGCGCCCTCGTTCACGCCCTGCAAAACCCCGATCTGCTCACCTGCGCGGCCGAGGATTTACGCGTGGCCGGAGCCACCGAGCCGCTCCAGCGGGCGCTAACCAGCGACAACTTCCAATTGCGCGCGGCAGCGGCGCGGGAGTTGGGAGTGCTCCAGCGGCCCGAGTTGCTGGAACCGCTCGCGCGGGCGGCACAGGATGAGAACGTCCTTGTAGCAAGCAACGCCCTCGCCGGCCTGAGCCAATATCGCGATCCCGCGGTGATCCCGTATTTGACGAATCTCGCGCGCACGGGCGGCATGACCGGCGATATGGCCCTCGATCGCCTTTCGCAGCTCGATTCCACAGCGGCCGTGGGTGTCGCGCGAGGGCTGCTGGGGAGCCTTCAGGTTCCGGACAGGCTCTACGCCATGCGCATCCTGGGCGCTTCGGGCGATCGCTCCGACCTGCCCGCATTGCAAAAGATCGTGGCGTCGCAACCGGAGACTCTCGCGCAGCGCGACCGTGGCTTCGGCTTCATGCCCGCCATCAATTTGGCGCGCGCGGCGCGGGAAGCCATCGCGGCTATTGAGGCTCGGGAACCCGCTTCCGCGCATCCAGCAGCGCCTTAGCCACGCGGCGCGCCTGCGATTTCGGGTCGCGGTAATAGAAAATGGCCATCAGGTGCCCGCGGCGCTGTGCCTGCGACATACGCTTCCACCCTTCCTCCGCGCGCGCATCGCGGGCGAAGGCCAGCCGCAGCACGGGTGGTAGCTCCCGTTCGGCTTCCATAGTGGCCAGCAGCCGTTCGGCAATCTGGTTGGCGCGGCGCTCGCGGGCCTCCGTACTCTTCACCTCTCCAACCCACTCGGCAATGTACTTCCGCGTGGAGTGGTTCAAGCCATCGAACCAGCGGCGCAGGGCGCGATCCTCCGATAACGCTCGCAGCAGTTCCTGCGGTACCGTAACGATTCGTTCTTCGGTGTCCGGCTCCAAGCGGAATTTCGCGCGCATCCCCACGCTACTCTTGCTTCCCGCCTGCATCCGCTTGTTGACCAGCAGCACGTGCGCGCCGCTGCCCGTGGGGAACAGCGAGGTGCGAAACGGGAAGCCGTTGATCTCGCCCTTCACGCGGATCTGGCCGCGTGTGCCCCAAGTCCGCGCCACATCGAACGGCACTCGCGCAATCACCCAGTTCAAGCGCGATTGGCCCGCTTCCAGCGGCGCCTCGAATGACTTCGCGGTGGATTTAGCCGCTGCCATCAATCTAACATTAGTACTTTTTCTTGATTTTGGTACCACTTTGCCGCCGCCGGCAACATCCAAACCGCCGCGGCTCTACTTATAATCGCGACAGGTTGACTCGGCAACCATGGAGGGTGAGTTCATGTCGTTCCGAACAATAGTTGGCCTCTCTTTCTGCCTGGCTGCATTTGTAGTGCTTCCCGCCAGAGCGGACGAAATGTGCGTAGGTGCGGCGGATTGCCCGGGCGCGCCGGCCCAATTCGCTCAAACCATGGGCACGGCGCAAGCGCCCGTGGCCCTGGGTGAAGGCATGTCTGAAGACGTCTTCATCCAGTTGACGCAAGATGTGATTCAAGGCGATCTGGTCATGTGCGACGACGGAAAAGCGGGCGCCAATCACGACAACAAAGATTGCGCGCGCAGCGACATTGTCCGGTTCATATCCATGACGGGCAACACCGCGCCCCGCGTCCGCATTCTCAGCAACGGCGATGGAGCGAATGAGAACGATCTGGCGGGCCAGATTGTCCTGTCCCGCTTCTACGCGGTGAACGAGCCGCAGAACGAGAACGGAACCGAAACAATCAACTACACCGCCTGCGCGGATGCCCAGACCTGCAATTACTTCAGCATCACCAGCGATACACCGAGCGGCGATGCGCCGGAACCCTCGCTCTTCGGCGCCGCTGGCGCACTTCTAGCCGGCATCCTGCTGGCGCGCAAAAAGGCGTTGCCGCCCGCCGGAGACTAGCGCCTACCAGGTGTGGGTCTCCGCCATCAGGCAGGTCCAGCATACCGGGCCGCACGAATTCAGCGTGTCCGGCAAATCCTGCGGGGCAACGTCACTCCAGGCGAGCACCTTGCGCTCGGGTGTCATGAAAAACGGCTGATGCCCGTTCACATGCACATGCCGTAAAGGCGTGCCGCAGCAGATGCACGATTTGCCTTCGCACCAGCGCGCCAGGATATGGGGCACCAGCGAATCCGCCGGAGCCGCAGCGATCTGCTTCGTGCAGCCGCGTTCACAGCCGTGGCGGGCCGGCCACTCGGAACACGAGGTCACCCGCAGTTCCCGGCGATGCAAGAGGCCGCTCATTGCGGCATGCCACGCCGACAACTGCACGGCGGCGGCCCGTCCGCTGCCAGGGCAGGCAACCACCCGGATTCTGCGGTATGTCTGCACCCCGCTGGCGGCTCTCTGCAATAACAGCACCAACAATCCTATGGTGGCAATTGCGAGAACATCATTGGTGATCATCCTCCACCACCTTCTGGCCCGCTCACGGCTCCGATAACACCTCTGCCTCACGGTGCTCCCGAATCTCATCCAGGGTTGCCTTGCCCGAGGCGAAATCTTCCAGTTCCTGCCCCACTCTCACGTCCACGGCTTCCGAACCACCGGGACTCCAGATCCGGATTTGTCCGGTTCGCACGTCCGGCGCGCTGGCGGTATACCCCCGCGCGTGCAGACGATCCAATGCTTGCTTGTAGGTCATACACTCCTCCTGTGTTCTGACTTCATTCTCGTTATTGCTCCTCCCCAGACGCGGGCTTCGGCGTGTGGGAAGGTTTTGCGGGTCCGCGGAAAAACTCAGGCCCCCGATTGGGCCGTAAGCGTGTGGGCTGTGGCGGACGATACAGGACCTTGGTGCGTTCCACGGTCCAGGTGCGAATCACATGCGGATGACGTGCCTTATCCATTGCATCCTCCTGGTGACGAGGCGCTCGAAAGGATCTTCCATCCACCCCTATTCTACGCCTTTTTCAGACCCCTAGATCTGTTAATGGATGTCTTACCGAGCCGCGACTGCCCAGGAGCGGTGCTTGCGCCGCGTGACACGCCTTACTTGGCCCCCGCCGGAATGTCATACAACAAAAACGATTTCCCCACCCGCGCCACCGGCTGGTACCGGTCCAGCCAGCCAAATGCGGGCTCGGAGCGGCCCGTCTGCTGCGCCACCAGCCAACTATACGTCTTCAGCATCGTAAAGCTCACCGCCACCCATCCGGTTACCGGCTGGTACGGCTTCAGATCGTCCCACGCGGGCAAATCGAGCAGCGCATAATCGCCGGAGTACAGCGCCGCCATGTGGAATTGCTGCACGTGGCGCTCGCGCAGGGCGGCGCTAAGCTGCTTCATATCCTGGCCCCAATCGAGATCGGAATCCACCAGGAATCGCTCCGGCCGGCTCGCGGCGATCTCATTGAAGTAAGCCAGGTAGTCGGGATGAGCGGCCACGGAGGATGCCGCGGTCCACAGCAAGAAAATCGAACCGGTAATTGCGCCCCCGCGGCCCCGCCGGAACAACCACACCACGCCCATGGCAGCCGTAATCGCCATCATGGGATACAGCGGCAGCGCATACCGCACCCCGATATTCAAAGTGGAAGGCATGCACACCAGCAGAACGGCCAGCATGAGCGCCGGCGGCAGCCAGTAGCGGCGCTTGGCCCGGATCGCGGCGAACATGCCCACGAACGCGAGCAGCAGCAGGCCGAGCGGTGTTTTCACCGCCAGCGCCACGGGGAAGAAATACCACCAGCCGCGCATGCTGTTCTGTCCCAGCAGGTACGCCGCGTGCCCGCCATCCACGTGATTATGGACTTCCCAAAAACCATCCAGGATCTCGGGCGCGGGCACCGGAACGCGCTCCAGGGTGTGCAACCAGGAAGCCGGAATCTTGGCCCATATACCGCCCTGTCCCGCGGCATCTTCGGCCACGTGCTCCGTCATGGGGCCGAAAGAGAAGTGGTAAGCCGCCCACACCAGCAATCCGGCGACACACAGCGCCGCCGCCCACTTCGGTGGGGCAGGCCATCGGCCGACCCTCCCGCGGACAATCAGAATCACCAGCAAACACGCGGGCACGAGCACCACCGACGAAAACTTCGATAAGAACGCCACCGCCAGCGCGACGCCCAGCAGCGCCATTCGCCGCCAATCCGGCTCGTCCATCCAACGTAGGAATGCATACGCAAAGGTGCAGATTCCGGCCCCAATCGCCATATCGGAAGTGGCCACCCCGGCATGCCCCAGCACCGGCGGGATATTCGTGAACAGAAACACCGCCGCCACCGCGCCCCAATCGCCCAGCAGCCGGCGGCTCCAAAACCACACCATGGCGGTGGCCAGCACAAAGAACGGCAGGATTCCGATGCGCGCCAGCGTAAGCGTTTTCGCGTACCGCCGCGCGCTGTTCAATACCGCATTGCCCTCGTGGAACCGCTCGGGAAACCCCTGCGAGCGCGCGCCATATAAATACGGCCCGATCGACATGGCGATCCGCGCCAGCGGTGGATGAAACGGCCCCAGCGTGTAGCGCCCTTGTTCGAGCCACTGCATCCCACACGCCAGGTTCGAGGATTCGTCCGAGGTTTGCGAGATCGAGTGGTAAGTGGCTGCGATGCGCCCCACGCCGATGGCCGTCAGGAGCAAGGCGGCGATCAGCGGCAATTGGGGCGGCAGGAAGCGATTACCCATGGGAATGCCTCTACAACGCGGACATCGTTCAGAACGGACGAGAGAAACCCCTCGAAGGTGCGGCGGTTCCAGTGCTGCACATGCTCCGGAAAATTGCCCAGATGGCGCAGGTGTTTGCCGCGGATTACGTTTCCGATCCGGAAGTACGGCTCGTACGGAACCGAGAGGATGAGCGCCTTGCGCGCCACCCGCGCCAATTCGCGCACGGCGGCCGCCGGGTTTTCCAGGTGCTCCAGCACCTCCAGGCACATCACCGCATCGAAGCTGCGTGCGGCAAACGGGAGAGATGCCACCGACGCACAAACTAGCGGCGCGTGGCCGGTGGCTCCGCGCAACTCCGCGAGCGCGCCGGCGTTCAGATCCACGCACACCGGCGCCGGGCCGTTTGCGAAGATGCCCCGGCGCAGCAGCTCGCCTTCCCCGCAGCCCACATCGAGTAGCGAACCCGGCCGCAACTCTGCCAGCGCGCCCCGAATCCGTTCAAAAAACCGGCCGATCACGAAACGCACTACCGGATTCGGGTCGGCGTACTTTTCTTGTCTAACGGCGCGCCCTCCTGCTCTCCCAGCGCAGCCGGATCACGTGGCGGATGTATGCGAGCGGATGCAGCGCGTGTACCTTGCTTTTGCCCCGGTTCCGCTTGCGCATTTCGTAGCCGCACTCCCGGATCTCGCGCACCGTGCCCCGCACCACCACTTCCATGAGGCTCTTGTAGCCGAGGGGTTTCAGTTCGACGCCCTGTATCGCCTCGCGCCGCAGGAAATAACATCCGCTGAGCGGGTCAGAAATGCGCGCAAACACTTCGGGCAGCAGGATCCGTCCAATCACGGCGGCGCCCCACGAGGTGACCCGCCGCTTGAGCTCCCAATCCCCCAACCCGCCGCCATCGCCATGGCGGGTGGCCACCACCAGGTCAGCGTCCGCCATCCGTTCGATCATGCGGGCCAGCATCTCCGGAGGGTGCTGAAAATCGGCATTGATCGTGCCGAGAACCGAGCCCCGCGAAACCTGCCAGCCGCGAATCACCGCGCGCGCCAATCCACGCTCCCCGCACCGCCGCACCACCCGGAGTTGCGGAAAGTCGGCGGCCATCCGGGCCGCGGCCTCCCACGTGCGATCCGGGCTATCGTCATCCACCACGATCACTTCGTAGCGGCGCAGGGCCCCATCGAGCGTCGCCCGCACGGCTGCCAGAAACTCGCACAGGTTCTCGATCTCGTTGAAGGTGGGAACCACCAGCGATAGCTCAGGCTGGTCCGCCTGCGCCGCGGCCGGCGCAACCATCAGCGGTCCCGTAGGCGAAGCCAACAGGCCAGTGCCTTGTATGGACGGTGCGACTCCCAACCCATCTACTTTACCTTGCCGGCGCTAGGTGGGGCAGGCAATATCCGGTTCGAGAGCCCAGTACTGTGAATTCGGCAATCCCGCAAATAGCCCGATCGCTACGATTGCGAGACGATCAAGCCCGGTAAGCCACCAACGCCACTTTTCCGAAACCCTATCTCCCCTGTTCTCTTCCACTTCCCGCCCCCACCCACTCTTTCGCCTCGCCCCGTTTCTCTCATTCACCAGGGCAGAAAATTTTTATTTCATTGAAAATACTCCCTAAATCCGATTCCG